>Ga0209254_10001412_pt1 | contig 21453 bp, 17 predicted proteins | sample FrelakmetDIP11DI_FD_187148 | JGI IMG/M metagenome (GOLD analysis project Ga0209254, IMG submission 187148) | Freshwater lake sediment microbial communities from the University of Notre Dame, USA, for methane emissions studies - DIP11 DI (SPAdes)... | ecosystem: Environmental > Aquatic >...
TAATTTTCTCCTCCTTTTGAAGGGGGCCGACCGTTAAGTCCCGACATGTTATGTCGGGATAGGGAGGAGCCAGCCTGCAGCGCTGGCCCTGACCGCAGTGTCAGGGGGAGGTGGTTGACTTTTGAGACAGCCTCACGGACATCTTTGGAACATCTCTGTAATAATGATTATTATTTCTGGCTTCAGATCCGGACGATCCGTTCTAACAGTGAAGCAATTATATAAAAGGGGATAATCAATGGGGCTGCAGAAAGTCCGAAGATTGAAACAGAGATCAGAATCAATCCGAGAAGGATATATCTTCCTTCATTTCCTTTGAATTTCAGATTCTTGACTTTCAGCGACAGCAGTGGAATATTTGTTACCATGAGCAGCGATAACAGGAGTGTATATACAATGAGAGCTACCGTTGATTCAATAAATGATTCCAGAACAGGAATGGTGGAATAATTTGCTGCAATTACCAGAGAGATTACACCAATTGCGTTTGAAGGTGTTGGCAAGCCCTTGAAGGAAGTTATCTGAGTTGAATCAACATTGAATTTAGCAAGACGTAATGCTGCACAAACGGGCATCAAAACCGGAAGGTAAACAAATAATCCTGCAATTGATATTCCGGATGCTGAAACAGAAGGATCACCATCAGGAAATGAACCAGCAATCAGTTTATACATAATGATAGCAGGAGCAACACCAAAGCTCACAACATCAGCAAGACTGTCGAGCTCCTTCCCTAATTCGGAATAGGCTTTTAATAACCTTGCTGAAAAACCGTCGAGGAAATCAAAAATCATTGCAGCAAGAATAAACCATGAAGCTGTTACCTGGTGATTATTGGAAGCAAGAATAATCGCAGCAAATCCCGCCGCGAGATTAAGGGAAGTTATGAAATTGGGAATATGCTTCATAGAGTCAGGTTTAAATTTGGTGAGTCAGGGTAACAAAATTATGATAAATTTCAGTTGATTTATACTATTATGAACCTTTTGGGATTTTGTTATTAAATCTTTCGGGAATTCTCAAAATTACTGACATTTCCTCTTTTTTATTAGTTTTGTAAAAATTTAAAACTGTCTGGATGGTCAATTTCAAGAACATCAGGATCGCGGTCGATTTTGACGGAACTATTGTTGAACATGAATATCCCGGGATCGGAAAAGAGAAGCTTTTTGCATTTCAAACCCTGAAAGAGCTTGAAAAGCTTGGAGCAAGACTTATTCTGTGGACCTTCAGATCTGGTCCTGAACTTGAGGAAGCTGTGGAGTTTTGCAGAAAGAACGGTATTGAGTTTTATGCTGTAAATAAAAACTATCCTGAAGAGGTTTTTGATGACACCATAAGCAGGAAAATTGATGCTGATATTTATATCGACGACAAAAATGTCGGTGGATTTCCCGGCTGGAGCGAGATATGGCAGATACTTGTCCCCTTCGATCTTCATCAGCAGGAGATGGAAAGACAGATTTCGGCTGCAAGAAAAAACAGTCTGAGACGCTTGTTCGGGAAGAAAGAGAAGAAAGATGGAAATTGATTATCGACGATATCTGGTTTTGATCCCTGCCACCCTCCTCGGGGCATGGATTATTTCCTGTTCCGGTCGTCCCGGCAACAATGTTCTCAGGGGGAATGAATCCATATCTTCAGACAAGGCCGTTCTATCAGCTGATCTTTTCAAAATGACTTCCCCCGCTGAAAATTCTGAATTCAAACTGAGGGATCAGGTGAAAGTGTCAGTAATTCCCGTAAAAGCTGAAATATCCATCGATTCATTAAAGGTATTCTTCGACGGAAAGCCCGTTGCTCTTCTTACATCAGCTCCATGGGAATGCTCTGTTGCTTCATCTCTTACCTGCTTTACAGGAAGGAAATCTGTCAAAACGGTGGCATACAGCAAAGGAAAAACACAATCTGTTACAAGGTTTGTTATTATTTATTCCGACACTGCTCCACAGAGATACAAGTGCAAAGTAATTCATACTTACCCTCACGATGTTGCAGCATTCACGCAGGGTCTGCTTTATGACCACGGATTATTATATGAAGGCACAGGCCAGGAAAGCGGTTCAAGCCTGAGGGAAGTGGAGCTTGAAACAGGCAAGGTCATAAGGCAGCTTAACCTTGAACCATCGCTGTTTGGTGAGGGCATTACAATATATAACGACCGTATCTATCAGGTAACCTGGACATCCAAAGTAGGTTTCGTTTATAACAAATCAGACTTCAGGACGATCAACAAAATTTTCTACCAGACTCAGGGCTGGGGACTGACAACAATAGACAACAGGATTGTGATGAGCGACGGAACCAATCTCCTTTATTTTCACGAACCTGAAATGTTTGATGCGGTTTCACGAATTGAGGTTTATGATAATGAGAAAAAAGTTGATCAGCTGAATGAGCTTGAATACATCGATGGTGAAATCTGGGCAAATATCTGGCAGTCTGATCTTATTGCACGAATTGATCCATTATCAGGAAAGGTGAATTCATATATTGATCTGTCGCAGGTTTTTCCTGAAACTGAGAGACGGGAAGCAAATGCTGATGTTCTTAATGGTATTGCCTATGACCAGGCCGGAAAACGGATTTTTGTCACAGGCAAGAGGTGGCCAAAACTTTATGAAATAAAGATTACGGATTGAACTTTCGCCTGTAGATTATATTTACCGCTGAAGGTATTATACCGAACTCAGCCGGGGTATGACCCAGTGATTCACCATCTGCTTCAAGGTAAAGAGGCCATTCCGGATTTACTTTCAGATTATTGCTCCTGTATCCGTCAACCTTGGGATGGCTCAGAATAGTACCGTCGTAAAGCAATTTCAGGCTTCTGATTATTTCAAATCTTCCCATCTCCTTGATTACGGTAATATCCAGTAATCCATCGTCAGGCAGTGCTTCGGGGGTCTGCCTCATACCACCACCGCAATACCTTCCATTGCCTACATTTACCGAGAATATACTCGATTTGGTTGTTTTACCATCGACAGTGATTTCAGCCGGGGTATTCCTGTAAGATATAAGACTTGAGAGCAGGTTGTAAAAATAGATTGCTTTGTTGCTCTTCCCCTTTTCTTTCTGCCTGTTGGTCTTTTTAACAACCACAGATTCAAATCCGAGACCGGCAATATTTATAAAATAGCGCTTCTCTTTTTTTTCTCCGTCAAAATAATTTACTACTCCGATATCATGTAGCAAAAGTTTCCCCTCACCTATGACCTGAACTGCCCCCTCATAAACAAGTGGAATTCCAAACATCCGGCCCCAGTCGTTACCTGTTCCGACAGGTATCAGACTTAAAATTATCTCTGAAGGCGAACAATGATCCTGCGTGAAAATGCCGTTCACAATTTCATTCAGTGTCCCGTCACCCCCCACAGAAATGAATTTCCGGTAACCGCTGGCTATCAATTCCCTGGTGAAGTCAATTGCATGGCCTTTCCTTTCAGTGAATTTCATATTGAACTTAATGCTTTTCCCGTTAAGCAGGTCAGCAATCCGCGACCAGTCCTTTTTCCCTTTCCCGTTACCGGCATTAGGATTTACAATCGCAAACCATTCCTGGGCGATGCTACTTTTTTTCATTATAATCTTATTTGTGACAAATATGTAAATATTTGTACAAAAAAACATTACGTACCCTGAAATTTTACAGTCACTTAATATTATTAACCTGCTTATCCTGTAAAGAACATCATCAGATTTAATGTTAATAACATGTTGAAAAGCATGAATTTTTTGTTTACAATTACATTATTGGCATTCCCGGGCTAAAACTCATAAATCGTAAATTTGAAGCTCTAATAAAACAAAGGAAATCCAAAATATAATCACATGGGAAGGATCATAGCAATTGCGAATCAGAAGGGTGGGGTAGGGAAAACGACAACTGCAATTAATCTGGCAGCCAGTCTGGCCGCACTGGAGAAAAAAGTGATTATTATTGATGCAGATCCTCAGGCGAACGCAACATCCGGAATAGGTATAGATTCCCGTCAGATAAGATGTACTGTATATGATTGTCTGATTGATGGTAAAGAGCCTTCAGATGCGGTTCATTTAACCGGCGTTGAGAATCTTTCGGTGATGCCCTCAAATATTGATCTTGTGGGTGCTGAAATAGAGATGCTTGAAAGAACCGGAAGAGAAAAGATCCTTAAAAGCATTCTCGGAAAAATTGCCGGAGATTATGATTATGTGATTATTGACTGTTCGCCTTCGCTTGGCCTGCTTACTGTTAATGCATTAACAGCTGCAAACTCGGTGATTATACCGGTTCAGTGCGAGTATTTTGCCCTCGAGGGCCTCGGGAAGCTCCTGAATACGATCAAGATAATCCAGAATAACCTTAATCCTGAACTTGAAATTGAGGGATTTCTTCTTACAATGTATGATTCACGGTTGAGGCTTTCAAACCAGGTTGCTGATGAGGTTAACAAGCATTTCCAGCAAATGGTCTTTAAAACAATAATACAAAGGAATGTTAAGCTCTCTGAGGCCCCGAGCTTCGGTCAGCCTGCAATCCTTTATGATGCGGATTCACGGGGAACTGTAAATTACCTGAATCTGGCCAAGGAACTTATTGAGAAGCACGATCCTTCAGGCAGGCAGAATCACTGAAGTATCTTTGAGCAATTACTGAAAACCGAATAGATAATGGCAAAAAAGAATGCATTAGGCAGAGGACTGGGAGCTTTGATTGACGGCGTTGAAAAGGAGGTGCTCGAAAGGAAAGTGGAACCAAATCTCAATATCTCGCTTGATTCAATTGATGGGAATCCCTTTCAGCCCAGAAGTCATTTTGATGAGCAGGCTCTTGAAGAGCTCGCTGCTTCCATTAGGAAACTTGGTATAGTACAGCCACTTACAGTCAGGGAAACAGGAAATGGGAGATATCAGCTAATTGCCGGCGAAAGACGTCTGAGGGCAGCAAGACTTGCAGGAATGACACATATACCTGCATATATCAGGACAGCCGACGACCAGGCAATGCTCGAACTTGCCCTTGTTGAAAACATACAACGTGAGGACCTTGATTCGATTGAAGTGGCAATCAGTTTCCAGCGGCTTATTGAAGAGTGTAAGCTTACCCAGGAACAACTGAGCGACCGGGTTGGAAAACAACGGTCAACTATTGCCAATTACCTCAGGCTCCTCCGGCTACCTGCCGAAATTCAGCTTGGAATAAGAAATAAACATCTAATGATGGGACACGCCCGGACTCTTGTAAATATTGAGAATCCGAAAATTCAGATGGATGTATATTACAGGATCGTGGACGGCGACCTTTCTGTAAGACAGGTCGAAGAACTTGTCAGGCATCTGCAGTCGGCCGGGATCAAGGACCCTGAAAAACGTGAAAAAAGAAAGAAGCTTAATGAAGACTTCATACAGCTCTCTGAACATCTGAACCGGATCTTTTCCACAAAGGTCAACTTCAGGATTAATGAACAGGGGAAAGGTAAAATTGTCATACCCTTTGAGAATCCCGAGGAGATGGAGCGCATTTTAGGTGTCTTTGACCGTCTTAACAACTGAAAATAATTATATTTGTCGCTCCGGTCTGCGTTGAATGCACCTAAAATCCGGTCTTACAGAGTTTGAGAACAGTTCAGAAAATAAAAATTATTCTCATCATCCTGTTTATTTATCTGTCGCAAATCATAATCGCACAGGACAGCATACCTGTCTATAAACCTGTAAAACCGGAATTTAAACCCGAGCCGCTGAAAGCTACAATGCTCGCGATTGCATTTCCGGGAATGGGACAGATATACAACAGGAAATACTGGAAACTGCCATTTGTTTATGCAGGATTCGGAGCCCTTGTATACAGCATAAGCTTCAATACAAAAAAATATAATGAAATGATGGAAGCTTACCAGGACTTCACAGATAAAATCCCGGAGACAGACAGCTATATCCCTCTTGTAAAATTTGCCGATCCACCTGAGTATGATCCTGTTCTTTACCCCGATACATATGACCCGGCAAATGCTTCATGGGTGAAAGACAACCTGCTCGAAGCCGTCGATTATTATAAAAGATACCGCGACCTTTCATATATTGGAATTGCAGCCTGGTACCTGATTACAATACTGGATGCCAACGTGGATGCCAGCCTTTCAAACTTTGATGTAACGGATAAACTGAATGTTGACGTTTCTCCAATGCAGTTACCCGTTCCGGGAGTTGTGGGCACAGGAATAAACATACGACTTACATATACATTTTAAATGAAATCCTGAATGATGAAATTGAAATTGATACTTATAACCTCAATACTTGTTTTATCTGTTGCAGAAGTCATAGCTGTTAATGATACAATAATTCTGAAATCCGAAATATATTCCGAAAAAATTTCCGCCGACCTCGACAGTCTTGTTAACACCTGGTATGTTAAAATGGCAATGAAGGAATTCCCGGCCGGTTTTATAAATGATTCCACAGGTACCGAATTCTCCGATTCAGTATATATTCAAAGGATCAGCCGGATAAACTCAATTATCCGGCTCCCGTACAACAGTATAATAAGAAATCATATTCATGTATATACCGTAAAGCAGAGGAAGAATTTCAGTGCTGTGCTTGGACTAATGAATTATTATTTCCCGATGGTGGAGGACATCTTTGATTCCTACGGTCTGCCTGCTGAACTTAAATATATGTCAATAATCGAATCGGCGCTCAATCCGAATGCAGTGTCCAGAGCCGGAGCGACAGGATTGTGGCAGTTTATGTACAGCACCGGACGGATGTATGGCCTTACTATTAATTCACTTATTGACGACAGAAGAGATCCTGTTAAATCGACCCATGCCGCAGCCAGATATATAAAAGACCTGTACCAGATTTACAACGACTGGATACTTGTAATTGCTGCATATAATTGCGGACCGGGAAATGTGAATAAAGCAATACGAAGGTCAGGGAACAGAAAAGATTACTGGGAAATTTATTACCGTCTTCCCAGGGAAACAAGAGGTTATATTCCTCAGTATGTTGCTGCCACATACGCGGTCAATTATTTCGCTGAACATAATATCCTGCCCCTGCCGTTGAATATCCCGGTGTCAACAGATACTATCATGGTTACCAAGGACATTCACCTTAACCAGATATCTGAAGTAATGGGAATTCCACTTGGTGAACTGAGAGCTTTGAATCCTCAGTACCGCTCGGGTCTTGTTCCCGGCTCAGCAAAGCCTCTCTCCCTTACTTTGCCAATGAGCCATCTCGGCGATTTCATCGACCTGAATGACACAATCCGGAATTATAAATCCGACCTTTACCTTACAAGGATCAACCGGACAGCCGATCCATCCAGATCCGTATATTTGCCTGCCGATGTAAAAGGCAAAACCAAGCTGATTTATACCGTAAAGGACGGAGATAACCTTGGGTTTATTTCCGAATGGTACAGAGTGGGACTCTCAGACCTCAGGTACTGGAACAATATTTACAGAAATACTATCCGTGTTGGTCAAAAACTGGCTGTTTATGTCGATCCTTCAAAATCGGATTATTATTCGAGAATCAATAATATGACCTTTGCCGAAAAACAGCAGATGACAGGGAAAGCAGTACCACCTAATCCTGTGCTCACAACTTCACACCCTGAATCTGATGGCGAATTTATAACCTATACAGTCCGAAATGGAGATACTATCTGGGATATTGCAAAAATGTTTGATAATGTATCCACAACGGATGTACTTATGCTGAACAATATCAGCGATCCGGGGAAAATCAAGGTCGGACAGGTATTGAAGATAAAGAAGAAAAGCTGATACCTACGCCAGAATGCGCCCTTTCAGGTCATTTTTATTATTACTTATATTCCTGTTTTTATTTGCGGGACTCTCTTATATCTTTCCATGGGGTCTCAACCTGCCATCGGTTGAAACTCTTATCCCAAAGGAACTCCTTCCTTCACTTTTCAAAGGGAATGAAGCAAAGAAAATAAATCAGGAGGCTGAAACTTCTGATTCCCTGCAAAAAATGGTCGAGGCTTCGGCGGATATCGCCGGTTCGATCCCTTTTAAACAGTATTCAGCCGATTCCGCTAAATTTCTGTATGGTAAAACCGGGCATCAGGGGGAACAGATAAGGATTCTTTATTATGGTGATTCACAGATTGAAGGCGACCGCATCACCTCTTTTCTGAGGAAATCGCTGCGGGAAGATTACGGAGGCTCCGGACCAGGATTGTTCCTTCCGGTGATGCCTGTAACTTATACACGATCAATTTATGTCAGGTCTTCGACCAACTGGAGAAGATATAATTATCTCTCATTTGAGAAGGGCGAAATTACAAATACCAGGCTTGGTCCGTTCATGGCATTCTGCAGGTACCTGCCTGAAGGTGAGGTATCTCCGGGAAAAGTAAAATCCTGGATAAGGATAGTGCCATCGATACTTGCCGACAGCAGCACATCAAAATTTGAGTTCCTGAGAATCTTTTACAGGAACAGTGCAGGTCCTGTCTTAATAGAGATCAGGGCAGATGACAACCCTGTTATCGCTGATACGTTAAACACAGGAACGGAAATTTCGGAGTTCAGGGCTCCTCTTTTTAATTCTAAGGACATACTTATTGACTTCGCAGGGAAGTCGAGCCCCGATATTTACGGAATAAGCATTGAAAGTTCTGAAGGTATTATAATTGACAACATTCCTCAAAGAGGCAGTGCCGGCCTGGAATTTACTATGATCGACCCGGAAGATCTGAAGGAGACATACATGCTTCTGGCTCCCGACATTATTGTTTTGCATTATGGCCTGAACATCGTAAAGAATGTCAGGAATGATTATTCATATTATGAAAAAGGCCTCACCCGCCAGATTTCGCATTTAAAAGAGATCGTTCCGTCCTCAGCTTTCCTGGTTGTGGGCCTTACTGATATGGCATATACAGAAGGTGATGTCATCAAATCATACCCCAACATTCACAAAATAATTGCAGCTCAGAAAATGGCCTCGGAAAAATCGGGTGCCGTTTTCTGGGACACATTTAGGTCGATGGGAGGTGATTCCTCTATAATAAGATGGTTCAGTATGGATCCGCCTCTTGCAAAGAAAGATTTTGTTCATTTTACCCAACAGGGAGCTGATACCTTCGCAAGGATGATGGTCTCAGAGCTTTTTGCCAGGAGTCGGCATGATTCATTAAACCATTCTGAAGTCATCCGGAATGACACTGCATCTCTTACACGAACCGTTATATCTTCGGTCAAAAGTGAAGTTGTTGAAAATCAGGGCTTATTGAAACAGGTCGTCACACGGATTTTAAACTACGATCCTGTTAAACCTTTTATTTTTTCAGCTCCGGCATTCTGGATATTTTTCCTGGTGGTGCTGGCAGGATATAGTTTATTATATAAACGATTGATAACCAGAAATATATATCTCTTTCTTGTTAGTTTGTTCTTTTATTATAAAACAGGCGGATTATTCCTTTTCATCCTGATATTTGTAACTGTTGTTGACTATGCGTGCGGACTTCTGATAAACCACACTGAAAGAAAAGGAGCAAGGAGGTTTTTCCTTCTTTTAAGTATAGTTTCAAATCTTGGGCTGCTGGCCTATTTTAAATACACCGGGTTTATAGTTGAAACCCTGAACAATCTTTTCGGAACCCAACTGAAAGTTATTGACCTTTTATCGTCATTCTCAAATTCGATCCTCGGAACATCATTTGACATAAGCTATATTATTCTGCCGGTAGGCATATCCTTCTTTACCTTTCAGTCGCTTAGCTATACAATCGATGTTTACAGGAGAAAAATGGAACCTGTAAGGAGTATCGTTGATTTTGGTTTTTATGTCTCATTTTTCCCTCATCTGGTTGCAGGTCCGATAGTAAGGGCTTCTGTCTTTATTCCGCAGATATATCACGAATTCAGGCTGTCACAACGCGAGTTCAGCCATGCACTCTTTATGATTTTAAAAGGGCTGGTAAAAAAAATAATTATCTCGAATTTTATTGCAGTAAATCTTGTCGACAAGGTTTTTGACCTGCCAGCCTCGTTTTCAGGATTCGAAAACCTCATGGCAGTATATGGATACGGAATGCAGATCTACTGCGATTTCTCAGGATATACCGATATTGCAATTGGAGTGGCACTGATCCTTGGATTCAGGTTGCCTGTAAACTTTAATTCCCCTTATAAGGCAGTGAATATTGCCGACTTCTGGAAAAGATGGCATATTTCGTTATCGCAATGGTTAAGGGATTATCTCTACATTTCGATGGGAGGAAACAGGAAAGGCAGATTCCGCACAATTCTGAACCTTATGATAACCATGCTTCTGGGAGGACTCTGGCATGGGGCTGATTTAAGGTTTATTATCTGGGGAGGATTGCACGGGATTGGGCTGGCAATCAATAAAATCACGACTTTTATTTTCGGTGAAATTACGCACAGGAAACGACTTCTTAGGGTACTCTCGATCTTTATTACATTTCAGTTTGTCAGCTTCTGCTGGATATTTTTCAGAGCTCCTGATATGCATAGTGTCGGTCTGATATTCAGACAGATCTTCGGAAATTTTTTACCCGCCTCCTTTGACAATTTTATTCCGGCATATGCCGGGGTACTATCATTAATGGCTGCAGGCTACATTATACATTTCCTGCCTGAAAATCTGAAAGAAACGTACAGAGGTTTCTTTATTAAGATCCCGGTAGCCGGACAAATGGCGATTATATTGCTTATTTCCTTTATGCTCTATCAGATGAGCACAACCGAGATCATGCCATTTATTTATTTCAGGTTTTAACCTCACCCCCCTGCTTGTTTTGTTCTTAACCCATCCTCCATCTCCTTGCCTTAAACAACAAGGGAAGGAGTGAAGTAGCCTCTTACCCCTCTTCCCTTATTGCTTAAGGGAAGAGGCCGGGTGAAGGGTTAAAGTCGATAAGGCAGAGGGAATAAAAGGGGGTGAGTACATGTCTAGAGATAACTCAAATCTTCTTCTGAAGATTTCACAAAAGGCGCTATCGCTCTTTTATATATTCCCTGCACATATGCTATTGCCATGCCATAATTCGTTACCGGTATACCTGCTTTTATTGCTTGCTGGAGCCTGTTATGCAGCTGTTTACGGGTTATCATGCATCCGCCGCACTGGATCACAAGCGAATAATCAGTGATAGGGCGGGGGAGAGTATCGAGACCTGCAACTACATCAAATTCAATTTTTTTCCCGGTGAAGTTGGCGATCCATCTCGGGATCTTGGTTCTGCCGATATCATCACATGCCACATGATGAGTGCAGGATTCAAGAAGCAACACCCTGTCGCCATCACGAAGTTCTGATATTTTTGGGGTACCTTTTAAGTAATATTCAAAATCACCCTTGAATCTCGCAAGCATAATACTGAAGCTGGTAAGGGGAATCTCCGGCGGTATTGAGGCATCCGCTTTGATGAAAACCTGGGAATCGGTAATGGCAAGTGCAGGTTTAACAGCAGTTTTCTTCAGGAAGGCGTCAACTTCACGTTCTTTTAAAACAATAGCAACGGCATCATTATCGAGGATATCTCTTATTGCCTGAACCTGCGGAAGTATAAGCCGGCCGGCCGGCGCTTCAACATCAATAGGTGTTATAAGAATAACAATGTCGCCATGGTTTATAAGGTCGCCAAGAAGGGTTGGAGTTTTATAGGAGTGTTCAGGGATTGTTTCCTTAATGAGCCTGATAAGATCCTCATAATTACGTTTATCAGCAGCAGAAAATTCAAAAAGAGGTTTCCCTGTGTTAAATCTGATTCGTTCCATGAATTCTGCTGAAGGTACCTGAAGATCCGATTTATTATGGATTATGATGAACGGAACATCCAGGCTTCTGAATTTCTTAATCAGGTCATCCTCATATTCGCCCCATGAATTATTTGTAACTACAAGCAGGGCAAGGTCAATTATATCTAGTGTTCTTAAGGTGCGTTCAACTCTTTTATCACCCAGTTCACCTGAATCGTCTATCCCTGCAGTATCGACAAGGATTACAGGTCCGAAGCCTGTTATCTCGAACGACTTTTTTACCGGATCGGTAGTAGTGCCTGCCTGTTCTGAAACGATGGCAATATCCTGTCCTGCCAGGCAGTTTATTAGACTGCTCTTGCCGTTATTGCGGCGGCCGTATATGCCTATATGTGGTTTTGCGTCTCTGCCTTTTGACATTTTCCCATTGATTTCTGCAAATTTAACATTTTTAAGTTCTGGATTTACTCAGTGCCACTCTTCCGATGAATCGGGACATGTCGTGACTTCTCCGGATTTCCTCTCCCACCTGGGAAGGACAATTTGTGCAAGCTTTAACCGTATTAATTACACGAAGGTCCACAGCGAGAACATAGAGATTCACAGAGTCTCTGTGATATGGCTTTACACTTTATTTCAAATCCTCTAAAGAGAATCCTAGTTTTAACAGATTCCCCGGCTCAAGAATCTCTTTAAGCCTTGTCTCATCTATTATTTTAAGGATCCTGTTTGCTTCGAAAATATCAAGTTTCTTCTCCTTCATCAGCTCAGCCAGCTCAGCAGCTTTGTGATAGCCTATTTGAGGTGTGAGGGCTGTTGTCAGTGAAGAGCTCCGGAGGAGCGACTCACCTCCTGCACTTTCATTTACTATCAGTCCGGTAATAAGATTCTCTTCAGCTGTTTTGCATGATGAAATAAGTAAATTAATACTTTCAAGAACCGCATAACCAATAACAGGCAGGTAGGCATTGAGTTCCAGACATCCCTGTCCACAAAGCGAAGTTATAAGCGAGTCGTTGGAATAGACTTTATGAGAAGCTGAAATAACAAATTCCGGAATAATCGGATTTATCTTACCCGGCATTATTGAACTGCCAACCTGTTTCTCTGGAATAGTAATGCTCTTGTCACCCGACACATCCGAGGCGAGAAGCCGCAAATCAGATACCATCTTCTCAAGGTTAACAGCAAGTGCTTTCAGAATTGCATGCACTTCAACCCATTTATCAAGATTTGAGGTGGCATCCGAAAGGTTTTCACTGTGCGAAACCGGAAGCCCTGTCAGAGTGCGCAGTTCAGTAACAACCTGCATTATAAAAAATCTCGGGACAGCCATTCCTGTACCTATGGCTCCCCCACCCAGGTTTACAGGTTTTAACCGTTCAATACATTTCGACACTCTCCACCAGTCACGCGACAAAGCTTCATTGTATGCACTGAAAAGCATACCGAAGGAAGAAGGCACTGCTTCCTGCATCTGTGTGTAGCCAGGTCGCAGCATATCAGCAGTTTCCCTTTCGAGCTTTTCAATTTTCTGTCTGAGATTATTAATCCTGCTTTCTAAAGTCTGCAATAAAAACATTGCTGCAACTGTTAGGGCTGTCGGAATAACATCATTTGTCGACTGATAAATGTTGGCATGCCCGGTGGGATCAATATAAGTGTACTCACCACACTTATTACCGGTTTTCAGAAGAGCGACATTAGCAATAATCTCGTTGATATTCATGTTGATGCTTGTCCCGGCACCACCCTGGATTGCAGGTACGATGAAATGATCAAAGTATTTCCCTTCAGAGACTTCCCGTGCAGCTTCTGCAAGTGCATTAAGAATTTCGTCGCTTATAATTTTAACAGCAGGATGATTACCGTACTTTTCGGTTGCAGCATTACGGAACTTTCGGTAGGTGTTGTAACATGACAGTTTTGTCAGGCCAATAGCCTTGTACCATTCGAGCGGGAAAGGAGTATTATTAGGGAAGTTCTCTCTTGCCCTGAATGCATGTATCCCGTAGAGAGCATCTGAAGGGATCTCTTTCTGGCCTAAAGTATCTTTTTCTATACGGAACATAGTTGTTTCGCCCCCAACCCCCTAAAGGGGGCTTTAATAAATGTTATGTTTCAGCCCCCCTTTAGGGGGGATGGGGGGCCAATTACACATAGGGACACCGAGAAGACACAGAGGACCACAGAGGTTTATAACATGGTGGAACCGGAGACAGGCCTTGCGTATGCCACCACATCCGCTCCAGTTATTTCATCTTTACAGAGAATAATAAGTCTCTCAAGCACATTCCTGAACTCTCTTATGTTCCCTGTCCATTCGATCTTCTGAAGTTCTTTTATAGCGTCTTTCTTAATAACTTTTTTACTCATACCGTATTCGCCGCAGATCACCGAGTTAAAATGCTCGGCAAGCAACGGGATATCATCCTGCCTTTCATTGAGTGTCGGGACATGAATAAGAATCACACTGAGTCTGTGGTAAAGGTCCTCCCTGAAGCTGTTATTCTCTATCTCCTTTTTTATATTCTTATTGGTGGCTGTAATAACCCTGACGTTAACATGTATATCCTTATCTGAGCCTACCCTTGTGATCTTGTTTTCCTGCAGCGCCCTGAGGACTTTTGCCTGGGCCGACAGACTCATGTCGCCTATCTCATCCAGAAACAGGGTTCCACTGTCTGCCTGTTCAAATTTCCCTATCCGTTGCTTAATAGCCGAAGTGAACGAACCTTTTTCATGACCAAAAAGCTCACTTTCGATCAGCTCAGAGGGGATGGCAGCACAATTGACCTCTACGAACGGACCTTTTGCCCTGTTGCTTTTTTCATGGATCTGATGTGCAACCAGCTCCTTGCCTGTCCCGTTTGAACCTGTTATAAGTACGCGTGCTTCAGTAGGAGCCACCCTGTCGATCATCGCCTTTACCTTTATTATGGATTCAGATTCCCCCACTATCTCATACATCTTGCTTACTTTGTTTTTCAGCACCTGGGTCTGAGTTATCAGGGTCGATTTATCAGTAGCATTCCGGATAGTGATCAGAAGCCTGTTCAGATCAAGTGGTTTTTCAAGAAAATCATAAGCTCCCTTTTTTATTGCTTCAACAGCTGTATCAATATTTCCGTGTCCGGAAATCATAATCACTGGTATATCTGTTGAAGTCTCATATATTTTCTGAAGCACTTCAATTCCGTCCATCTTTGCCATCTTAATGTCGCACAGAACGATATCATAGGAATTTGTTCCAAAAAGGTCAAGCCCCGATGGTCCGTCTTCTGCAAGATCAACCTCATGCTTCTCGTATTCCAGAACCTCTTTAAGAGTATTCCTGATCGCTCTTTCGTCGTCTATTACCAGTATTTTTGACATTGCAGAAGTTAATTAAATTTACCGTCATTGCGAGCACGCAACGCGCGCAAAGCAATCCGTTTATCTTTATTGGTCAACTATTCTGTCATAGTGACCACGCATCGCGTGCGAAGCAATCTTCCTGATCATTACGTTGACTTTATTTAACCACGGTTACACGGAGTTACACTGTCTTTCACATCGTATATTACTCACACCTCAAACCGCGCACCTCGTACCCGTTTTACATCGCCTATAATACATAATCCATCGCCTATCCGGAATACCTCAGCCATTTCCACATCTCTTTCCAGGAAGTTTTCTTCCCGTACATAAGAATGCCTGTACGGTATATTTTTGCTGCCATCCAGACAAATGCCATGAAAGTGATTATCATGAGCGCCATTGAAACTGCAATCTGCCAGTAGGGTACACCGAACGGAAGACGTGCAACCATCACTATTGGTGATGTAAGTGGAATAAGTGAGCACCAGAAGGAGAGGGAACTCTCAGGATTCTGCATTGTTCCCATAGCAACCATTAAAGCCAGAATAATCGGTATAGTTACCGGCAGCATAAACTGCTGAGTTTCAGTCTCATTATCCACTGCTGATCCAATAGCTGCAAACACTGAAGCATAAAGCAGATAACCTGTTACAAAATAGAAAATAAAGCATAATATAATCAGTCCCCACTGCTGATTCATTGCACTGTTGAATAACTTGGAAAACTCAGCCATCTGGGGAGTCGTATTAACAGATTGGGTTCCCGTTGCTGCCTGCTGTTCATCAGTCATAAGGCTCTTTGTCATGTTCTGGGAGACTTCAGTCAGATTACCTTTCTTAAGTACTGTCGATTTAATAACACCCGTGATAGCAATTGTAAGAAACACCCAAATAAGGAACTGGGTTAGTCCGACAAGAGCAATCCCAATAATTTTACCCATCATTAACTGAACGGGTTTTACAGACGACACAATCACCTCCACAACCCTGCTTGTCTTTTCTTCTATCACTCCCCTCATAACCTGTGCCCCGAACATAAAGACCAGCATATACATAAGGAATCCGCTTAAATATGCAAGAGCCATTGCAATACCTGTGCTTGTCTCACTGACTTCCCCCGAATCTCCTATCTTCTTCGTCTGAACCGATACTTTTGTTTCAACATTTTTCATAATCTCATCGAGATTTGCAATGTTGTAGGTCATCAGCTTCTGCTTTTCAATCTCTTTTTCAAGCGACGACTCAATGTGTTCTAGAAGTCCGATCGGAGGTTGCTTTTTTGAAAGTAACTGGATGGCATTCGGAGTATTGACAATTTCAGGAGAAATATAGAGTATCCCGTAATAACCTTCTTCTTCAAATGAATTCTTCAGATCATCGATCTTTTTATTTTCGAGGTACACGAATTCAAGGTTTTTTGTGTTTTTAATAACACCCCTGAACAGATCAGCATTCTCTTCAAGAACTGCAATTTTCTTAAAATCCTGATCCTGGTTCATCATTACCAGAGTTGGTACAATTATTATTGCAGCCATAAGAACCGGGGCAAGGATAGTCATTATTATAAATGATTTCTTCCTGACCCTGGTGACATATTCCCTCTTGATTATTATTGATATCTTGTTCATATATTGGATTTTAAATCTTCATTTCTGAGTTTTCGGTTAATTACGGGCTTCAACTACCCTTATAAAAATCTCGTTCATTGAAGGAAGGGCCGGATTGAAAGATATTACCTTTCCTGATTTTACGGCACTCTTCAGAATATCGTTTGTATCCATATCAACAGATGTTTTAAGCCTTATTATGCTTCTGCCATTCTCAGTCTGTCTGTTCAGGATTTTATACTGAGTGTCACCTTCGAGCGATACCTCTCCTGCAAAAATAATATCATATTCATTTGCAGCCCATTGGTTACGGATCTCATTTACGCTTCCCTCGAGGAGAGTTTTAGCCTTATCGATAAGGGTGATATTGTCGCACAACTCTTCTACTGATTCCATGTTATGGGTGGAAAAAATAATTGTTGCACCTCTCCCCCTGAGAAACAGGATTTCATTTTTAATTAAATTGGTGTTTACAGGATCGAATCCGGTAAATGGTTCATCAAAGATCAGAAGCTTAGGTTCATGAAGCACTGTTGTGACGAACTGGACCTTCTGCTGCATACCCTTCGACAGTTCCTCCACTTTTTTCCCCCACCAGTCGACAATATCAAGCTTTTTAAACCAGTATTTGAGCCTTTTCATAGCTTCAGTCTTTGAAAGGCCTTTAAGCTGTGCAAAATAGAGTGCCTGTTCTCCCACTTTCATCTTTTTATATAATCCCCTCTCTTCAGGAAGGTATCCGATCTGGAGAACATCTTCGGGTTTGAGCTTTTTCCCGTTCAGAAACAATTCTCCTGAATCGGGTCCTGTGATCTGGTTGATTATCCTGATAAGTGTGGTTTTTCCTGCACCATTAGGACCAAGAAGTCCGAATATACATTGTTCAGGTACTGAGATGCTTACCTTATCGAGGGCAAGCACTGAACCATACTGTTTTGTTATGTTATTTGCTTCAAAAAGTGCCATCAGATTTATTATATTGATTTAAAGGAAGTGTAAATATATAAAAAACTCTTGTGATCACTATGTACTCAGCTTCCCGTCCTCCTTTGTTATTTTTCTTAACCCATCTCCCGGCCTCTTCCCTTAAGCAGTAAGGGAAGAGGAGGAAATCCTTAATTTATATAGGAACTTCACTCCTTCCCTTGTTGTTTAAGGGAAGGAGATGGAGGAAGGGTTAAGAATATTAAAGTAAGTGGGCTGGGGGCAGCTAGATATTGAATGACTTCCTGATTTTATCGATGTAATCCAGCTTTTCCCAGGCAAAGAATTCGACCTTCTTGGTATAGACTTTCTTCCCGTTACCGACTGCTGCTTTAGGCTTGCTTCCGGGCACCTCGTAGTAGACTTCCACATTTTTTACTTCATAATCGCGTCCGAAATGACCATATGAAGCTGTTGGCAGGAAAACCGGATTTTTAAGGCCAAACCGCTGGACAATAGCATAAGGACGAAGGTCAAAGAGATCCTTTATCCTTAACGCAATCTCTCCATCATGAAGAATATTACCCTTTTTATCCTTTACCTTAGCTGTGCCATATGTATTCACAAACAGACCGACAGGCTGAGCTACTCCGATCGCATAAGCAATCTGAATCAGCGCCTTATCGCAAACTCCTGCGGCAACAAGGTTCTTGGCTATATGGCGTGCTGCATAGGCAGCTGATCTGTCAACCTTCGACGAGTCTTTACCGGAGAAAGCGCCTCCGCCATGTGCCCCGTGACCGCCATAAGTATCAACAATGATCTTTCTGCCGGTAAGTCCGGTATCCCCATGAGGACCTCCAATGACAAATTTACCGGTTGGGTTTACCAAAAGTTTCAAATCACTTCCGAAAAGCTTCTGAATTGCGGGAGGAAGGCTCTTTTTTACCCTGGGGATCAATATTTTATTCAGGTCATCTGTAATTTTTTTCTGCATCTCTTTTTCAGCAGCTTTCTCAGCCTTATAAGATTTGTCCTTTGGGAGGACAAACTCATCATGCTGGGTGCTGATGACGATTGTATCAATGCGGACGGGTTTGTTGCTGTCATCATATTCGATTGTCACCTGCGATTTGCTGTCGGGCCTCAGATACTTCATCTGTTTTCCATCGTGCCTTACAGTTGCAAGTTCCTGCAGAAGTCTATGGGCAAGCTCGATGCTCAGCGGCATGAAATTTTCCATATCCCTGCAGGCATAGCCAAACATCATACCCTGGTCGCCCGCACCCTGTTCTTCAGGTTTTTCCCTTACAACGCCCTGGCGTATATCGGCCGATTGCTCATGAATAGTTGAGATGACACCGCACGAGTCACAATCGAAACGATATTCTGCTTGTGTATAACCAATGTCTCTTATAACACCGCGGGCCGTCTCCTGAACATCAACCCAGCCTTCTGTCCTGACCTCGCCTCCGCAAAGTACCAGGCCGGTTGTAACAAATGTCTCACATGCAACTTTTGATTCCGGATCCCAGCGGAGGAATTCATCAAGCAGGGCATCAGAAATCTGGTCGGCAACCTTATCGGGGTGGCCTTCTGAAACTGATTCGGAAGTAAATAAATAGCTCATTATATAAAAAATTAAGTTTGTTAACTAACAAATTATGGGAGTTGAGTTTGACTGGAAAAACGGAACTAGAGGCATTTTAGCATTTTTTCCTGTGGTTGCAATCAGCTCAAATTTCTCCACCAGATTCTGATCTGCAAAGAAAGTAAAAATATTTAAGAAATCCAAAATCCATTAACCACGGAGTATCACAGAGTTACACGGAGTTCAATACGGAGTTAAAAAACAGTGCAACTCCGTAAAACTCAGTGGGACTCCGTGGTAAAATGATTTCCTGAATATATTAACCATTGGTCAGAATCCTGAAAATCTCCTCGAGGTTATTCTCTTTCTTTTGCAGGGAAAGAACAGTGAGGCTGTTACTGACAGCAAATGTAAAGATGGCAGGACGGATATCCTGCTCTCCGGATGATTCCAGGAGCCATGTATTATCTTTTACCTTTTTCAGGGAGTCGACAGATGCTATTGCCTTAAGCGCGTTCTCATCGGGGCTTCTGTCAAACTCGACCAGGATAACCTGCTTTGTCTGCCGCAATTTAGAATAGATATCTTTCTTCTCCTCATCTGCAACTATGACTCCTTTATCGATTATTATCACCCTGCTGCAGATAGCTTCTACTTCCTGCATTATATGCGTTGAAAGCATAACAGTTTTTTCTCTGCCGGTGTCGCGTATCAGATTCCTTATTTCGATTATCTGGTTGGGATCGAGACCGGTTGTTGCCTCATCTAAAATAAGTACATCGGGATTATGGATAAGAGCCTGGGCAAGCCCTACCCTCTGCCTGTATCCCTTTGAGAGGGAACCGATCTTCTTTTTCTGCTCGGGTGCAAGACCGGTTACTTCAATAATATTGTCAATCTGCTTTTTAAGGGAAATCCCTGAATTGTAAAGTGATGCAGCAAAACGGAGGTATTCCCTTACATACATTTCGGGATAGAGAGGGTTGTTTTCGGGGAGATAACCAATTTTTTTCTTTACTTCGATTGAACCATCACCTGTTTCGATGCCGTTCACAAAAACATTGCCGGACGAAGGAGGGATAAATCCGGTAATGATCTTCATCATTGTCGATTTACCGGCGCCATTCGGACCTATAAAACCTACTATCTCACCGGTTTTTATTTCAAAAGAGATGTTATCCAGAGCTTTCTGTTCACCATAAAATTTTGTAACACCCCGGACTACAATCGACATAGGTCAAGCAATGCATTAAGATTAATGAGTACGAAGATAGCATATTTTATACTCCTCCCCAGCCTCCCATAAACTGCGAAGTGCTGGCAAATGAGGCTTTCGGATTTACACAGCATACAGGTATCCTGGAACTGTTTGCAATAATGTACTGCTCCGGCGCTCCAACCATATAATCAGCAAATGTGATGCTCTTGGTTGTCACAATAAGGATCAGGTCAGCCTTTATCGCCATTGCAAAATCAATTGTATGCTGGGCAAATTTCCCACGTGGCACGTCATGAATTTCATATTCTACATTGTTCTGGATCAGGTATTTGACGGCAAAATTCAGGTTTCTGTTTACTTTAGTGCTGAGGCTTTTATCGGTGGTTGTTGATTTGAGGATATGAACTTTGGAATCAAAATATTTCCCCATGAAAATGGCCATGCTCATTTTCTCCTTGTTTTCTATTCTGAAATCAATCGGGAAAACAATATTGTGGTACCTGTCCTGATCAGCTGGTGGTTCCTGAACAACAATGAACGGGACCTTGGATTTAACTATGACTTTCAGGGCCCAGCTTCCGGTGAGCTTTTGCATTCCCTTCATCCCGTGAGTTCCCATCACGACAAGGTTTGCTTCTTTTGAGTTTGCAAATTCAGCAATGGCTGTGAAAATGCTGCCTTTGGTAACCTGGGAAATTATAGTTATATTGTATTTCCTGCTGTTCTCTTCAGCGACATGATTCAGCAATGTCCTCTTTTCTCCTTCGGCTTTAACCTTAATACCTGAATCAACTATATGTAAAAGGCAGATATCGTTGCTAACCATACGGCCAATCTTGACAGCATGAGCCAAAGCAGATTCAGCTACATGTGTAAAATCCCATGGCACGATTATGAGTTTCTTTTTCTCTTCCATTTTGGTTAAAAGTTTACAGTTATATACCCAAAGTTATTTAGATTTTTATAATAATCAAATCAGCAGGAATTA
>Ga0209254_10001413_pt1 | contig 21441 bp, 17 predicted proteins | sample FrelakmetDIP11DI_FD_187148 | JGI IMG/M metagenome (GOLD analysis project Ga0209254, IMG submission 187148) | Freshwater lake sediment microbial communities from the University of Notre Dame, USA, for methane emissions studies - DIP11 DI (SPAdes)... | ecosystem: Environmental > Aquatic >...
CCTGTTGCGGGCATACCAAAGAAATCTCCGGTATGGGTTCCTTTGAAATTCCAGTGCTTCACCAATTTATCACCCTGGCCAAAAATATCTTTAATGGTAAACTGAATATTAGAGAAACCGGTCAGGAAGTTTGCATAATAAGCCCTGGTGCTGTCGATACCTACATAATCACTTGGACTAATGTGCATCACAACATCTTTAGTAAAATTGGAATCATTAAACATCTTCAAATTACCCTTATTCATGATCTCATCCCAAACATGAGAATACAGTTTAATATTGGCCTCTACAGGATCTGGTTTTGGCGTTTCAGTACATGCCGTAAAAATTAAAATGAACGTGGCAGTTATAGCCCCAAAAAATAGATTTAAAATGGATCCTTGTTTCATTTTTTATCCTTTTTAATATACGAATGAAAGATAATTAACTATTCCGATGATTTCCTACCTTCCCATAAATTGATATTCAAAAAAACGCTTCAGATGAAGAAAACAAGAATGCTGATCCTGGCCATTTTATTAATGCCTGTAATGTCAGGTTTTTCACAATCAAAGGACTCACTAACGGTTGCATCCATCATAAAAGAAGCTACGGAAAATTCAGAACTGGAAAAGCTGGCCAAAGAACTCCTTTATGGAATAGGGCCAAGACTGGTTGGCTCCCCCAAAATGCAGCAGGCACACGATTGGGCCATTTCCCGCTATGGTGGCTGGGGTATATCTGCACGCAATGAAAAATGGGGAGAATGGCGCAGCTGGGAAAGAGGCATCACCCATATCGATATGATCTCACCCTGGGTAAAGTCGTTAGAGGGAACACAACTGGCATGGTCGCCTAACACCGGCGGCAAATCTATAACCGCAGAACTGATCATCATTCCAGACCTGGCAGATTCATTGGCCTATCAGCAATGGCTACCCAATGTAAAGGGAAAGTTTGTATTGATCTCTATGAAACAACCTACAGGCAGGCCTGATTACAACTGGCAGGAATTTGGTACAAAAGAATCATTTGAAAAAATGAAAAAGGAACGTACTGAACAAACGGAAGCCTGGCGTAAGCGTATCAGCAAAACCGGATTGTCTAACAAAAATCTGGCAATGGCTTTGGAGAAAGCAGGGGCAGTGGGAATTGTGGGTTCTAATTGGTCATCAGGATTTGGCGTAAATAAAATTTTTGATGCAAGTACAACTAAGATACCAACTGTTGATATTGCATTGGAAGATTATGGCCTTTTATACAGCTTAACGGAATCAGGAAAGAAACCTACCATCAGCGTTCGTGCCGACTCAAAAGAATTGGGAATGGTTCCAACATATAATACTGTTGCTGAAATAAAAGGAAATGAAAAATCTACTGAATATGTAATGTTATCTGCCCATTTCGATTCCTGGGATGGTGCCACCGGCGCTACCGATAATGGAACAGGCACATTGGTAATGATGGAAGCCATGCGTATTTTAAAGAAAATATATCCTAATCCTAAACGCACCATTCTTGCCGGACACTGGGGAAGCGAAGAGCAGGGGCTAAATGGCTCCAGGGCATTTGTGGAAGACCATCCGGAAATTGTAAAAAATATACAGGTATTATTTAACCAGGATAACGGCACCGGACGGGTGGTAAATATTTCGGGTGGTGGCCTTTTACATTCATATGATTATCTTGGCCGTTGGCTTGCAAAAGTTCCCAGCGGATACAAACAAACTTTAGAAACAAGGTTTCCGGGTTCTCCAGCTGGCGGAGGTTCTGATAATGCATCTTTTGCTGCAGCGGGCGTTCCGGCATTTGGATTAAGTTCTAACAGCTGGTTATACTTTAGTTATACCTGGCATACCAACAGGGATACCTATGACAAAATTGTTTTTGATGATGTTAGAAACAATGCGATCCTTACGGCCATCCTGGTATATATGGCCTGTGAAGATCCGGCGTATGCATCCCGCGAAAAAATTGTCTTACCTGTAAATCCCAGAACCGGTGAGCCAGGAAAATGGCCGGAGCAAAAATCACCTACCAGGAAAGGGGGTGCAAATTAATATTTAATTGAAGGTCATTTATTGTGATTGATTCATTGATCAATCTGTAATGGCCTCTTCGATTGGCTCTGTTTCAAACAGGCCCTTCTTCATTTTATACTTCACCCAAAAAAAGGAATATAAGGAAATACCGAAAAACATCAGCCCGGAATTGATGTACACCTGTCTTGAAAGGGCAATTGAGGGCGAGTTGTTCCATATAGCGAAAGCCATTCCAAGAATTCCCAAAATCTGCGGCAAAGGGTATAAAGGTGTTTTGAATGGCCGGTTAAAGGTGGGATACTTCTTGCGTAAAACAAGCACATTGAGGTGTGCAACCATGTATGCCACCAGCCAGAAAGTTGTAGCTGAAATGAGCATCAGCAGGATGTAGTCCTTTGCATTAGACAATAAAATCATCGGGACAGCAACCAGCATAAAAACAAGCAGTATTCCGAACCAGGGCGTATTCCACCGGGGGTGTAAACGGCCGAAAACAGACGGAACCTGTCCATGCTGTGCCATGCCATAAAGCATCCTGGGGATACTGGCTATAACCGTATTGGTTACACTTGATGAGGCTGTAATGGCAAATACGACCATGATGAATCCTGCAGAATTTCCAAAAAGCGATTCCACCACCAGCCAATGCGGTATTTCAGATTCCGCCAGGTTTTTTAGCGGCACATGACGTAGTCCGGCATAGCTCAACAGTCCATACACCGCCAATAATACAACCGCCGCCAGCAACATGGCTTTGGGTAAATTTTTCCGGGGATTTTTGCTTTCCTCAATGAACGGGCATACAAACTCCAGCCCGGCAAAGGACCACAAAGCCAAGGCTATTAGCGAGAGCGCTGTAGCCCCTTTACCAACAAAATCCCTGCTTATACTGACCAGGCTAATGCCTGTGGCGCTTGTATTATTCAATCCAGCAATACCAATAACGAACAAGGCTACCAGTAACGCATAAACGATTATATTTTGTACTGAAGAAAAGATATCAATTCCCAGCAGGTTAAGAATGGTAAAAAGAATGAGAAGTATAAGGCCCAGGTGTGAGAAACTACCAGGGTAAACCATACCTACAATGCTTTCGAGCAATTTCAATTCAGCAGGCCCGGAAAATGCAACTACTGCAACGTAACCCCCCAGAATTACACCAATAGAAACAAAATGCCCGCCCGCAACTGCAGTAAAAGTACCCAGGCCTCCGGCTTTGGGCATCATAAGTGACAATTCCAGGAAAGAAAAGGAGTAACAAAGTGTCAGTATAAATGCAATGCATAAAGCAATAAAAAAAGCTCCGCCACCGGATCCGGTACCATTCAGCAATGAAACAAAACTCGATTGTGCCGCCACAGAGCCTATAGCTATCGCAAAAAGAGAAGGAAACCCAAGCACCCTTTTTAATGAAGCGGATGATTTGTCATTGGTTTGAATTTTCATTTCAGTTGAAATTTAATTCCGGACTAATACAATTCAATTTCGTTCAATTTTGTGGAGATTAATGTTTCTTTTAATTGCTAATATCATAGTATGAAAAAATAAAAAATGATTTTTTCATTTTCAGCTATAAGTTAACAATACAAGTTATATTTGGCCACTCCTCAATTAATTACTTCCAATGCTGTCAAAGTGATGGTTCGTGTCTTCACGAACCGGAAAAAGAGCCTGGCCACCCTAATCCGGCGTCGAATGAAGGATCTTTATTTTCCATTTCTTACCATCCTTGATTAAAATAACCGTCTCCACCCACTTGATGGAACGACGTTTCCCATTAGAGGAAATTTCTGCCTGGTTATGATAAGTCGTCCATGCCACGTCTTTATGAATTTCAGTATGAATAAATTCGATCTTATTGATACGTGAATAATCACTCAGTTTTTTTAAAGAAATGATTGCCCTCATCATGGTATCAATATTCCAAACCTTACCATTTTCAAATAACAAAATATCGGTTGTACAATTCGCTTTCAACATGACTGAATCGCGGGTTGACAACGCTTCGAATAAATTAATGACTGTTTGTTGAACATCATCCGCATCATTTGCCTGTTTTTCCTGGGCCTTCAAAAGAGCTGGAATTGAAATGGCCAGAAAAAGAATTGTTACTGTTTTCATTTATCTTAATTAAAAAGCTTTTTTATTTTTCATTCCCTATAAACCTGTTGAACCGGGAAACAGCATGATTTTTTAGCATTCGTTACAGACATTCATACAAAACACGATTGATTGATCTCATCGGTTCCGCATACATAGCACGCCCCAACTATCCATAGGATCTGCGCTCCGTAACAACAAAGTATCACCTGTAAGTTTAAATATTCGCTTCTTAACGATTCCCGCCTTATCAGGCCTGATGCTGCCACTGATTATATGCGACACAGTATGTGTACTCCAGTCAACCTGGTAGTCACCAAAATATGCTTCATAGGTATCAATCAATTGCCTTGACTGATCCAGGGTCCATGTATTATTCCCCAAACCCAGGCCGGTAGACATTCCATCCTGTTTCATTATGGAATCATGCATGATAGACACCCTGCTCCTTTTCCAGATGAATTGTACACTCATTTTTCCATCGGGCGTATAGATCAGTAGTCCATCTACAGCAGTATCTTCTTTTATAACATGATAGCTGCTGTCGAGAAGCTGGTCGGCAATAAATTTCCAGGTACCCACCAAATTGTTTTCAGTCACAGTTTCTTTCTGCTCCACTTTGGGATTGCATGAAAGAAGCAAAATAAATAAGGCCGGGAGAAAATGAATTTTACGCATTTAATAATTTCTATTTTTTAAACTTTCCATAAACCGGCTGGCCGGGAAAAACATTGCTAACCGTTTTACCATTCTTCAAAATGAATGTTCCATTCACCATAACATACTCGATGCCTGCTGAAAATTCCAGCCCTTTTTCAAAGGTGGCTTTGTCTGCAATGGTGTTCGGGTTAAAAATGGTGATGTCTGCATCTGCACCAACCTGTATCCTTCCTTTGAAACGCATCATGGGTGATATACCTTCCAGCCTTTTCGCCGGCAGCAAAGTCATCTTTTCGATGGCGGCAATCAAATCAATGACTTTTTCTTCCCGCACATATTTGCCTAATACTCTTGAAAATGTTCCGGCAGTGCGGGGGTGTGCCAGCTTTGCATAAGGCATCCCGTCTGATCCGATGATTACACCGGGAGAAGCAATTCCTTTTGAAATCCATTCGGGTTTCATCATATGAATGATCACGGTCCCTCCGGTTTTTCGGTACTTTTCGAATGTTTCCTTCGTTAGCCGTTCTCCGGTTGCAACCCATTGAAGGTCGCTATAGCTTATCCCCATCCTTTCCTGCCAGCCGTCTAAAAACATAGCGCTTTCCAGTGCGGTGGAAGCTGCAGTATATGGATACAATTCAGTGGTAATGTCAATCTGCTTATTTTTTGCCGCCTGAACCATATCCAACGCAAGTTGAATCTGACCCAGCGACATACTATTGATATGTACAATGTGAAGGGGTGCGCTTGTAAGCGCTGCATCAGCAATGACTTCCTGGATGGAAATCATATTGGGCTCGCGCACATGCGAGAAGATCAATGCATTCAATTCGCCGCCCAACTCAAATACTTTAAACATTTCTTCCGACTTTGTTTTCGGCAGGTACCCGATAGGTACACCAATACCAATGCCGCCTTCAGATAAGGATGTTTGTATATTGGCCAGCGTTCGATTCATTTCCTCAGGGGTGATGCTTTCCGCAAATGAAGGCATCATAATGTTATTACGTTTCGCTATAGATGAACTATTATTTAAAACTGATTGATATATCGCGTTTACACCATCTTTATATTTATCCAGTGCTTTAAACCGTTCAAAAGGCCAGCATACACTGGCGCCGTAATTGATCAACGCCTTTGACTTACGGGAAGCGTACCAATCAGACAGAAATTCAATACCCCATTCCAGTTCCAATGCGGTGGTAACGCCATCGTGCAACTGATATTCCTGTTCTTTATTATCTCTGCCATGTACATGCAGATCAATAAAACCCGGTGATACAACCAGGCCGGAAACATCAATCACTTCTTTTCCTTTCAAGGCATCGGTACTGATCTCTGCAATTCTGTTATTTGTAATGCCAACGTTTCTAATGGCATCCAACTTTGTTTCCGGATCAAGCACACGACCTCCGTTTAATACAATATCATATACCACGTTTGATTGCGCAACAACTGATTGGCTTAACCAGGCAATAAATGCAAAAAAGAAAAATCTTGAAAACATAAGCTACTTATTTAACAGATCAATAATTTTAAACTATGTCAATCCAAATGGTATTCTTTTTTTAAAAAATCGATGATACCAATTGCTTTATTATTCAATATCTCCAACCTGCTTTCAATGATATAGGTACTGCCATTTAATTGATGTATATAATGGGCCAGATCCTTTTGAATATTAGGGTCATAAGACCGTAATGGCGGATTGCCAACAGGCCTTTTTATACCCTCAACAGTAACCATTTTCTCAAAAACAAAAGGATCAAACATCTGAGCCAAAATCGGCTTAATACTGTTTCTTTCAATTAAATCATCTGCGTAATTACCTTCTATAACTTCCACCCATTTTTGATAAGACATAATACTGTCTGCAGCCTGTTTGTTTCTGATCAATCGCAATGCACCGGAGTTTTTTAATTGCGTAATCGTTCTGTCGTTACTCTGAAATCTTAGTGACCTTACTGAAATTCTGCCGAAATAATATAGCGCATTTTCATTTCCTCTTATTTGTTGATTTTCCAATAAAAACATGAGAGAATCCATTTTTCCCTTCTTCCACTTGCGAAAAACGACCGATGGCCTGATCGCAGCAGTGTCTGTTTTTAAATCTTCTATAAAAGTTTGAATAAATACTTTCTCCCTGTCTCTTTCAATTTTATGCTCCAGTTGGTATTCGGCAAGGAAACCACAGAAGACAGCCAGGAATAACATTAAAAATTCCCAGAAATAAGATTTCCAGTTTTTCTTTTCATGATGCCCTGCGTGATGATGTACTTCCATTTTTTTATCTAATGAATCGTTTTCGGAATTTTGTGGCTCGCTCCCAACTGGATTGGTTCCCGGTTCGGGGGTATTTTCAGGTTGGTTTAGTTGTTGACTATTTTCACTGTGTTTATCCTCATCCATGGCGAATCAATATGATCTTTAATAACAGATATGCATACCCTGTCTTTTGCCTATTGACAACTATTTTCTAAATAACTCAAACAAACCCATTGCGCCAATCACTGTTCCCAGTGGTATCGCAGACAAATCAACCTTATAGTTTCCATTGTGGTTATAAAATGGAGATGTTTTCCCTTCCTTCTCCGCTTTTAACATATCATCCAAATGAGCAGTACCCACCCAGACATAATCGCAAACAGTTTTCTTATTACCCAACACCAAATGGTTAAAATCTTCAGAGCCCATGATGGCTGGAAAATTGGAAATAATATTTTCAGGCATCAATACCTGGCCAAGGGCTTTATTGATCCTCGCTGATAAGACGGTATCATTCACCTGCGGGTAAACACTTCCTTTCATTAAGATGGTTGGATATGACTCTTTAGGCAGTCCGTTTGCTACCGCAATGCCTTCGTTGATTCTTTTGATTCCATCCAACAAGGTATTTCTCGTTTCTTCAGTAAACCAGCGAAGGTTTAATTTTACCACTGCGGAAGCCGGTATCACATTATTATCCCCGCCGGAATGAATGGCGCCAACTGTCAGCACCGCCGCATCCTGTGCCGCAATATTCCTGCTGATAATGGTTTGATATTGCTGTATGGCATTGCTCGCCATCACGATCGGATCTTTTGCCACTTCAGGCCTGGAACCATGACCACCTACACCATAAAAAGTAACATCCAACTGGTCACTGCCCGCGGCTCTTTCACCCACACCATTTTTAATCCTGCCTACAGCAATGGGCGTAGTATGTAAACCAAATAAATAATCGGGAACGGGTACCCCTTTTTCATACATTTTATCATTTACCATGGCCTTGGCCCCGGTCAGTGGTTCTTCTGCAGGCTGGGCAAGGAATACGAGGGTTCCCTTCCATTGGTTTTTTAAAGTCATCATTATTCTGGCCACTCCGAGCAGCCAGGTCACATGCGCATCATGCCCACAGGCATGCATAACCGGAACTTCCGTACCATCATCTTTTTTCATGGTTTTGGTACTTGCATAAGGCAGGCCGGTAATTTCTTTTACGGAATTGCAATCCATATCGGCCCGGTACATGACAATGGGACCATCACCATTTTTTAAAATCCCTACCACACCCGTTTTGGCAATACCGGTAATGACCTCATAACCCAGTGCTTGCAATTCTTTGGCAATAATCCCTGAGGTACGAACTTCCATGAATCCCAGTTCCGGGTTCTGGTGCAGGTCTTTGTACATATCAGCCAGCCTGGACGAATCTGCATAAGCCATTTGCTTAATTGCCGTTACATTAGTGGCGCCTGCAACACCTTTTTTTTGCTGCGCTACAGCGGCTGTATATGCCAATAAAATCGTAATCAAAAAAGTAAATGAAAAAATATTAATCCTGATATTCATATAAATATTGATTGTCTTAATTAATGTTTAAATTTTTTTAGCCCTTTTTTTCTTTGACAAAAATTCTACCTTTTTATATTCCGATTCATCCGGTGGGCCGGCTGTAACCTGCAGGAATGGAACATCAGTGAGTGTCATGATGACAGATCCAAAAGTGAATCCCCCATTTTTAGGCGCCCTGCATACCGGGTTATCCTGATCATCTTTGGATCTCAATGCTTCTTTAATGATGATATCATTTATACTGGTTGCATTTTTCACTCTTTTCTGAACGGCGGTTAACCGGATATGGCTGTTTGACTTTCCCGGATCAATAGCGTCCTTATATGTTGGGTCATATTTTTTGAACCAGTCTTTCACATCATCATTCGCCAATGGATGATTGGTGTGATAAATTGTACCATTTGCATTTTTGGGATCAAATCTGGTTACTTTATTGGCCGATGCTTCAAAATCAAATACCTCTCCCCTTATACCAATGATATAATTCTGACCCGAAGCATGGGGAACAGATTGGATAAATTGAAGCAGATCTGCCTTATCAGTAGAATTAAGAATCCGCCTTACTATAAAAGCAACAGGCAAACCGGTATTTGATGCTTTTAATTGCATCAACGTATTCATACAGGCCCCGATACCTGTTTCATTCATTCCGTTTAAGGCCAATAATCCCGGATGGGTTAAGATGAGTTGTTCGGGGCGTTTATCCGTCTTAGTTAGTCGCATCAGCACCTGGTAGCCATCTGTATAGGATTCAATATCCATATTCTGGGCGATGTACCCGCTGTTTCCATTAAGGGATGGCACGCCTATACCGCTGCAATGATGATTACTGAGATTATCCTGGTAGACCCAAAATTCATCAAGGAGATTGAAAACCATGATATCATTCAATTGCTGCCCGGACCCTTCCGCAATACCCCGAACCTCTTCATAGAGATCCGGCGTCCATTTTTTTATAGCGGCCGTGAACTGTGCGTACTGAAAAAATTCAGCCAGTACCAGGTTGGCATCACGGCCCATCATATCTGATGTATTCTTTTTCCACTTGCCAACGATCTCCCCGATTTCCTTTTTTAATAGACTCCCATGTTGAAGGCCAAGCTCATAGCCGGTGCCGGTTAACGTAATTTCACGAAGTTCTCTTTTGGTAATGGCAGATAAATTCGTAACAGACGTTTGGGCAAAAACTGAAACATTGAATAATATGAAAACCAGTATCAATAATTTTTTCATACCCGGTTGATTAGTCAATTATATTTAAAGCTCATCAAAAAAAGCAGCATTTGGGCTGGCATAATATTTTAAGATCCCTCCTTCGTCGGGATGACAAGAAAAAGGGTAGTTAGTTTTAGTTAATTCGAATGATAGTTATCCCTAAGCTTGTCATCCCGACGAAGGAGGGATCTTTCAGAATACATACTCTTTCATTTTGTTAAGCTTTAACTTCTGTAATAATTCCTTGTTCCACAAATCATAAGCTCATTGTTTATCCAATGCCAAAACAGTATGCAGTAATACATTCGCCCCATTGGCCATATCAACTGCTTTCGTAAATTCTTTAGGCGAATGGCTGATCCCGCCCACACTGGGGACAAAGATCATTCCCGCAGGGGCGATCTGCGCCATTTCCTGCGCATCGTGCCCGGCACCGCTTTGCATTCTTTTATAGGAGTACCCCAGCATTTTTGCCGATTCGGTGATCTTATCCTGTATCGCAGAAGTCATCAACGCCGGCTTTGCAGGTACATTTAAATTGCGGAAAGAAATTTTTGTACCGGTATTTAGGGCAATTTCTGCTGCTCGTTTTTCAATATCCCGGAACAATTTTACTATTTTTTCAGAAGACAGGTCCCTGATCTCAAGACCGAGCATCACTTTTCCGGGAATCACATTATATGCACCGGGTGAAGCGGCAACTTTACCAACCGTACCCACCTGCCTGCCTTCGTAACTGTTGATCACCTCATTAACGGCAATGACCAGTTTTGAAGCCGCCAATAAAGCATCCTGTCGTTTATGCATGGGCGTTGTACCCGCATGGTTGGCAAAACCTTCCACGGTGATTTCCCATTCATCGATCCCTACAATTCCTTCAACAACACCTATCTGGTTATTTTCCGCATCCAGTATCCCGCCCTGTTCAATATGCAATTCCAGGTAGGCCTTTATGTCTCCCGGCTTTCTTGCAACCAAATGAATGTTGTCTGGATTTCCTCCTATGGCTTTTATGCCCTCCCGGTTGGTAAGTCCGCTATTGGTTACCACATCCAATCCTTCTTTTTTGAGTTGCCCGGCGATCGCCATACTTCCGATCACCCCGCCTTCTTCATTTGAAAAAATGATCAGTTCCAGCGGATGCTCGGTGATGATTTTGTTTTCATTGAGTACTTCCATCACTTCGATCGCCCCCATGGAGCCAACGCAGCCATCATAGTTCCCGCCATCCGGCACCATATCAATATGTGATCCAAAGGCAATAGGTTTTTTTGTTGGATCATTTCCTTTTCTTCTTCCGATAATGTTACCGGCATAATCGATGGACACTTCAAGTCCGGCGTTTTTCAATAGCCCAATATAATATGCCCTGCCCTCCTGGTCTGCTTTGCTGAATGCCACGCGGTAGGATTTTCCGTCAGGCCCTTTCCCAAACTTCGCGAGTTCGAAAATCCTTTTCTCTATCCGGTCCTGGTTGACACGGATATCCTTTAATGATTTAGCAGGCTGACTAAATCCTGTTATAGAAATGAATGAAAAAAACAATACATACTTTATTGACATGATCAAATGGGTGATTCGTTATCTTTTTATCCGGTTATACTTTTTCAAAATTTCAACAGTCAGTTTGTGTGGCAAAGCATACGACTTATTTCCATTGATACCTTCCATCGTTTCCGCTGCAACCATGGCATTAATTATGGCTTCTTCAACTGCCTGAACCGTTGCTTCAAATAAAGGGTCAATAAGATCATTGGGCAATTCAACCACCCGTGTAAAATCATCCCGCTGAAATGCAGACTGGTTTGAAGTGGAAAATGCAATGAAAATATCACCCGAACCATTTGTTCCCCGGCCGCCAACAATGCCGATCCCCAGCGGAACCCTTGCTGCAATTCGTTTTAACTGGTGCGGCAATAAAGGGGCATCGGTAGCCACAACCACAATAATAGAACCGTCACCTTCCTGCCGGTATGAAGCGGGTGGTAATTTAAACTCATTATTCAAAGTATCCCTTAATTCTTTACCAACAGGAACGCCGGCAATGGTGAGTGCACTTTTTCTGCCGAAATTTGCCTGTACTAAAACGCCAACGGTATAGGTTGAGTCTTTAATTTTTACTACCCTTGATGAGGTACCTGTACCGCCTTTAAAACCCAGGCACATCATACCCGTACCGCCACCCACATTGCCTTCTTTTATCATACCGGAAGCAGCCGTATTGAGCGCTTCATACGCATGGCTTTCCTTTACATGAAAACCATATATATCGTTTAAGAAACCATCATAGGTTTCAGCTACTACCGGATACGTATACCAGAAATCTTCCTTGTACCAGTGTTTGTCAACAAACCATTTTAACACAGCATCCCTTACCACCCCTACGCTATTGGTATTAGTAATCATGATCGGCGTTTCGAGGAAGCCGGATTCTGTTATCCAGGTAGTGCCGGTCATTTCGCCGTTCCCATTGAGGCTATACCAGTTTGAAAAGACAGGATTATTATTACGGCCCCTTGGTAAAATGGCAGTGACCCCTGTTCGTACAGGACCTTTGCCTAAAATATTTTTACCAGAACCGGTAATAATGGTGCTGTATCCTACTTCCACGCCTGCCACATCGGTAATGGCATTGAACCTGCCGGGCGCACCTTCAAAAGGAATCCCGAGATCTCTTGCCCTGGGCTTTTGTCCGAAGACAGAAAGATACAGTCCTAAAAAAATTACAAGCGTCAGATATGATCGCATAACCCTACTTCATTTTGGTGTTTTTTGAAGATAGGTGTTTTTCACAGGTTAGCAAATCACTTATAAAGCTTTACCTATATCTTTTACCTTTTTTCCAACTATTGAAACTTACAATCCTAAACAAAATACCCGATCACTATGATTGCATACCCCGACTCATATTGGTGTTTTTTGAAGATAGATGTTTTTCACAGGTTAGCATATAACTTATATATAACTCAGCCACCAGTTTTCCCGGTGATTCATTTTATAATTATCATACCATTTACAAAGAGGATATAATATGGCAACTACTGCTATCCATACCAGGTAGACAATACCCAGGCTGTATCCCTCGCCTGGAGCTACGAAATAAAATGGATATAATCCACCTGTCTTTGCCGCTTCGGCCATTGTATGGCCCCGGCTAAAAAAGGCTATGGCAGACAAGAGGTGTACGAGGTAAAGATGTATTATATAATAGTAAAAAGCTACCCGGCCATAAGTTCGTAAGATATCAGTAAACTTGTTTTTAAAGTTTTCCAGGTAAGCCAGCAGTATCAGGGCAGGCCCAATGGTTATAGTCAGATAAAGTAAAGAAGGCGGGTATTTATTGACGTTAACAAATGACAGGAAAGTGAGCATATTCTTTTTCTGAACGCTCCACATAACAGGATCTCCGTATATATTTAAAAATCGGATTATGACAAAAAAGGCGATCAGCGCAAGGCCTGTGCTGATCAGTAAATTCTTCCTGTTCTCCGGTGAAAATGCAGGTGAAAACCAGGCACCCGTACAATATCCCACCATCATCAATCCTGTATAAGGAAGAAATGGATATACGATCAAAACAGCATAATTAGGCAGGTATTCATATGCCGTAAACCTTGCACTATGCATCAGGTCCCATAAAAATCCTGCTTTAAAGCCGGGGGCAGCCTCTATCTGGTCTAAAAGGTTATGCCCAAAAACAATAAGCAGCCCCAGTATCAAAATCAGGTTAAATGGCAACCTGATGATCAATCCCAGGATGATCATACTTATGGCAATGGCCCATATCACCTGCAAAAAAATGAGGTTGTAACCGGGGTTAAAGGACCAGGCTAAAGAAATGACCAATACCTCAACCAAAATGAGCCAGAAACCTCTTTTGAGAAGAAAAGAACTGACTTCTTTTTTGGTCTTCTTCAAACATTGCAGGTAAATGGATGTCCCGGAGAGAAAAACAAAAATGGGTGCGCAGAAATGGGTTATCCACCGGGTAAAAAATAGTACCGGGGTTGTGGTTTCCAGGTTCAGGGGATCATCCAGATTGGCAGCTACGTGGAAATAGTCCCTGACATGGTCCAATGCCATAATTACCATGGCAAGGCCCCTGAGCATATCAATTGATTCGATTCTTGACCTGGCCTGAATTGACATAGATTTCCTTAAAAGTGACTGACCCGAAGAAGGTTTTAATTGAACAGAGAACTTTAGATGAATATAACTCTGGAAGGAGTATTTTTCTTTGCAACATGGACGAATGCATGCAATTCCTGTCCGAATTGTTGAAATTTTTTATCTGAGTAAATGGATCAAAATGAAAGAACTACGGTTTTTTTTAAAAATGCCGGACATAATCCTGTCAAGCGAGGGGAATTGTAAAATTATCTTTACCGGGAAACTCATGCTTAAATGTATGATATAGCAAAAAATTTGGAAGGCCCGGTATCGGACCTTCCTGCTATGCGGGTGGGGTGTTTACTTAGCAGCTGACAATTTCATATGACTGATCTTCCATACTCCGTTTTGCTTAACCAGTTTATTTTCATAAGTCCCGGCAAGGGCAATTTTATCACCGCTGCTTTTAACAGTGCCAGTAACCGTATACGTGCCATTAGCGACTGCAGATCCATCAGGATTATCCCTGACATCGGCGTGCTTGATTACAACCTTTTGATCTGTGGCACTAAAAACCTGCGCATAATCTGCACCTATCTGTGCACCGCCATTGGTTGTTTTACCTTCAGTGTCAATCCTAACGGCATCTGATGTAAACATGGCCGTTAAGGCTGCATGGTCCTTTGCATTATATGCCTTACTAAATGACTTTGTAAACTTTTTGATTGATTTACCGGTAGATTGTGCATACCCTGAAGTGGTGAAGGCACTAAAAGCAATAGCAATCAAAAACAGTTTAATGTGAATTTTTGCAAACATAGCTGTTGGTTTTATGATTTGACCCAGAAGATCGTAAACTATTGAACAGGAATGCATCTGTGAGGACGAACGGTGCTTTTTTTTGTCCGTAGCAATCATTTTATTTACCAGCCGCATATGAAATGTAATAGTTCTGATGATATCAACTTCTTATTTTAATATATTTAGTGATGTTTCGGATTTGCCTGCTTATATCTTTGATGATACCCGTTTTGGTTAGTGGACAGCTAATTAATGTAAAAAGGCCCAAGCCTTACCTCCAGGTCTTTATCGAAACAGATAATTTCGGTGCAGACTACCTTGATCAACTGGAAAAATCGCTTTCCTTAATAAAGTCCGATACATTAAAACTGCAGATACTGAATGACCTGGGATATTACTACCATACCCGGAATCTCCAGAAAGGGCTTGGTTTTATTCAGAAGGGTTTAGAACTGGCAAGAACTACTGGCAATACTTTATGGGAAGGCCGGTTAGAGATTTCCCAGGGTGCCATACTCCTGCGTTTGGAAAAACTCGACCAGGCCGAAAAAGTGCTTAAAGGGGCGATACCTAAAGTTCCTGAAACCGACCTTTGGCTGCTCTATACAAACCTCGGTTATGTATATGAAAGACGGGGACTACTTGGAGAAGCATCAGAATATGCCATGCAAACCCTTCGGCTGGGAGAAAAGATCAACCAACCCAAAGCGCAGGCAATGGCCTATAGCGACCTTAGCAATTTGTTCTGGAAGCAATCAAAATTTGAAAAGGGCCTGGAGTATGGGTTAAAATCCATCGCCATCTTTGAGTCCATCGGACTAAACGACCTTGACTATGATTTCACCCTTTACCTCGTAGGCAATAACTACCTTGATCTAAAAAATTACCAGAAGGCACTCGATTATTATAATCGTTCCATTAAGATGGGTGAACAATATGGTTTCTATAATAATTTGAGTGATGTATATATTTCCCTGGCAGACCTGCACAACAGTATTGGCAACTATACCCAGGCTCAAAAAGCCGGGCTCAATGCAGTCAAATATGCGGAACTGCTTGAAAATAATTTCATGCAAATGCGCTCCTGGCTTTCTATCGGGAAGATATATAACGAGCAGAGAAAATATGACAATGCCGTGGAAAGCCTGCAAAAATCCATTTCCATTGCAAGTGCTGATTTTGGTGATAAATATTTCCTCCACCAGGCTTATGAGCAACTCAGTAAAGCATATGCCGGCCTAAATGATTTCACCAAAGCCTATGCCGCTTTTCAAAAACACGATCAGCTGGAAGACTCCGTTTTTACCGTGGATGCATCCCAACGCATTGCAAAGCTGGAAACTGAGTTTGAAGTAGCGAAAAAAGAAAACACCATTGCACTGCAGGATACCAAACTAAAACAGCAAAAAAATATTCAAATCTTTGGAATAGTGCTGGGTACATTATTGGTAATGTTTCTGTTGTTCCTTTACCGAACCTACCTGAAAAATAAACAGACCAATAAAATCCTCGCCAGGCAAAATAAAGAAAAAGAGTTCCTGCTTAAAGAAATCCACCACCGCGTAAAGAATAACCTGGCAGTTGTATCAAGCCTGCTTTCACTGCAATCCGGCCAGTCAAACTCCAAAGAAGTGCAGGACCTGATGCAGGAAAACCAAAACAGGGTCCAGAGCATGAGTATGATCCATCAGAAATTATACCAGGGCGAAAATCTTGCTACCATTGAGATGAAAGACTATTTCATGAACCTGGGCAATTATACACTTGATGTTTTCAATGCCCGGGAGAAAATTACCATAGACTATAATATGGAAAAACTGGAGATTGATGTGGACATGGCCGTTCCCATTGGACTGATAGTAAATGAACTCCTTACCAATGCATTGAAGTATGCCTTTCCCGATGGCAGAAACGGTAAAATTGTAATCAGTCTTTTCCGAAATCAGCAGAAACTAAACCTGGAGGTAAGTGATAATGGAATAGGAAAATCAAATGTCTATTCTCTGCCTGAGAGCGGATTTGGCACACAACTCATACAATTATTAACCATACAACTGGATGGGAGAATGACACAAAAAACGAAAGAAGGAACCATCGTATCATTTGAATTCCAACTCCCTAAAGCAGCCTGAACATGACAACTTTAAAAAGAATCCTGATAGTAGAAGATGATATGATCATTGCTGCAAATCTTTCCATGCAACTCACACAACTTGGGTATGAAGTTACAGGCATAGAAACACGCGGCGAGGAAGCTGTAGCGCATGTAAAAGTGAATACCCCGGATATCATCCTGATGGATATTCAATTAAAAGGCACACTGACCGGAATTGAAACAGCGTCTTTGATCCAAAATATTTTTCCGATCCCGCTCATCTATATAACTGCAAATACTGATGAAAGCACATTCAATAAAGCAAAAGAAACAAATCCTTTTGCTTTTATTTCAAAGCCATTCAATAAGCTCGACCTGGAACGAACCATTGCATTAGCCATTCAGCATTATAATAAACAACCGGCTTCCACAGTCATGCAGGATGCGGAACCAGAGATTCTCGGCGACCGGATATTTGTACGTTTCAATAACAAGCTGATAAAAATTTTACTAAAGGAGATACTGTACATAGAAGCTGAAAGAAATTACTGCAATATCATTACGGAAGATAACAATTTTATGGTCGTATGTACGCTTAAAACCATTGAAGGAAAATTGTTAGCGGGCGACTTCGTGAGGGTACACCGGTCATACTTGGTTAATATTTTAAAGCTGGATGTGGTGGCTGACGATTACGTGGAGCTCAATAAAAAAATGATCCCTGTCAGTAAGACATATAAAGACTTTTTACTTAGCCGGATAAAGACCATATGATAAATGTTTACGACTCATAAACATTTTTATTAATATATCCGAAGCGAGAAATAAACGATTAAGTGAAAAAACTAAAACTCAAAATACAGGCCACTGAGAGCCACGGAGGAAATAGAGATTCACAGAAATACAAGATATCTTCTGCGGCACTCAATTTTTCTTTGTAGCATAAAGGTATTCGTGAGATGAGAGCCATTCTTGATTTTAGTGAGCTTTTTTCAAAATGACAAAGGAAGCTATTTCAAAAATCGTTATGCCTCAATTGTCATTCTACCCGGTCCCTTTCAGGTGAGGGACAGAAACTTATTCCATAAATCATTGATTGAATTTATGATCATATTTAATAGCACCAAAGGTTAACAGTTAAAATAATTCACTTCGGTTTAGAAATTTCTGATGGTTCCCGGTTTTCTTTTACCATGTCCATACAAACAGAGCGATTGTCCCTATTATTATCCATGCCGCCACAACTGCCAGCGCACCAATACCGAATCCTTTTCCGTTCATTTTCTCAGACCCCATTTTCTTAGCCTGCGCCCCCATAACAATCGCTGTTATGCCGAGGGGAATGGCGGCTATCATTGTCCACCAGGGAATCAGCGCTAATGCAAGCGCAGAGATCCCCAGTATAAGAGATGTTTTAGCTTTTTTGTCAGCCGGAGATAGTTCTGCGCCGTTGGTAAATAATTGATTTCTTATTTTTTTGGGAGTTATTTTATACGCAATCCGTGTAAAAAAACCCATTTTTTTGGATTTAACAACCATACTATGCTGATTGCTTATTTGACCTCTCGTGTTTATCCCTGTTTTACTTTTAATTACCCGAACTGTATCGTTGCCTGGAAAAGGTAAAGTGAAAACAACAAGGGATGACAGCTGAGCCATTTCAACGGAATGGCTTGCATGGTTTTTTTGCAGCATTAAAGTAAAAAAGCCGCAAACAAGCAGTATTTTTTTCATTTTGATTAGTTTATAGTAAAATTTAGAACAATTCACTCGGAAATCAAAAAGAAATATTCTAGCCACTATAAAGATGTAATCTGCTTCTTATTCACATGCAATAGGCAGATTTGATTTTTACAGAAACAACAGAACTTAATTTTTCATAGGTTAACAATCCGTTTTTGATACTGAATTACCAGTTCACTTTAAACAATAATTTCGCTTCAGCAACGTGCAGGTTTATTCCAACTTCTTTCGATTAGCAATTAACACATCCTATAGTCTGGCGAATTGTTGGCGCTATTGCTCAAGAGGCAGGAGTATCATAAACTCAGCCCCTTCCCCTTCCACTGATTCCACACTCAATTCTCCACCATGTCCATTGGTGATTATATCATAACTCAGGCTCAATCCCAGCCCTGTTCCCTCACCGGTTGGCTTTGTTGTGAAAAAGGGTTGGAATATCTTCTCCGCATTGGCGGCAGGAATCCCTTTACCATTATCGGCAATGACTAACCGAAGGGAATTTGCGTGTCCATTCCACGGGCCTGAAAGTTGTGTACTAATAACTACAACCGGTTTATACGTTTCACCGGAAATTTTCTTTTTTTCATTGACAGCGTAAAAAGCATTGTTTAACAGATTCAACAATACCCTGCCAAAGTCCTGGGGCAATACAGCTATCCTGCCTGCCGCCGGATCCAGCCGAATATCGAGTTCCGTATTAAAATTCTTATCTCTCGCCCGCATACCATGAAATGAAAGCCTGACATATTCCTCAACCATTTTATTGATATCGGTCAGTTCCTTACTGCCGGAACCAGCCCGGGAATGTTGCAGCATGGATTTTACGATACTGTCAGCACGCTTACCATGCAGTTTGATTTTGTCCTGGTTCTCTTTTAACTGATCCACAATCCGCATTATTTCCCGCTCATCATTTTGTTCAGTAGCATCTTTGAGATCAGTAATCAGGTCATTATTTATTTCAGCAAAATTATTCACAAAATTTAACGGGTTTTGGATCTCATGGGCTATGCCAGCAGTGAGTTCACCAAGAGACGCCATTTTTTCCGACTGTATGAGTTGGGACTGCGCAGACTTTAACGCGGCAATTGTTTTTTCCAGGTTTTCTTTTTTTTGCTCTAATTCCCGGTTGGTATTTTGCTTGAGTATATTATTCCTTCTTTGTATAATAGCCAGAATGGCAAGGAAACCCAGTAAAAAGAATAAAGCAATATATTTTATCCTGTTACGATATTCAATTTGATCCTGTATGAGTTCCTGTTGCCTTTTTTGTTCATCCAGCATCAGCAACTGTAGTTTTCTAAATTGATCGGGACCATAAATACTGTCCTTCAAATTCATGGCAATTCCCAGGTAATAATAGGCACTGTCTGTTTCACCTTTTTGATGGAAAATTCGGGACAAAAGCATGCTTGCATCAAGGCTATGAGGCTTTTGCAGGTTACCCTGGCTATTCGAAAATGCGAGCCTTCCAAAATAAATTGCCGAATCTGTGTGGCCCTGCCTGAAATGCAAGTCAGAAAGGAATTTTTGCTCCTTGCTGATATTAACCTGAATCCTGCTGACATTAGAATAATAGAGAGATTGATGGTACCAGCCGGACGCTTCAGGGTACTTTCCCATTGCAAGATACATAGCACCCATACGGTCATATACCAGGGTCCTTAAAGGCGGATAGGCTTCAAATTGTAAAAGGCGTATTGCTTCCTGGTTGTACCACATAGCTGAATCAGGCTTATTTAAAAAGGTATAACAGGAAGCAATATGCGAACTCACAAAACTGCCTGAAACGGTATTATTAAAATGATCATGAACAGGCTTGGCTGATAACAGGTATTCAAGCGCCTTCCTGTATTCTCCCATTTCCAGGTAGGTAAACCCTATAAATCCATTGGTGCCAGCCTCTTCTTCAGTATCCTTCATTTCCCTGTTAAGCTGCAGGGCTTTTAATTGCATTTCAAGTGAATGTGGATAATCTCCCAGAAAACGATATGATTCACCGGCATTATTCAAAGCAAAAACATGTCCTTTCTGAAAATTCAATTCATCTGCCAGGGAAGCAGCCTCCAGTGAAAGTAAAAGACTGGTGTCTGGCTTTGAAAAATAATAAACCTTCACTGCTTCTAATAATAATTCAACACGACCAGTGTCCCTGGGAGCAGTTTTTAGTTTTTGCAATACACTATCGGAAGTAATTCTTTGTCCATAAAGAAAAGAATAACTCCAACTAATAAACAGCAACAGGCATAGCAGATTTTTTTTCATGGCATTAGATTGACCAATAACTAAAATTATCTACCAGAAACATCACAACTCCGGGAAAAGACTTTACGTATGGTCCCGATGCCTTAAGGCACATCAAAATAATCATTAATTGCCATTCGGGCCTTAAGATTATACAGATTACTTAAAGGCTTTCCTGTATTGACTGTAAAATAATTTTCTGCCATATTCCTCTTTGCATTTAACGTAATTTGCACAGGAATCAATCCTTACATGAAATATTATATCATTGCCGGGGAAGCTTCTGGCGATCTGCACGGCAGTAACCTTATCAAGGAATTAAAGAAGCTGGACAATGCAGCTGATATCCGTTGCTGGGGTGGCGACATGATGGAAGCTGCAGGCGGCATACTGGTTAAACATTACCGGGACCTCGCTTTTATGGGCTTTATTGAAGTTGTCCTGAACCTGCCTGCGATCCTTCGGAATATGAAATTCTGCAAAAAGGATTTGCTTGCTTTTAAACCTGATGTAGTAATATTTATCGACTACCCCGGTTTCAATATTCCAATAGCTGAATTCGCTAAAAAAAATAACCTTAAAACGGTCTATTATATCTCTCCCCAGGTTTGGGCA
>Ga0209254_10001414_pt1 | contig 21440 bp, 11 predicted proteins | sample FrelakmetDIP11DI_FD_187148 | JGI IMG/M metagenome (GOLD analysis project Ga0209254, IMG submission 187148) | Freshwater lake sediment microbial communities from the University of Notre Dame, USA, for methane emissions studies - DIP11 DI (SPAdes)... | ecosystem: Environmental > Aquatic >...
TCGGCCGCGGCGAGGCAAACCCTGACCGCGGAGCTCGGGAAGGTGAACAGGAGCGGCGTCCGGCCCGCGTCGAGAACGCCCTTCATCCAGCGGACGACGTGCGCCGGCCGGTCGGGCGGAACGTACTCAACGGGCGGAAGAGGCGCGGCTGCCAGCAGGCTTTCCCAGCGCAGGACGCGCGCGCTCCAGCGGTAGCGGGGATGGATCTCGGGCGAAGCGGGGTCGACGTGGGAGAACCAGCGGTCCATCGGCCGGCCGAAGCGGCTTAATTTCAGGAGTCGGAAAATCGCCCCGCCGCCCGGCACCTCCCAGTCGGCCTTGACCCAGCCCATCCCGCCGTGCGCCTCGAAGAGAAGGCAGGCGCTGACGGCGCAGTCGGCGATAAAATCGAAGTCGATCATCACCGGAGTCGCAGAGCCTCGGCTGCCGCTCGTCCTGGCGAAGATGTTGGCCACGGAATTCGGGTTGCGGAGGAGGTTCGGTCCGCTGGGGATGGAGAGCGAGCCCCGGCGCGCCTCGCGCCGTCCCTTGAATTCGTCGACCGTGAGGTAAACCCCTTCGGCCAGAAGCTTGGTCAGGGCGCTCTCCAGCCCGTCCGAACGGACGAGACGTTCGAGGTCTCCGAATTCGCATCCCGCGGCGCGGAAGAGGGCCCGGTAGGGGCTTCCCGGATTCCGGAACACACTCCGTTCGGCCAGTGAGAGGAATGCATCCTCGCGCCGGCGAATCCGGGCTTGCTGGATCGCCCGGGCCTGATCTGCGGTGATCCTCCGGTGCAGAAAACGGGGGAGCCCCGGGACGAAACTCGAAGCGACTTTGATGTCGTGAGCGAGGGAAGCGATCAAGCCCATGGCTTCCTATATACCTGGCGCCGAACCGTACGTCAACCGCGGGGGGATCAGTAGACAGGACGGCGCAAAAGCCCGGTGAGGTGATTCCACAGGATGCGGGGGTTGAGGGCGAACGTAGCGTTCATCTCGATCTGGCAGGAGCTGGGGCAGGCGAGGCAATCATGGGACCCGGCCAGCTTCAGGGCCGCTTCGAGCCCGTCTTCAAGAACGCTCTTGGCCGGGTACAAGCCCATGGTCTGGGGGCAGGGATAGAGGCGGCCGTCGGCGGCGATCATGCAGTGGAACCGTCCCGCGCTGCAGCGAGGCCCCGGCGGGCGGGCCGAGGAGCGGCCTCCGGTCCAACGGTCCTTGGTGAAATCAGGCCACTTCCGGGCGGTTTCGTATGAGTACCGGGAGAACACCAGGAGCGGATGGGTCCGAGTCGCATCGGCGATCGTCCGGAGCATGTCCCGGATCGTCTCGTTCTCCAGACGGTGCCGTTCGGCCTGGCCATGGTAGCCGGTCGTTTCGGACCGGATGATGTTCAGGACCAGCGGGAGCCGCTTCTTGGCGCTGAACTCGAGCAGCCAGGGGAGATCATTCGCGTTGTCGGCGCACAGGACGGCGTTGACCTTGACGGGCACTCCGCATCGGCGGGCGCAGTCGACCGCCCGGAGCGCCTCCTCGTGGCTTCCCCGGCCGCGCGTCCGGTCCTGGGAGGCCGGCCGGCCGTCGAGGCTCACCGTGAGCGAGTGCAGCTTCCGGATAGCGTCGATCCGGTCCGGGACGAGCGAGCCGTTCGTGGCCAGGCCGACCCGAAGGCCGATGTCTCGGGCGAAGCCGACCAGCTCGCCGATGTCATCCCGGAGAAGGGGCTCTCCGCCGTAGAGAAGAATCCGCCGGGTCCCGGCGCGCTTGAGGCGGGCTAGGATCGCGCGCCACTCCGTGGCCTCGAGCTCGGAGACCGGATGGTCCGGGAGCGAGCAATAGACGCACTTTTTATTGCAGCGGTAAGTGACGGATATCGTCACCTGAAATGGGACGCCTCGGCCGAGGATCACGGCCGACGCCAGCCGAGCCCCCGTCTCCAACGCCCATCCGAGGCTCATGGCCGGTCCCCCCTCCCTCGCTCCGACATCTCGTCCCTGGTCTTCATCTCCGCCTCGCTCCCCCCTTGGGAGAATATGCGGACCGGGGCTGGAGGGGATAGGTCACGCAGGCCGTCAGGCAGATGACCAGAAGAAAAGGCGCCAGCGCCAGTCCGGTCCAGACGGAGTGCTTTTCGGATCGCTTGGCGATGGAGCCGACGAGGGCGATCGCTCCCCCCCCGAGAATGAGGAGGCCCAGAGCCGCGGCCGGAACCGGGGAGGATGACAGGAAGAGTGAGACGAAAGCGGCCACGACCAGCCAGGGCAGGGCGATGAGCTGGGCCGCCCTCCAGACGAAGAGGGCGCGGGCCGGCTTGGGAATCCTGCGGCAGGCCGGGAGGAACCGGAAGATCTCACGGAGGTACGCGGTCGTCTTGCGGAGCTTGTGGCCGAAAAGCTTGGAGAGCGATCGCGGCGTCCGGAGCTCGACGACCGGACTGTCCACGAGGCAGACCCGGCGGCCGAGCCGCGCGGCCGCCAGGGCGGCATAGATATCTTCGGCGACGACGTCCTCCGGAATGCGGCCGAAGACTTCACGGCGCACGAGGTAGCACGGTCCGGTCAGGAGCGACATGCAGCCGGCGCGGCTTTCGAGGATCCGGACGCGGTTGTTGATCCGCCAATGGGCGCGCTCCAGCCAGTGGCACGAGTCCGCCGGCTCGACCGGCGTCCCGACAGCCCCGATGTTGTCGTCCGATTCGGCGGCCGCGACCATTTCCCTGAGAGTCTCGGGGTGCATCCGGGAGTCGGCGTCGGTGACGAGAACCCAGGGCGCCGTGCCGCGCTCCAGGGCGGCGTTGATCTGGGCCGTTTTATCGGGGCGTTCCTGGACGAGCTGGAAGCGGGGATCGTCCCGGATGAGCCCGGCGGCGATTTGGAGCGTGCCGTCCGCGGAGTGTCCGTCCACGATCCAGAACCGGAGTCGATCTTCGGGGTAGCGGATGGCCTTGATGTCGGCCAGCTTGTCGGCGATCTGCTCGGCCTCGTTGCGGACCGGGATGATGACGTCGACGGCCGGTTCCGGGGGGCTCATGGTTTTCTCGCAAGCGAACTCGCGCTGATGCGTCTTCAACCACAGGATGTATCCCAGGGACAAGGCGACCGCGGCCGCGGCCAGGAGAACGGGGAGAATCATCAGAGTTTAAAGAAGTCGATTTTATTCTCGGCCGCCTTGTTGGAGAGCTTGTCCAGGATCCGGATCACCAGCGTGTAGTTGCCCGAGGGGAGCTCGACGCTGGCCGCTGCTTTTCCAGGCCCCTTTGTTTTCAGCGGCAGGGAAGCCTCGACGAGAGGAGCCGTCACGGCCGCCTTGGGAAAGGACAGGATGCTTTTATCCTCCTGCCGGATTTCGTAGGACACCTCCAGGCTGACCTTTTTCTGGGCGGTTCTCTTCGCTCCCAAAACTCCGAAAATGATCTTCAGGCTTTCCCCGCCGCCGATCATGCCGTCGACATTGGGATGGATTTCCCGGCCGGGGTATTTGTAAGAACCGAGGCCGAGGTACGGCCGGGGCCCCATGGCCGGAGAGGATTGGATGTCCTTGGCGATCACCACGGAGGTCAGGTCCAATCCGGTCGTTCCGGAGGCTTCCGGAAGGACGAATTCGTAATAGGTCACGCCGATTCTTTTCAGGTCCTGAGTGGCGACAGCCAGGGCCATCACATACCCGCCCGGGGGGAGCGAATACCCGTAACAATACAGGTCCTCCCGCTTGGGGTCGAATTGGTCCTCTCCCATGAAAAAATATCCGGGAAACCGGAGTTCGCGGATGGCGGCCTCGGGCGCTCCGGCGGTCAAGGGATGGAATCTGGCGAAGACGGAGAGATAGGCTTCCAGTCTTCCGGATCCCACTTTGGAAGGATCGAGGTCTCCGCTCTTGACCTTGATGTTGAACGCGCCGAACATCTCGTTTTGCTCGCCGGGCAGGACCGAGTGCCCCGCGACGAAGAGGAAGATGTCCTGGCGCCCTTTGCGCTTGGCCAGGCCTCCGTCAAGCAGCTTGAGGATCTTTTCGGGGATGGCGCCCTGGCCCGCGGCATCCGGATGTTGCTCGGTTTCCTGTGCCGCCGGGGAGGGATTTGCAGCTGCGGGAGATTCGATCTGGGGAGGGGCGATTTTAAACGTGGTCGGAGGGGCGGTCTTCTCGACCGCTTTTTGTTCCTCTCCGGTCCCGGTTTCGCCGTAATTGAGCTGGAATTTGACGCTGGTCGTCCCCGTGAACGCCGCCGGTTTGCCGTCGATCTGGCCGGGCTTGTATCGCCATTGCTTCACGGCTTCGACCGCCGCCTCGTCCAAAAGAGGCTTGGACTTGATGACTTTGACGTCGGAGACCCGGCCATCCGATCCGACGGTGAATTCCAGGACGACGATGCCCTCGATCCGCGCCTGCAGGGCGATGCTCGGGTAGGCCGGATCGACCGCTTGGATCAGAACCGGTTCCTTGATTTGTTTGGAGGTTTGACCGAAGAGCGGCATTCCGAACAACACCACCAGGATCGTTCCGAGAGCGAGCGTTCGATTCATGGCCAGTCTCCTTTGAGCCGAGCGGCCGGCGGTCAGCGCCGGGTCAAGCTCCAAGTCCCTTCAATCCAGGCGGTCTCCACCGTTCCGGAAATCTTCCAGGTGAAAGCGCCCTGGGCCGAATTCGAGCCGGAGGCCTTGCCGCTCAATTTCCCCTGGAAGACATCGCCCTCTTCCTCAATCCTGAACTGGACGGCGAAGCTCCCCGTCGCCGGGTCATAGCTTCCCTGAAGCGCGACATCCTTGGATTCGTCCTCCCCGGGGAAGGTCACCGTCAAAGTGCCGGATACCGCGTTCGAGCTGCCGATCTTCAGCGAGATCGTCCAGGTCATTCGGCTTCCCTGCGTATCCGAGACCGCCTCTCCTCGCCACGATGTCCCCGTCAGCTCCGTTGTCCACGAGGTCTTTTGTTTAGCTTGGGTTTCGGCCTGCGCTTGTTCGGACCGGCGTTGCTCCTCTTTCCGCTGTTCTGCCTCCGCCTGCTTGGCTTTTTCCGCTTCCGCTTGTTTGACGCGCTCGGCCTCAGCCGCTTTCGCGGATTCCTGAGCTTTTTTATCGGCCTGCTGTTTCTTCAATTGGTCGAGCCACCGCTCGAATTCGGCGTTCTTCGGGTTGTTGGGGTCGATCTTTTTGGCCTGCTTCACCTCTTCGTAGGCTTCATCGAGACGGCCTTGTTCTCCCAGGGTTCCCGCTTTCTTGAGGTGCTTCAAGGCCTTCCAAGTGTTGATCCGGCCGGCGGCTTTCTCGTTTTGGGGGTCGAGTCGCAGGGCCTCTTCCGCCCGGCTGATGGCTTCATCATATTTGCCCTGTTTCGCCTGCTCGATTGCCTGCTGGAGTTTTTGGGCCGAGGCGGTCCGATCGGCATCCGCCTCCGCTTCCGCCTTCTCGGCGGCCGTCGTCTTCTGCGGTTGCGGTGGAGGTGTTTGTGTCTTCGATTGTTGCGGCTGTTCGGCCGCGCTTGTCGCGGCGGCTTTGTCCTTGGCTTCCTGTTGCTTCTGCTGTTGCTGCTGGAGCGCTTGTTGCTGCTGGCCTTTCTGTTTCTGCATGTTCTGCAGTTGCCATTCGTACGCCGCCAATGGCGCATAGCCGGGGCAGAGCTCCTTGGCCTTGGCCAGCACCTTCGAAGCCTCTTCGAAGCGACCCTGCTGTCCGAGCGATTGGGCCTGGGACAGGAGATCTTGAAGCTTGGACTTCATGTCCTTGAGGTCCTGGGCAAGGCGAGCGGCGTCCTTGTTGCGGGAGTCGAGCTGGACGGCCTCGTCCGCGGCGGCGATGGCCGGGTCCAGCTTGCACTCGCCGGCCAGGGTCTTGGCCTGGCCGAACTTGTCGGCCGCGCCCTGGGCCTTGGTCGGGAGAGTGATCTCGGTGATAGATACGTCGGTTTCTCCGCTTCCCAGCACGATTCCGCGGCTGTCGCTTACGGTCACGTTGAATGTGTAGGATCCTCCCCGGCCGGCATTGGCCCGGGTTTCCCGGCTGGCGGGGCTCAGCACGCTGCATCCTTCGGGCTCGACTTTCCATTGGTAACGCAAGGAAGCGTCGGCTGGATTCGGAATGATATCGGCGCTCAGGGTGAAGTCCTGGAACGTTCCGATCCCGCGTTCGAGCTCGACCAGCCCCTTGGCCTTCTCGCTCCAGACGCGGGGCGGCGGACCCTGCAGAGCCGGCTTGCCGATCTTGACCTCGTATAGCTTGGCCTTGATGGTCTGCTTTTTCTCGCCGAGGTCCGTTCCGCCTTCCTTGGCCTTGCCGTGGACGGTCACGGTCACGGCCTTCGTGTCCTTGGGGATGAAGGTGTATTCGCGGTTCTGAGAGACCGGCCCGGCGTTCAGGGCGTCTCCGGCGATCTCCCACCAATAGTCCCACGGCGGATCTTGAATCGCCGGCTCCGAGGAGACTGTCAGTTTGACCTCCTGCCCGACATAGGGATCCCGGGGGTCGGAGATGAGCGAGAACTTGGGACCGACGACTTCGAGCTCGAGCTGGTCCGACTCGGCCACGGTCTGCTTGCGTCCCTCCGTCGTTTTGAAAACCTGGGCCCAGACCTTGACCGGCCCCATCCGAGTGAATGCAGCCGAGGTCGCGGCCGAGCCTTCGAAGGGATTGAATGTCACCTCGGGATGCGGCTGCCAGAGATAATCGAACGCGCCTTCGGCCTTCTTTTTCCCGTCCAGGACCTCGACCTGAAATCCGCGCGCGTCGCCCAGGACGACCTTGCGGCCCGAAGGGTTCATGGCGATCCGGGCGGTCAGGCTGGAGACGGTCAGGGTCGTCTCGGCCGAAGCGGTTTTTCCTTCGCTGTCGGTCAGCTTCAAGGCGACCTTGTGTTCACCCGTCTGCTCGGAGTTGAAGACGGCCTCCGGCTTATCCGCGCCCGATTTGAGGCTTCCGGTCCAAGCATATACATAGGGAGGCTTGCCGCCGGTCGGAGTCGAATCGATCTTCAGGCTCTCGCCTGGCCGGGCGACGTTTTTCTGCGGCTTGAGCTCAACGGCCAGCACTCCGGCGGCAGCCGTCCCCGCGGCTCCGGCCTGCGCTTTGGTATCCGCTTGTCCTGGCACGGAGATGTTGAGCGTCGGAATGATAGCTTGCATTTCGGCATAGGCCCGCTTCCATTCTTGTTCCTCGCGAGCCGCGACATCCCGAGCGGACTTAAAAAAATAGTCATGCGTTGGCGTATCGGCAGCTATCAACAAGACCCAGTCTTGAAAGACCAATTTGCCGCTGATGACCGCGAAAAAAGGGGGCGTCGCCCGCTCGATCTTTTTAAGAAGGGCGCCCTTGAACGGGCCGATGGACGCGGGATCTCCGGCGGTCGAAGGAGCGGGATTTGGGCTCGAGGATTTTTTCAGCCCGATACGGATGCGGGCGCCGACCTCCCAGGTCCGCTGGGTGTTGGGTTGTTTCTGGAGGGATTCCCAATTCTCCTCATTGACGTTCGGCAAGGGAGTGTAGTCGTAGTCTTTGGTTTGCTGGTTATACTTACTGGTGCAGATCTCGCCTTTCCAGTTTCGCCTGATCAGTATGTTCTGGGCGCCGCTAAAATAGCCTTGATTGCTCCATCCGGAGCTTTCCAGCTTCCAGTTGGTGGGAGCGGTGAATTTGATGTTCTGCAGGTCGAATCGAACCGCCTGAATCCCTTCCGTGATTCCCGGTTGTCCCGAGGGGACGGCCTGTTCCCGGGGCTTGACCTGGGTCTCCTTCACCTCTTTCCCCTGCTGTTTCGGCTCGGCGGTTTCTGTCTTTGCCCCGGGCTTCGCTTCGGCTTTCTTTCCGGGGGCGGCCGGCTCGCCGGCCTTCTTCGTTTCGGGACGGACTCCCTCTTTGATCTTCTCCTTGGATTTTTCTGTTTCCGATGCCGCCGGCTCTTCCTTGAGGATGACGATCAGCCAGGCGGAGACCTTGCGCCGGATCTCCGGCAGCTTTCGCTCGTAGTTCCGGCTGGAGTAGACCTTGAAGACGAGCTCGGCTTCGAGCAGGTGTTCGCCCGCCGACTCGACCTCGAAATCGATGTGGTCCCTCGACCCGGACAGGGGCTTGCCGTCGAGCGTCCAGCGGAAATCGGCGCCCTGGCTGTGCTCCTTCGGCCCGGCCAGCCGGTCCAGGATGTCCTTCATCCGGCTCTCGATGCCGGCGATGTCCGTCTGAGGAGTCTCGACACGGGCTCGGAACGGGAAGGGCTTCCGATTGGGGGAGAAGACCGCCGGGTCGGGCGTCACCGTGAGCATGATCGGGCCTTTGTCGACCTGCTGCCAGAGGCCGACCATCTCCCGGTCAAGCTCGCGCCTTTTAGCGTTCCACTTGAGCAGCATTTCCTTATAGCATCGGCTGATCAGCGCCTTGGCGACTTCTTCGTCGCTCTTGCCCGTCTCCTCGCCGAAGCCCCGCCTCGATGCCTGGCGGGCGCGGGCGGCGACCGCATCCTGGATGCCTTGCGGTTTCTGGTAGAGGAGGACGAGGTCGTCCACGGTGAGAGGCCGGATCTTGGAGTCCTGGATGTTGACCTCCCGGCCCCGGACCGTAAAGATGCCCTCCATCAAATCGCCGCAGTCCTGGGTCGAGGCCATGAGCTCGTAGCCGAAGGACTTGGCTTTTTCCATGATCCAATCAACGATCGCGTCGGCCAGCACAATGCCTATCCCGGCTCCGAGACCGGCCGTCTCGAAGATCGCCCAGATCCCGGCTTCCTTCAAGGCGCCGATTTTATCGCCCTCGTAGAGCTTCTCGCCGATGACATAGATCTGGTAGAAGGTGAAAATCCCGTTCAGGACGACGGCGGCCTCCTGGAGCGGAACCTTTTCGAACACCGTCCACAGCTTCTGCCAGGCCCCCGCCCCGGCCCGCATTTCCTCGAGCCAGCGCAGGATCAACTGCTTGTCGGCGTCGCCCGCGGTCTGGAGCTTCTCCAGCAGACGGGCTTCCAGGGTCGCTTCCTTGGTGTAGCGCGAGATCAAAGACCTGGCTTCGGGCTTGGCGAGATACATGGGATCGCTTTCGACGCGGCTCAGGATCTCGTCATAGAGCCGGGATTTCCCGGAGGCCTGGCCGCTCAGGCCGCGGGCCTTTTGGAGAGCGCCTTCGGTGCGATTGAGGTTCTTGACGATGTCCTCTTCTTTTTTCCCTGCGAGCGAATAGAAAGTTTTTTGGGCGAAGGCCTCGGCGTTCGAGGTGGCGCCGGGGATCGTGTTCAAGATCGCGTCCGGCTCTCCCTTGACGACATCCGAAACGAGATCGGCGAATCCCTGGCGCATCGTCCCGCCCTGGTTGAAGAAGATCCGGCCCTTGCCTTCATAAGCCCTGGCGAACTCCGGCCGGCCCGGGGTCCATAAGCCCTCGGGATCCAATCCGCCCAGGTTCGGAGTGCCGCGCGGAAGGGTTCTGAGGGCTTCGATGGCCTCCTCCGGGCTGCCGACTCCTCTCATCAACTGCTCGGGGGGATAGAGGTTGATCGATTTCAGGATCCGGTCGGCATCCCGCTTGAACGTGCTTCGGACGCGCGTTTCGATCTTGCCCCGGACATCCTTATAGATTCTGAGCGCCTCCGCGTTGGTTGTCCCTTCTGGAACGAGCAGGCGCAGGTCATGGTCGGAGGGATTGTCAAACTGCCAGATCCCGGGCGACTTTTTCGCCATCGGATCGCGATAGCTCCCTCCCGATGCGACCCACGAACCGCAGCCGGTAATGCCCTGGCCCTCCTGGATCAGCGGCGACAGCCCTTCGCCGCCGATACCCAGGACGTCCCGGATGATCTTCTGGGCCGTGCTATCTCCCTGGGCCAAAGCGGGCGCGGGAGCCGCCAGTCCCCAGATCAGAAGCGCAAGAATACAAGGTAAAATGATCCTCAACCTTTTCATGTTCGGCTACCCCTTCAAGCGCGGCGCAAAGATGGCCGTTTCCAATTCTCGCAGCGGATAGAATATTAAATCCGGCCCCCGGGGCTGTCAAGGGAACAAGCGGCCCGGTCTTTAGCCGCGCCGAATGACGCCGAGGACGGCCCGCGGCTCGAGGGAGAAGACGGCCTTGCGCTCGTTCAGGTAGGTCGAGAAGCAGTCGCCGCAGTTGTGGCGGCGGACGGCGCGCAGGGCCTCGGTCAAACCGTCCCTGACGACGTTTTTGGGCGTGAAGGCCGCCCCGTGCTGGGCGCACGGCCAGATATCGCCGTTGGCTTCGATATGGATGTAGGAGCGCCCGGCCATGCAGCCCGACAGGCCCTGGCTGCGGGTCGTGAGAACCGAGTGATCCGGCCAGTCGGCGAGGTGGCGATAGGAGCGGGCCGAGAACATCAGCGCCCGTCCCCGGCGCTTGTGTTCGGCCAGGGAGCGATGGAGCCGGCGCATTTCCTCCCCGTCCAGGCCGAGGTGCCGGCCCCTCTCGTCGAATGCGTCGCGTCCGAAGATCGCCGGCTGGACGTGGAGCACGACGCCGCGCGCCTCGCAGAAATCCAGCATCGCTTCGACCAGGGAGACGTTGGCCCGGCTGGCGACCATCACCACGTAGGCCTTCAGGCCGCGCGATCGGACTAAGTCCAGGGCGGCCACGGCCCGCTTGTGAGTACCCCTGCCCCGCAGGCGGTCGTGAATCTCCGGAGTGGGGGAGTCGAGGCTCACTACGACCTCATGGAGATGGTCGAGCAGGTCGGGCCGGGTCGAGATGCGGACACCGTTGGTGATGACTGCGGTGATGAGGCCGGCCTGCTGGGCCGCGGCGCTGATGGTCCGGAAGTCCGGACGCAGGGTCGGCTCGCCGCCCTGGAACTTGACGCGCATGGCGCCGAAGGAGGCCAGTCCGCGGATCGCCTCCAGCCACTGCCCGGTCGTCATCATCGGCGTCTTGCGCGTCGGGCAGGCGCAGTAGACGCACTTGAGGTCGCAGTCGTCGGTCAGCAGGGCCTGGACTTCAAAGGGGTGCAGCTTCCGGAACCGGAACCGGAGGAAGTGCGAGGCCAGCTTCAGCGTCCGGGCGATCATCAGGAAGTCTCCTTTATCGCTTACGGATGGGGTGGGGTGAGTGAGGGGTCTCGAACCCCCAACCTTCGGATCCACAGTCCGATGCTCTAACCAATTGAGCTACACTCACCGTCCGAAAGGCAAGGAATTTTCTCACCTTGAGGCGTGGAAGTCAAGAAAGGGCAAAGCCGGGGGGAAAAGGGCCTTAACGCTGGCCTTCGATGAGTTCCAGGACGTCGGCCGCGTCGCGCCACTCCGGCCGGACCTTGACCTGGAGGTCGAGATAGACCTTGGCCTCCAGGTAGTTCTCGAGCTCGCGGCGGGCCTCGATGCCGATCATCTTGATGACCTTGCCCTGATGTCCCAGGATGATCTTGCGGTGGTTGTCGCGCTCGACGAAAATGCTGGCCTTGACGTAGGTCACCGGCCGGCGCGGCTTGGCCAGCCCGCGTCCCGAGCTCCGCTCGACGGCTCTCTCGCGCTTCGTCTCCTCGGGCTCGGCCTGGACAGCGGCCCACTCGGCATCCTCCCGTCCCGACTCGGCGCGCTTCTCCACGGCGTCGACATAAACCGCCGTGACGAAGGGCAGCTCCATGGTCACGTGTCTGAGGATCTTCTCCCGAATGAGCTCGGCCAGGTGGAACCGCTCGGGCAGGGTCGTGATGTCGTCGTCGGCATAAGCTTTTTCGCGCTCGGGCAGGTGGTCATAGATCCTGGCTTCGAGGACGTCCAGGTTCGTCCCGGTCACGGCCGAGATGGGAATGATCTCCTTGAACTCCAGGAGGTCTTTGTACTTGTCGATGAGAGGCAGGACCCGGTCCTTGCGGATGATGTCCACCTTGTTGATCAGGAGGAAAGCGGGCTGTCCGGCCTTCTTCAACATCTCGATCACGAACTCGTCCCCGTGACCGTAGGGCAGGGAGGCGTCGATGAGGAGGCAGACGAGGTCGGCCGTCTCGAGCGAGGCGTGGACGAAGCTCATCATCCGTTTGTTGAGCCGGTGAAGGGGCTTGTGGATGCCCGGGTTGTCGAGAAACAGGATCTGTCCCTTGTCCGTCGTCTTGATCCCCAGGATGCTGACCCGGGTCGTCTGGGGCTTGTCCGAGACGATGGCCACTTTTTCGCCGAGGAGCTTGTTGAGCAGGGTGGACTTGCCCGCGTTCGGCCGCCCGACCAAGGCCACGAATCCGGTCCGGACCTTGGGCGCTTCCGGGGCCGCCTCGGTTTTCTTGGTTTTCTTTGGCAATCTATCAAATCCTACTTGTTTTCAGCCTCGGGCGCTTTGTCCGCAGTCTTGCGGATCCTGAGCTTCAGCACGCATTTCTGGTCCACATCCAGGATCTCCAGGGCGAAGCCCTTGACCTCCAGGATTTCCCCCTTCTTGGGCAGTCTTCCCGTGTGGTGGGTGATGAACCCGCTCATGGTGATGAAGTCCTCGTCCGAGAGGTCGGCGTCGAACAGGTCCTCGACGTCCTTGACCTTGATCTCGCCCGAGACGGTGTAGTCGCCCGGCCCGTTCTGGGTGACGAGGCTGTCCTCGACGTCGTATTCATCCTGGATCTCGCCCACGATCTCCTCGATGAGGTCCTCCACCGTGGCCAGGCCGGACACGCCGCCGTGCTCGTCGACGACCATGGCCATCTTCTCCTTGCGGCGCTGGAGCTCCTTGAGGAGCTGGCTGACCCGCATCGACTCCGGCACGAAGTGGACCGGCCGGATGAGCGGCCGGATGGGCTGGGACCGGCTCTCTTCGCCCGAATACTTGAGGAGGTCCTTGGCGTGGATGATGCCCTCGATGTTGTCCACCCGGTCCTTGTACACCGGGATGCGGGAGTACTGCTCGGAGTTGACCAGCTCCCGGAGCTTGTCGATGGTGGCGTCCTCGCGGATGAGGACCATCTTGACCCGGGGGGTCATGATCTCCCGGACGATCGTGTCCCCGAACTCGACGACGCTCCGCAGCAAGCGGTCCTCGTCCTTTTCGATGATGCCTTCCTCCTTGGCCTCGTCGATGAACGTATCGATCTCTTCGTCCGAAGTCTCGCGCTCGGCGGGCTCCTCCTCGTCCAGCCGCCGCGACAGGACCCGCGACAGCAGGAGGAGCGGCGAGGCCAGCCACAGGAGAAGCCGGTAGGACGGCAGGAAGAGGGCCATGGACCTGTTCCGGGTCAGACTGTTGATGAGCCGGGGCAGGCCTTCGAAAAAGACGAGGTACATGGCCAGGAAAGCGAGGAAGAACGCCAGGGGCTTTTGTTCCCAGCGGGGGAAGAGCAGGAAGAGGAGCAGGATCAAGGCGATGAGCAGCACGCTCCGGACGAAGGCCACGGCGATCCGGATCTCGTCCAGCTGCTTGATGACCCGGGTCCGGTATTTCTTGTCCTTGGCCTCGAGCAGGCGGCTGAGCGAAATCTTGGAATGCTCGTCGAGGGACAGGTGAAAGACCGACAGGCCGAAGGTCGCCACGAAGACCAGCCCCAGGCAGAGCCCCAGCACCAGTTCCGGATTCATGTCACTTCCTCAAGCATAACTTTTGCAGCCGGGCGTCCTCCTCTTCTATCCCCCGGAAGTGGTCGAAGCCCAGGAGATGGAGGAAGCCGTGGATGACCAGCAGGCCCAGCTCCCGCTCGAGCCCGTGGCCTTTGCGCCGGGCCTGGCGCTCGGCCTGGGCCGGGGCGATGATGATCTCGCCCAGATAGTACTTCCCGTCGGCCGCGGTCCGGTCGAGGGGAAAGCTGAGCACGTCCGTCACCTTGTCCTCTTTCAGGAATTCGCGGTTGAGCCGGCGCATCCTCCGCTCCCCGACCAGGGCCAGGCTGAGCTCCGGGGACCGCAGTCGGTAGTGCCGGGCCAGGCGCCCGAGCAGTCCGGCCAGGCGGCGCTTATTCACCCGGTGCTTGGTCTGCTGGTTCAGGATTTCGATCATGACCGTTCGTTTTCTCTTCGGGCTTGGCCTTGGCCTTGGGCTCGAAGTCGTAGCCGGGGTACTCCACCCGGGGGTGGAAGACGGAGTCGAGCGTCTCCAGGAACGAGGCGGCGACGGCCTTGAGCTCCTTCAGGGAGAAATCGCAGGCGTCCAGCTGTTCGTCCTGGACGAAGCTGTCGATGATGGCCGAGATGACCCGCTTGAAATGGACCTCGTCGGGAGTGCGGAGGGACTTCGAGGCCGCCTCCACGGCGTCGGCCAGCATGATCAGGGCCGCTTCCTTACTCTGGGGGGCCGGGCCCGGGTAGCGGAACTGCTCCTCGCCGATGTCGTGCATCTCCGGATTGTATTTTTCCTTGGCCTTCTGGTAGAAGAACCGGACCAGGGAGGTGCCGTGGTGCTGCTCGATCATCTCCCGGATCTTGACCGGCAGATGCAGCTTGCGGGCCGTCTCCACGCCGTCCTTGACGTGGTTGATGATGACCAGGCCGCTCATGGCCGGGGTCAGGTCGCGGTGCGTATCGACGTTCCGGGTCCGGTTCTCGATGAAGTACTCGGGCCTCCGCACTTTCCCGATGTCGTGGTACAGTCCTCCGGCTTTGACCAGGAGCGGGTCGAGGTGGATGGCCTCGGCCGCCTTCTCGGCCAGGTTGGCTACGAGCAGGGAATGGTGGTAGGAGCCGGGCGCTTCCAGGGCCAGCCGCTTGAGGATGGGCGTGTCGGAGTTGGTCAGCTCGAGGAGCCGCGGCTGGGTGACGAATCCGAAGACCTTCTCGACGAAGGGCAGGAGGACGAACGCCAGGGCGGCGCTGAGCACACCCCCCGCGAGGGCCATCAGCATTTCCCCGGCCATGAGTCGGAACGACCCGCCCTGGTCCCGGACCAGCCTCAGGGCCAGGACCATGAAGACGTTGACCGGGCCGATGAGGAACAGCCCGGCCCGCAGGACCGAGGTCCTCTTCTGCCGCTGGAAATACTTGACGCCGTACATGGCGGCCAGACCGCCGATCAGGCAGAAGATCATCAGGTAGAAGTCGGCCCGGAAGAGATAGCCGACGACGAGGCTGTTGACGATGACGTAGATGAGACTGACCGGCATGATCGTCAGGAAGGCGAAGATCAGGGCGCCGAACTGGAAGGGAAAGGCGAAATTGTAGCTCTCCGGACGGCTCAGTAGGGGGAAGGCCGCGTTTTGGGCGAAGAGCTGGGCCAAGGCGATGCTCGACTTGTAGACCAGGAGGCCAAAGGTCAGGATGATGCCCAGCAGTCCGAACGTGTGCAGGCCGGGCCGGGCTCCCAGCAGGGACTTCAGGTAGTACCACATGGTCAGGAAGACCAGGGCCAGGAAAAGGAACGTCCCGGCGAAATTGACGGTCCAGGAGGGAGTGGAACGAAGGTTCTTATTGATGATCCCGACCTGGCGGAGGACGTCGGCCGTGACCTCGTCGCCCTTGCGGACAAGGACCTTCCCCTGTTTGATCTTGTAGAAGACCGGCTCCACCCTCAGGGCGGCCCGCTCCAGGCGGGCGTCCGTCCCGACCTTGTCGAAGGTCACGTTGGGGGAGATGAACGGACCGGTCAGATTGATGAGCATGGCCTTGGTCCGGACGGGCAGGTCCAGGCTTTCGGATGCGGAGTAGAGCTTGTCCCCGGCCTCCCGGACGTCGAGGAGGTCCGAGGCTTGGAGGGGCTTCTCTTCCAGGTCCCGGATCAGGAGGAGACCCCGCTCGCTCTCCCGGCGGATGAACAGCTCCTTGGACTCGACGACCCCCGGCTCTTGAACGGCCCCGATGAGGTGGACAAGGGCATCCTCCGCGACGGCCGGGAAGCCGAGCCGGACGAGCAAACCGAGGTCGTTCAGGCCGGCTTCGACGCCGAACTTATCCGAGAGCTCCTTTTGCAGCGCCGGGAGCTTGCTCGCAGGCGAGCTCGCCCGGCCGAGCCATTCCCGGCCGGCCGCGAAGAACTGCCGGGCTTTGACCTCGGTGTTGGCCGAAACGTTCCGGTCGAAGAGGTAGACCGGCAGGACTTGGTCCCGGGCTTCGCGGCGCCGGACCGCGGTCGCTTCCGCGTCCTCGATGGTCAGGTCGGCCGGGGCGGTGATGTCGGACGAGGCGATCGATCCTTCCTTGGGCATGGGCAGGGAGCGCGACGGGACATAGGAGATGAGATAGGCCAGGGCCAGAACGAAGACGAACGCCTGGGCGAAGGGGCTTTGGATGAGCGATTTCAGCAGCGGGTTTTTTTCCGGCTTGGCTCCGTTCAGGGGAGTGTGATTCTTCGGAGACGCGGATTGGCCCTTAAACAGCCGCAGTTTTTTGAAGGACAGGAAGTCCATGGGCGCTTCGCTTAGAGTTCCCTGGTTTCCGCTTTCTGGTAGGCCTTGATGATCTTCTGGACGAGCGGATGGCGGACCACGTCCCTTTCGGTGAAGTGGATGATGCCGATCTCCTTGATGGGCGCCAGGATCTTGATGGCCTGGAGGACCCCGGACCGCCGCGGGTCGGGCAGGTCGATCTGGGTGATGTCCGCCGTGACGACCACCTTGGAGCCGAAGCCGGCCCGGGTCAGGAGCATCTTCATCTGCTCCTTGGTCGTGTTCTGGGCCTCGTCGAGGATGATGAAGGCGCTGTTCAGGGTCCGGCCGCGCATGAAGGCCAAGGGCGCGATCTCGATGATGTTGCGTTCGATGAGCCGGTTGGCCTGATCGGCCTGGGTCAGGTCGAACAGGGCGTCGTAGAGCGGCCGCAGGTAGGGGTTGATCTTCTGGTACAGGTCCCCGGGCAGGAAGCCGAGCTTTTCGCCCGCTTCCACGGCCGGCCGGGTGAGAATGATGCGGCTGGCCAGCTTGTCCTGAAGGAAGGCCAAGGCCAGGGCCATGGCCAGGTAGGTCTTGCCCGTGCCGGCCGGACCGATGCCGAACACGAGGTCGTGGGTCTTGATGGCCTGGATGTACTCGTGCTGGTTGAGGCTCTTGGGCGTGACGGATTTCCGGGAGAGGACAAGGGGCTCGAGCGGGCTGTAGTTTTCAAGGTTCCGCGTGTCGCCGCCCTCCTCCAGCATGTCGAGGAAGATGTGGAAGTCCTCTTCCTTCATCTCCAGGCCGCGCTCCTCGAGCTTTCGCAGCTTGTCGAAATAGCGCTTGGCGAATTCGATCTTCTGGGTGGGGCCGTCGAGAAGAAGGGAGTCGCCGCGGATGGCCAGGCTGACCCCCAAGCGGTTTTCGAGCTTCTTGAGGTTCTTGTCCAAAACGCCGTAGAAAACGGACTTTCGGACATACGGATAGTTGATTTTTTCCATAACTCAGGTGGGCAGGAAAAGCGAGTCGGTCATGTCGGAGGATTCATTATATCCTTTATTGAGCCGAAAATGTCAAGCCGGCGGGGCGGGGGAGACGGATGCGGAGGGCCGGCGGGATGCGTTTTCGGGCCGATTATTCAGCTTTCGGGCCGTCCGGAGCCCCGCCTCGCTTGGGCTTCCGGCGTCTCCTCCGGCGGCGGGGGGCAGGGCTCTGGGGGAAGAACTCCTGGTAGAGGGCGGCAAAGGATTCGTGAGCCTGGGGCGGCCGGCCGCGGACGATGAGAAAGACGAGGCGGGTCGCCTGGGGATAGTGCGGCCGTCCTTTCAAGGACCAGCGCATCTGGCCGGTGCGGAGGGCGCGCAGCATGGCGGCCAGGATGGCCTGCGTCTGGATGATGCCCGCCACAAGGGCCTTGGGGAGCTGGGCTTGAGCCTTGAGGCCGGCGTAGGCTTCTTTGAGAAGGCCCGGGATGTCGCCTTCGGCTTCTTCCAGACGAGATTCGACCCAGGGCCAGAAGAGGAGGGCGTAGAGCTCGTCGGGTGCGAACTCGAGCCCCTCGGCGGCAGCCCGGTCCTTGGATTCCAGGAGAGCGGCGGCATGATCGAACAAATCGGGGTGGGAGGAATAGGCTTCGCCGACCGCGCCGAGGATATAGGGGAGTAGGCCGTAGCGCTTGAGGCCTTCGAAAGTCGGCCGGGACTCGAAGGCCAGGTCCTTGTTAAGCTCCTCGAAAAGCCGGGACCCGGCGCAGGAGGCGAGGAGATGACGGTGGGTCGGAATGGCGAGCTCCGTGGCCTGTTCGATGTCAAAGCCCAGGCGGGAGGCCTGCCGGACGACCCTCCACACGCGGACGGGGTCATCGGTGAAGCGCTCGCCGGCGTCGCCGATGATCCGGACCTTGCGGCCGGCCAGGTCCTCCAGGCCGCCGACGTAGTCGATGATCTCCGAGGTCATGACGTCCAGGAACAGGGCGTTGATGGTCGTGTCCCGCCGGAACGCGTCTTCGGCCGGCGTGCCGTAGATGGCTAGGTGTTCGGGCGGGGGGGCGTCGGGGGAGGCCGCCGGGATCTTATCCGGGTCCCGACGGAACGTGGCCACTTCGATGATCTTCCCGTCGGCGAAATGGATGTGGGCCAGCCGGAAGCGGCGGCCGATCAGGAAGGCGTTCCGGAAGCGCTTCTTGATCTGTCCCGGACGGGCGTCTGTGACCACGTCGAAGTCCTTGGGCGTCTTGCCGAGGAGAATGTCGCGGACGGCCCCGCCCACGAGATAGGCGCTGAATCCCTGTTGATGGAGGCGGTATATGATCTTGAAGACGTCGGGGTCGATGTCCTGGCGCGAGATCGGATGCTCTCCCCGCTTCAGGACGAAGGGCGCGTCTTCGGCCGGTGATTCAGTCGGGATGTTCCCGTCCTCGCTCATGGCCTTAAAGAATAGTCAATTCCCCCCTCCGTGTCAAAATGGTGCCAGAGATGCTTTTCCCCAAATTGGGTATTGAGTTCGACCCGGCCGATGGGCTAAATTGATAGCTTCCTTCAGGCTCAAAGAAGGAATTGAGTGAATGGAGATGTCTGTCACCAAAAAGGAGATGATTATGGCCATGCGCCCGATGATGAAAGTCGCACTTGTTTTGATGCTCGTCACAACCCTCGCGGCGGCCCAGGACTCATCTCCCGGCGCCGGGACACGGCCCCTTGACGACGTCCTGGCCAAGGCTTTTGTCTTCCGTGCTCTCGGCCCGGCCCGGCAATGCGGCCGGATCCTCCATGTCGCCGCCCCGGCCGGGGAGCGGTTCACGTTCTATATCGCGCCGTCCACGGGCGGCCTGTGGAAGACGACGAACAACGGCACGACCTTCGACTCGCTTCTCCCCGAGGCCGGCAACGTTCCCATCGGGCATTTCGCCATCGCTCCCTCCGATCCGAAGGTCCTCTGGGTCGGCCAGGGTGACCCGGCCTCGGGCCGCATTCCCCTCCGCGGCTTCGGCGTCCTGAAATCCGTCGACGCCGGGAAGACGTGGACCCAGATGGGGCTCCAGGAGACGCGTCACATCGGTCGGATCGCCATCCATCCTGCGAATCCCGACATCGTCTATGTCGCCGCCCTAGGCTATCATTTCACGGCCAACCCCGAGCGCGGCCTGTACAAGACCGTTGACGGCGGCCTGAGATGGGATAAGGTCCTCGACCTCGGGGACAAGGTCGGCTTCGTTGAGGTCGTCCTCCGCCCTGACAACCCCGATGTCGTTTTTGCCGCCTCCTACGAAAAGCCCCGCATCCCCTGGAACTTCGACGACTTTGGGCCCCGGAGCGCGATCTTTAAGTCGACCGATGCGGGAAAAACCTGGCGGAAGCTCGCCGGAGGCCTGCCCCCCGGCGCCCTCGGCCGCATCGGCCTGACCGTTTATCCCAAGAATCCCGACATCATGTACGCCACGGTGGACAACGCCAAGCTGCGTCCCGAGACCGAAGCCGAGGCCAAGCGGCGGGCGGAGCTGGTCGCTCGGGGGCAGGCCCGGCAGGCCCAGCCGCCCAGGGTCGGCGGGGAAGTCTACCGCTCCGAGGACGGCGGCGAAACATGGAAGAAGATGAACTCGGACAAGGAGTCCATCGGCGGCAGCAAGTGGTACGGCCAGATCTATGTCGACCCGAACGACGACAAGGTCGTTTACGTGCCCAGCGTGTCCATGTATCGCTCCCTCGACGGCGGAAAAACGTGGGGGGCCAAGGCTCCGGAGAACCTAGCCGCTTCCGTCCACGTCGACCACCACGCCATCTGGATCGACCCGGCCGACTCCCGCCACATCATCCTCGGCCATGACGGCGGTCTGGCCGTCTCCTATGACTTCGGCCGGACCTGGGACGCATTCGACTCGCTGCCCCTGGCCCAGTTCTATGCCGTCGGGATCGACATGGACGACCCCTACAACATCTATGGCGGCCTTCAGGACAACGGCTCGGTCAAGATTCCGTCGAACGGCCTGTCCGGGGCCATCACCCCGGACGATTGGAAAGCGGTCGGCGGCGGCGACGGGATGTACAACGTCGTCGACCCGACGGACAGCCGCTGGCTCTACAACGAATCCCAGAACGGGGCCATTCAGCGCGTCGATCAGCGGACCGGACTGGCCCAGTCCATCCGGCCCCGTCCGGCCGAGGGTCAGCCGCCCTACCGCTTCAACTGGACGGCGCCCATCGCCGTCTCTCCGCACAACAGCCAAATCATTTTTATCGGCGCCCAGTACCTCTTGCGGTCCCTCGACCGCGGCGATTCCTGGCAGGAAATCTCGCCGGACCTGACGACCAACGACTCGGTCAAGCTCAAGGGGAATATCGAATTCTGCACCCTGACCACGGTCTCGGAGTCGCCGCTCGAGGCGGGACTGATCTGGGTCGGGACGGACGACGGCAAGGTTCAGGTCACCCGCAACCACGGAGGGAGCTGGCGGGACCTCACCCAGAAAATGGCCTTGGCCGGCGCGCCGAAGGATCACTACGTCACCCGGGTATTCGCTTCGGCCCACAAGGCTGGTACCGCCTACGCGACCAAGGCCGGCTGGCACAGGGATGATTACCGGCCCTTCGTCTTCAAGACGGAGGATTTCGGAGAGACCTGGACGAATATCTCAGCCGGCCTGCCCGAGGGGACGGTCTACGTCATCGCCGAGGACCGCCGGAACGCCGGTTTGCTCTTCGCGGGCACCGAGCTTGCGGTCTTCGCCAGCCTCGACGGCGGAAAGTCCTGGCGGAAGTTCGGGTCGGGCCTTCCGGGGAACGCCCTCGTCAACGACCTTCTCATCCACCCGCGCGAAAACGACCTGGTGGTGGCCACCCATGGCCGCGGCCTCTTCGTCGTCGACATCACTCCCCTCCAGGAGATGAACGACAAGTTCTTCGCCGAGGATGTCTATCTTTTCGAGGTCGAGCCCAAAAGCCTCCGGGCGCAGAGACGAAGCGGGGTCGAGGGCGTGGACGGCGACCGGACCTTCACCGCGGCCAACGAGCGCGAGGGGCTGGTCATTCATTATTATTTGAAGGAGGCGCTGAAGGACACGAACAAGGCCGTCGTCAGGGTCAGCACCCCTTACGGGGAAGAGATGGCCGTGCTCGAAGGCAAGACCGCGGCCGGCCTCCAGTCTGTAGTCTGGAACATGCGCCGGCCGCCGGCCAAGCCGCCCGCCTCGGGAGGCGAAATTCAGGAACGAGGCCGATTCGAGCGGCCGCAGCCGGCCCCGCCGGGAGAATATGTGGTCACGCTCGAAGCGGCCGGCCG
>Ga0209254_10001415_pt1 | contig 21438 bp, 21 predicted proteins | sample FrelakmetDIP11DI_FD_187148 | JGI IMG/M metagenome (GOLD analysis project Ga0209254, IMG submission 187148) | Freshwater lake sediment microbial communities from the University of Notre Dame, USA, for methane emissions studies - DIP11 DI (SPAdes)... | ecosystem: Environmental > Aquatic >...
GCCGCAGCGGGCGCGCAAGCCACCCCGCCGCCGCGCTTCGTCGATGAACGGCCCGGCATGCAGTCGAACATGCAGCCGACTATGCAGCGCGATGCACTCGCCCCCGTGATCGGCTCCGACCTCAAGCCGCCGCTCGCCGTGGCCGGGCTCGCCGCCGACACCGGTGCCGCGGGCGCCACGGCGCCGGTATTGCCGCCGGGCTTCGACAGCGAAGCCTTCGAGCGCCTGGCCAAGATGATCTTCATCCGCTTGCAAGCAGCCAACGACAGCGCCGACCTGAACGACCTGCGCACCTTCACCACGCCCGAGCTGTTCGCTTCGCTGCGAATGGACCTGCAGGACCGCGGTGACGCCAAGCAGACCACCGATGTGGTCAAGGTCGAGGCCCAGCTGATCGACTTTGCCGACGAAGCCGAACGCCAGATCGTCAGCGTGCGCTTCACCGGCCAGGTGCGTGAGCAAGTCGGGGCCGCGGCGACAGACTTCGACGAGATCTGGCACCTCGTCAAGCCGAAGGACGACAGCCGCAACTGGGCCATCGCGGGCATTCAGCAGCGGCAATAGCGCCCAACGGCGCGGCCACACCGGGCACCGCAGCTCAGCCGAGTTCGCGAATGTGGCGCGCGACGATCAACAGTTGTGCCTTGTCCATCCGCACGATGAACTTGCGGCTCACCGAACTGATGATGCCGGCTGCGCCGGACAGGCCCAGCCGCGCCGATTGCTCACCGACGAAGCCGACCTTCGCGCGCCGAAGCGCCTCGAGGTAGTAGTAGTCCATTCCGGCTTGCGTCAGGTCGGCCACCAGGTCCGCCAGCGCGTCGCCATGCCCGGCATCGTCGGGCGCCGCTTCGAGCGCCGCCAACACGGCAACGATTCTTGCGCGCAGCGTCTTCGACACCTGGAAACTCAGGACTGGCCCGACCGTGGCCGGGCCTTTGCCGGGTCTGGCGCTCGTGGCGGGCTTGGCCGGCGCTGTCACTGCCTTGCTTGCGGCCGGTTTGCTGGCGGGTCTGGCTGTCTTCTTGGGTGCAGTGGTCATGCTTGTCCTGGTTGTTGCTTGGCTGCGCGGCAGGTCATCATCAGATCAACTTGCGGCCCATTGCGCCGACGATACGGCGAATCAGCCACTTGGGCGCCGTGCCGGTGGCCATCGTCGCTGCCCGGTTGAGGGCGCCCGGCACGGCGATGGCTTCACCCGCCATGCAGGCGCGGTGGCCCTCGGCGGCCACGGCGTCGACGTCGCCGATCAGGAACGCCGGCAACTTGGCAAGCCTGGCATCGCGCGCCGTCGCGCCGCTGAGCATGGCGGTGGCGGTGATGCCGGGACACAGCGCGGTCACCGTGACGCCGCTGTCGCGCAACTCCTCGGCCAGCGACTCGCTGAGCGACAGCACATAGGCCTTGGTGGCGGCATAGGTCGCCAGCCCCGGCAGGGGCTGGAAGGCCGCGATCGACGCGACGTTCAGCACCCGACCACGGCCGCGCGCCAGCATCGCCGGCACAAAGGCGGCGAGCATCGCCGTCAGGCCCGAGACATTGAGATCGATCAGCTGCTGGTGGCGCGCGGCGTCGATCGCGCTGAATGCGCCGTGCTCGAGCACACCGGCGTTGTTGACGAGCACGTCGATCGGCCGCCGCTTGCGCCGCAACTCGGCCGCCAGTGCCTCGGCCGCGCCCGGCTGGGCCAGGTCAGCCGCCAGCACATCGCAACGCGTGCCATGCGTGGCGCGCAGCGCAGCGGCCAACGCGCGCAAGGTGGCCTCGTTGCGTGCCACCAGCACGAGCCGGTGGCCACCGCGCGCAAAGCAGTGCGCCAGCGCGGCGCCGATGCCGGACGAGGCGCCGGTGATCAGCACGGTCAGCGGGGTCAGCGTTGAGGGCGAGAGCGAGGTCGGCATGTCGGGGCTCTGTGCGAATCGGACCGGCCGATTCTGCGCCGCAGCACATCACAGCCTTGGGCCACGCGGCAAGCCGGCCTTGTCGTAAGGGCTGAAGTAATTACGCCAGACCCAGATAAAAGCCACGGCAGTCAACAGCACCAGCGCGCCGATCCATCGCCAGTTTCCGGCGATGAACTCGGAGGCCTGTTGTTCCAACGGAGCGTTGACCCGGACAGTAATGTCGGTGTTGGCCAGCGCTGGCGGCATGACCGCACGGTCGACGGCGCGGCCCACCTCGGCTTCGCCCGCGCCGGTGGGCATGGGTTTTTCGGGCGCACGGACCGGTGTTGGCGCGACCAATGCGGCCTGCGTCGATGGCGACAAGGGCGGCGGCGGCGCGTTGGGCGCCGAAGCGGGTGACGGTCGCACAGCGCGCTCGGCGGGAGCGCCCGGCACTCGTCGGTTCGGCTCGATAGGCATCGTGGTGGGCCGCGCGGCAGAAGCTGGCTCCGTCGCACTCGCACTGCCGGGCGCTGCGCGCGCGGCACCCCACCGGCGGTACAGGATACTGCGTGCACCGGACTCGCAAGTCCCGATGACCTTCGCGTCGGACGGCACAGGCGTACCAGCCGCCACCGTTTCCAGCGAGTAGCCGCGCACGCCCGAGGACTCGATCCGCGCGGCCAGCACGGCCTTGAATTCATCGCACGTGTTGGCCTGTGCCAGGGCACTGGCTGCAAGAACCATTGACGCGGCTTGCACCAGGGTCAGGACGCCACACTGTGCTGCAAACAAGCGCAGGCAGTCTCGGCCGCGCATGCGGTCAGCCCGAAAGCGATTGAAAACGCCTCGGACTCTTGATCGGGTTGTGTTTCCCGGTCTCGCGTACATCGCTTGCTCCGCTGGATCGACACGGCAATTGTCGCAAGGAGCGTGGCGCGCCACTGCGGCGGCGTAGCCCTTCTCGACCCACGCCTCGATGCCCGCCGCCCAGCGGGCGCACGCGTTTGAAAGACGCTCTATTTCACCTTGCCCAGGGCGACGCGGAACTCCTCCAGCTTGGCCTCGTAGTTGTCCGCGTCACCGTAGTCCAGGAAGCGGTTGTAGTGCCGGTGCGTACCGAGGATCTGATGCGCATGCTTGATCGGGCAGAAGTACACCTCCGTACGGGCCACGATCTCGCGCAGGTAGGCGATCAGTCCGTTGGCGTATTCGCAGTAGGTGCAGTGGAACTTCTCGATGAAGTTCAGGTAGCCGAGGTGGCGCCTGTCGTACACGAGGTAATCGCTGCGCCGCACCTTGGCGATGCCGTAGATCGGGAAACACGCCCACTGAAACAAAGTCACGAACAAGTCCAGCATCAGCAACGGAACCACCATGCCGTAGATGATCGGGCCGGTGATCAGGTTCTGCGGCCGGTTGGTCACCAGCCAGCGAAAGAAGTTGGTCTTCAGCTTGCGATGCGCCGCCTTCACGGTGCGCTCGAACTCCACGCGCTTGCCCTTGATCTGGAAGAACATGCGGCTTTCCTGTGCGTGCACCGCGCTGCGCAACTCGTCCTCGAGGCTGGCCATCTGGGCCAGGATCTGGCTGATTCGTTCGTTCATGCGCGGAGCATAGGCTCACGGCGCCGAGCGCGCCGGGTTCAGCGCTGGGCGCGCATCGGGATGCGCCGGCGGCCGAACGCGGCCACAGGGCGGCTGAAGTGTCCGGCGACCCTGCCGCCGCAATGCGGGCAGTGGCCACTGTCGTCGAGCTCGTAGCGCAGGATCGCGTGCCAGTCGCGCACGATCAGCGGCTGCTTGCAGCCCGGGCAGGCGGTGGTGCCGCCCGCGGTGTCGTGCACGTTGCCGGTGTAGACGTAGCGCAGGCCATTGGCCAGCGCGATCGCGCGCGAGCGCTGCAACGTGGCCGCCGGCGTGGCCGGCACGTCGGTCATCTTGTAGTCCGGGTGGAAGGCCGTGAAGTGCAGCGGCACGTCGGGCCCCAGGTGGTCGGCGATCCAGCGTGTCATCGCTTCGATCTCGGCCGTGCTGTCGTTCTGGCCTGGGATCAGCAGCGTGGTGATCTCGAGCCAGCAGTCCGTCTCGGCGTGGATGTATTCGAGCGTCTCGAGCACCGGCGCCAGGTGCGCGCCGGTCTGGCGGAAGTAGAAGTCCTCCGTGAAGGCCTTCAGATCGACATTCGCCGCATCCATCTTGGCGAAGAACTCTCGCCGCGGTTCGGCATGGATGTAGCCCGCCGTCACCGCCACCGTCTGCACGCCGCGGGCGTGGCAGGCGTCGGCTGTGTCGAGTGCGTACTCGGCAAAGATCACCGGGTCGTTGTAGGTGAAGGCCACACTCTTGCAGCCGGCATCGAACGCCACGTCGGCGATGCGCTCGGGCGAGGCAGCGTCCTGCAGGCGGTCCATCTCCCGGCTCTTCGAAATGTCCCAGTTCTGGCAGAACTTGCAGGCCAGGTTGCAGCCCGCGGTGCCGAACGAGAACACGCTGCTGCCGGGGTGGAAGTGGTTCAGCGGCTTCTTCTCGATGGGGTCGATGCAGAAGCCCGAACTGCGGCCGTAAGTGGTCAGCATCATGTCATCGCCGACGCGCTGGCGCACGAAGCACAGCCCGCGCTGCCCTTCGTGCAGGCGGCAGTCGCGCGGGCACAGATCGCATTGCAGGCGGCCATCGTCGATCCGGTGCCACCAGCGCGCCGGGTGCTGCGCTGAAGCGATGTCGTCGCGCGCGTTCACCGATTTGCTCCTGATTGCGCGAACTTGCGCACCCGGTAGCGCGACAGCCGCAAGTCTTCGGCCCAGAAGTCGGCCGGCAGCCCGGCCTTGCGCTTGAGCGCACCGAGGAACTCGCGCGGCTGCGGCAGTTGCTCCCACACCTGCGGCAGGAACGTGGCGCGGCACCCGCGCCATTCGAGGATCACGCCGTCGACGCCGGGGCGCAGCGCGGCGTGCGCCTGGGCCTCGGTGCCGGCAGCCATCGGCAGCGCAGGCTCGAGCAACGAGACCTCGATCTCGAGTTGAGCGAATTCCTCGAACCGCAGCGGCTCGAAACGCGAGTCGCGGAACGCCGCCGCCAATGCATGCAGCCGGACATCGTCGGCCAGCGGCCGCACCGCCGACAAGGTGCCCACGCAACCGCGCAAATCGCCACGGTGGCGCAGGGTGACGAACGTCGCCCCCGGCACGTGCAGTGCGGCATGCCCCGGCTCGGCAGTGGCAGGCAGGCCGAGCGCATCGGCAATCGCGTTGCGCGCGCGGCTGATTAGCGCAGCGCCGAGCGTGGTGTCGTGTTCCGTCGCCTGTGGCTCGTCTGCGCGCAAGGCGTCGTCGCGCGTCTCGAAGGCCAGCGCGCAGTAACCCACCACGCGCGAGCGGTCGCCGGCGCTGTCGCCCGAGTTGCGCAGGTCGAGCAGGCGAGGCACGAGGCCATGCGCGCGTGCCGCGAGCAACGCGCCGGCCAAGGGTGTGGCGCCACAGGCCTGGTCATGCTCGAGCGCGGGGTCCAGGCGCAGGATGCGCTCGACGGTGGCGCGGTCCCTTGCGCGAGCCTCGGCATAGGGCAGGTAGTGCGACAGGTCGGTGCTGATGACCACCAGCGTCTCGTCGCCGCCCCACACGCTTTCCAGCACCTGGGCCACCTCGGCCGCACTGGCATCGCCGACGGCCAGGGGCAGCAGCTTGAAGGCGCCCAGGGTGCGCTGCAGGAATGGCAATTGGACTTCGAGTGAATGCTCCTGCGCATGCACGGCGTCGCTTCGCGTCACCTGCGGCAATTCAGCCAGGCGAGCAATCGCCCCGGTATCGAGTTCGACGCGGCCGAGCGGCGTGTCGAAGGCCGACGCGGTGGGCACCGCCAGTCCGCGCACGGCCACCCGGTGTGTCGGCCCGAGCAGCACGACACGCTCGATCTGCTCGCGCCAAGGCGTGAGCAACGCATAGGCTTGCGCGGCCACCGCACCCGAGTACACGTACCCGGCGTGCGGCACGACAAGCAACTTCGGCGCACGCGCCGCCTCGCCCGGCGCCACGGCGTCGAGCAGGCCATCGACCTGACGCGCCAGCGTGCGAGCGTCGGCCGGATAGAACATGCCCGCCACGGCGGCGGGCCGGGTTGCAGCAAGCATGACCATTCCTCCTGCCTGCAAGATGAGTGCGCTGGCCGGATGTTCAAGTCGCGTCGCGGCGATCTTCGCGTCGACCCCAATCAGCTCGGCAATCGGCCTCGCACCGGCCCATTACAGTCCCTGTCTGGAGCAAGATACCAATGACATGCTGGGCCATGAACTGATCGTGAACGCCGACCGTTGCTCGACACGAACACTCGCCGCGACACCGGGAGACCGGTGCCGGCCCGGTCGCCCCAAGTCAGCCGGTTCGCAGCGCAAGGGTGACAACGGGCTAGCGCCGCCGCAGCACACGATCCGTCGCCACGGCAGCGCCCAACGTTACCGCGACCTGCCGAGGTCCATCGTCCAGTAGGTGCGGTAGGCCGTTGCCGTGCCGCCCGGCACGCAGGCCACGCCGATGTCGACGAAGGCCGCGTTCATGATGTTTGCGCAGTGGCCGTCGCTGGCCATCCAGCCGTCGACGACCTCGTTGACGGTGGCCTGCCCGGCGGCAATGTTCTCGCCGTAGGTGCTCCAGTTGTAGCCGGCTGCCGTGATGCGCTGGCCGGCGCTGCTGCCGTTGGCGCCGGTGTGACTGAAGAAGTTGTTGGCGACCATGTCGCGCGAATGACTGTCGGCCGCTTGGGTCAGCGCCAGCTGCCAGGCGAGCGCCGGCGCCGATGCATACGTGCCACGGCTGCCGCAGCTCGCGCCGGCAGCACGGTACTGGTTGACGCGGACCAACACGCCGGTGGCGAAGTCCGGCAGGTTGCAGGTGCCGGTTGCGCCGCCGCCGCCGCTCCCACCGCCGCCGCTCGGGCTCGATGCGCCGGGCGCTGGCGGTACCACCGCCGCGGTAGGCCCGGCGTCATCGCCGCCACCGCCACAGGCAGCCAGGAGCAGGACAAAGGCGGCCGCGGCAGGCCGCAAGGCTCGCGCGAACAGGCGGGGCGTTGTCTCGATGGTCACGCCGCGAGCCTAGCGAAGCGCCGGGCCATTGCGCGTAATCATCGGTAAGGCCGAGGCACGCACTCGCGGGCGCCGTGCGCTCTGTCACAGGGGCTTGTTCGAAGTGAATCGCGCAGGCTCCCATCCATGGCCCCAACTGCACGACAGGTTTTGGCAGTCGAGGTCGTGCGCACGGCCAGCAATGCTCGACCCTCCGCGGCTCGCATCGGGCGAGCCACAGCGCGAGTCGAGGGCGTCGGTGAGAAACTGCAGGGTGCTTTGAACACCGGAACGCCATGGCGCACGAATCCAGACTGACCCGTGAACTGCACGCGCTGCTGCAAACGCAGCGCGTGGCCGCGCTCGGCACGCTGTGCGAAGACGGCGCGCCGCTGGTGTCGATGGTGCCGTTCGCCATCGAGCCGGGCAGCGCGTGCCTGGTCATCCACGTCAGCGGCCTGGCCGCGCACACCCGCAACCTGCAAACCGCGCCGGCCGTGTCGGTGTTGATCATGCGGGCCGAGGTTCAGGGCGAACCCGTGCACGCCCTGCCCCGCGTCACGCTGCAGGGTCGGGCCGAGGTGCCGGCGCGCGACAGCGCGGCCTGGCACGCCTGTCGCGCCGCCTACCTGGCTCGTTTTGCCGAGGCCGAACCGATGACGCTTCTGGGTGACTTCATGTTCGTGGCGCTGCACGTCAGCACGGCACGGCAGGTCGCCGGCTTCGGCGCAGCGCGCTCGCTCGATCCGGACGAATTGGCGCAAGTGTTGCGGGGCGCGACGAAGTCCGGCGACGCTGCGGTGGCCGACTGACGCTGGCAGCGATCGTTGCGCGCGAAGCGCGAGCCAGCTCGTGCGCTTGTGCGCGTGAACGCGGCCGCGGTCGGGTTGAATTGAGCGGCAGCGGGCCCATCTGCGCCGGGTGATCCCCGCCACCTTGAGCGCCGCACTGCCGATGCTGGCCCTGGCCACCGCAGCGTTGCTGGCGGTGGTGGGCCTGCTGGCGCAACCGTGGTGGGCCGAGCGTCGCCGCGAGCGATTGCGCGCGAAGCCGCTTCCGCCAGCGTGGCGCCGCATCCTGCGTCGGCGCGTGCCAGCGGCGGCCCGCTTGCCGGCCGACTTGCAGCATCAACTCAAGCGCCACATCCAGGTCTTCGTCGCCGAGAAGGCCTTCGTCGGCTGCCAGGGCCAGCGCATCACCGATGAGGTGCGCGTGACCATCGCCGCCCAGGCCTGCCTGCTGCTGCTCGGCCACCCGCGCTCGGACTGCTATCCGCGGCTGCGGCAGATCCTGGTCTACCCCGACACCTTCGTCGTGCAGCGCGAGCAGCCGCAGGGCAACGGACTCGTGCACGCGCAGCGGCTGTCGATGTCCGGTGAGTCCTGGTCTCGAGGTCAGGTGATCCTGTCGTGGTCCGACGTGCTGGCGGGTGCGGCCGACCCTGCCGACGGCCGCAACGTGGTCCTGCACGAGTTTGCCCACCAGATCGATCAGGACACCGGCATGGCCGACGGCCGGCCGTGGCGCCCCAACCCGGCGCTGCGCCGTCGCTGGGCCGCCGTGATGCATGAGGCCCTCGAACGCCTGCAGCTCGAGCCGTCGACCGTGATCGACCCTTACGGCGCCAGCGATCCGGCCGAGTTCTTCGCCGTGGCGACCGAGGCGTTCTTCGAGCGGCCGCAGGCGCTGGCCGGCGAGGCGCCCGAGGTCTACCGCGAACTGGCCGAGTTGTACCGTCTGCAGCCTCTGGCGTGGTGACGCCGCTGGTGCGCCCGCGTGCAACGGCGGGTCACGGCGAGTTGTTGGAGACGCTGCGCGTCATCGAGGAGGCGCTCGACGAAGGCGAAATCCTGTCGTTGGCGCGCGCACTTCGCGGCTGACCGCCGCGGGCACCGCGCAGCTCACTGCTGCGCCAACGCCTTCTCGATGCGGGTTGCCAGGCCGGCGTCGCCAGGCTTCACCTCGCTGGCAAAGCTGGCCAGCGGCCTGCCTTGGCGGTCGACCAGGTACTTGTGGAAGTTCCAGCCCGGCGCCGTGCCGGTGGCCTGGGCCAGGCTCACGAACAGCGGGTGCGCCTGTCGGCCGACGACGGCCGTCTTGGTGAACATCGGGAACTTGACGCGGTAGGTGTTGAAGCACAGGTCGGCAATCTGCTGGCTGCCGCCCGGCTCCTGCTGGCCGAAATCGTTCGACGGAAAGCCCATCACCACCAGACCCCGCGAGGCGTACTTGGCGTGCAAGGCCTCGAGCCCTTCGTATTGCGGCGTGAAGCCACAGAAGCTCGCAGTGTTGACCACCAGCAGCACCTTGCCGGCGTACTGGCACAGCGACTGCGGCTTCTCGTCCTGCAGCCGGTTGAAGGTGTGCTGCAGCAGCGGCGGGCAAGAGGCGGTGGCCGGGGTTTGGGGCTGCGCGCGGGCCGCACCGGCCGCTGCCTGCAACAACAGGGCTGCGCACAAGGCGGCGCATAACCGCCACTGAACCGAAGGCTTGGTCATGGTCGTGTTTCCGGGATCAGAGCGCCATGTTGCCAGGGCGGCCGCGCCACACCCGGGCCAGGGTCATCGGCGGCACAAGCACGGTGGTCGCCGTCGACCGGCGGGCCCGGTGAGCGCAGATCGGCAGCGTGCCCTCGCGGTCAAGCCGACCGGACGTGGCTGGCGACGATGGCCTCGACCCGCGCCTGCTGCGCGGGCGTCAATGGTGCAAAGGGCCGCCGGCACGGGCCGCAGTCGAGGCCGAGGATCTTCAGCATCGCCTTGGTGCCCGGCAGAACGCCGACATCGATCAGCACGTCGATGACGGCGTTGGCCTGCGACTGCAGCGCCAGCGCACCGGCCAGGTCGCCGGCCCTGAGCGCATCGAAGATGCGCACGAAGCGCCGGCCCATGACGTTGTAGGTCGTGCCGATGGCGCCGTCGGCGCCCATCGCGATGCCGCCGACGAACATCTCGTCGAAGCCGTTGTAGATCACGGCCTGCGGTGCCGCGGTCTTCAGGCGCTCGAGCTGGTAGAGGTTCTGCGAGGTGTGCTTGACGCCGATGATCTTCGGATGGTCGAGCAGGCTCAGTAGCTCGGGCGTGCTCAGCGGCCGCGCCGATTTGGCCGGGAAGTTGTAGACGATCAGCGGCAACGGCGTCGCCTCGGCGAGCGCGCGGTAATGCGCCAGCACTTCGGCGGCGCTGAAGTCGAAGTAGAAGGGCGGGATCGCGGAAACGGCGTCGTAGCCGGCGTCGGCCGCGGCGCGGCCGATGTCGATGGCTTCGTCGGTGGCGATGGCACCCACATGCGCGATCAGCTTGGCGCGGCCGTTCACCGCCTTGGCAAACGTGGTCAGCACGGCCTTGCGCTCGACGGCGGTCTGCAGGAAGGCCTCGCCGGTGCTGCCGCCGACATAGAAGCCCTGCAGGCCCTGCGCCAGTTCGAACTCGGCCAACGGCGCCAGCATGTCTAGCTTGAGGGCACCTGCGTCCTTGAAGGGCGTGATCAGCGCCGAGAAGACGCCGCCGAGTGTGTGCGCGAATCGTGGGGGCTGGGTCATGGCGTGAGCGCGATGAAGTGTCAGGGGCGGCTGAGCAGGCCAGGCAGCCACAGCGTGAGCGGCGGCCACAGCGTGATCGCCGCCAGCACCACCAGCAGCGGGATCAACCACGGCAGGATCGCACGGGCCATGGTCTCGAACGAGATCTCGGCGATGCGGATCACGACGAAGAGCACGATGCCCATCGGCGGCGTGATCGTGCCGATGATCAGGTTCAGCACGACGATCACGCCGAACTGCACCGGGTCGATGCCGTAGCTGGCCGCGGCGGGCGCCAGGATCGGGATCAGGATCAGCATCGCCGCCAGCGCTTCCATGAAGCAGCCGACGACCAGCAGCAGCACGTTGACCAGCAGCAGGAACAGCAGCGGGTTCGATATTGTCTCGAGGATCATCGGCGTCAGGGTCTGCGGCACGCGCGAGATCGAGATGCACCAGCCGAGCGCGCCCGCGGCCATCACCAGCACCATCACGATGCCCGTGGTGATGGCGGTGTCGACCAGGATCGGGCCGAGCTGTTTGAGCTCGAGCGTGCGGTAGACCACGAAGCCCAGGAACAGCGCGTACAGGCAGGCCACCGCGGCCGCTTCGGTGGGCGTGAACAGGCCGCTGAACATGCCGCCCAGGATCACCACCGGCGTCATCACCGCGAAGAAGCAGCGCAGGAAGGTGCGGCCGATGGCGGCGAAGCCGGCGAAGGGCTGGCGGCCCATGCCCTCGCGGCGCGCCACCACGCCGACCATCGCCATCAGCGACAGGCCCATCAGCGCACCGGGCACCACGCCGGCCATGAACAGCTTGCCGATCGACACGTCGGCCATCACACCGTAGATCACCATCGGCAGCGAGGGCGGGATGATCGGGCCGATGGTGGCGGCGGCGGCGGTGATCGCCGCGGCGGTCTCGGGCTTGTAGCCGGCGTTCTTCATCGCCCGGATCTCGATCGCGCCGGAGCCCGCGGCATCGGCGACGGCCGAGCCGACCATGCCGGCGAAGATCATGCTGGTCAGGATGCTGGCATGCGCATAACCGCCGCGCACCCAGCCGATCAGCGCGCTGGCGAAGGCGACGATGCGGTCGGTGATCTTGGCCGCGCCGAGGATGTTGCCCATCAGGATGAACAGCGGCGCCGCGACGATCGGAAACGAGTTCATCGACCCGGCCATCTTCTGCGGCAGCACGCTCAGCGGGATGCCGCTGATCCACAGGAAGGCCAGCGCTGCGAGGCCCATCGACACGAACAGCGGCAGCCCGGCCAGGATGCTGACCAGCCAGACGCCGGAGATCTTGGCCATCAGGCCGGTCATGGCGCGAGCGGCTCCGGCTTGTCGACGCGGCCCGTGGCCAGCCGCCACAGCTCGACCAGCGCCTGCGCCAGCGTCAGCAGGCCCGCCGGCAGCATCGGCACATACATCCACGCGGTCGACAGCGGCAGCGCCAGGGCTTCGATGTCGGAGTTGCTGCGGATCAGGTGCACGCTGTACCCCGCGATCACCGCGCCGAGCAGTGCAGTTGCCGCCTGGATCACGAGCTCGGTGCCCTGCCACGGCCGCAACGGCAGCAGGTCCTGGAACACGCGGATGCGGATGTGCGCGCTCTGCCGCGTGGCGATCATCCAGCCCAGACACGCCAGCCAGACCATCAGGAAGCCGCTGGCCTCGTCGGTCCAGCTCAGCGGGTGGTTCAGGGCGCGCGAGACGATGCCGGCGACCACCGTGCCCAGCAGCACGACGACGAGCGTGCCCGCCGCAAGCTGCAGCAGGCGGTCGAGCCAGACCACCCAGCGTTGCATCGCGCCGGCGGCTCTACAGCGCCAGCAGGGACTCGAAGGTGCCCTTGCCCCACTTCTCGGCAAACTGCGCCGGCACCTTGTCGAGCACCGGCTTGCGCCAGAGCGCCAGGTCGGGCTCGATCACCGTCATGCCCGCGGCCTTGAAGGTGCCCACCAGCGTGGCCTCCTGGCCGAGCAGTTCCTTGTCCTGCCACGCCGCGCCGTTGGCCAGCGCCGCCTGCAGCACGTCGCGGTCGGCCGGCCGCAGGCCTTTCCAGAAGGCCTCGTTCACGATCACCATGCGCGGCGTGATGATGTGCTCCGTGAGCACCAGGAACTTCTGCACTTCGAAGAACTTGCCGCTCTGGATCGTCGGCAGCGGGTTCTCCTGGCCATCCACCGCGCCCTGGCTCAGCGCCAGGTAGAGCTCGCCGAAGGCGATCGGCGTGGCCCGTGCGCCCCAGGCCTCGGCCATCGCGCGGAAGGTGTCCACCGGCGGCACGCGCAGCTTGAACCCGGCCATGTCGGCCGGCGTGCGCACCGCCTTGCTGCCGGTGGTCAGGTGGCGCTTGCCGTAATAGGTGATGTTGAGCATGCGCATGCCGCGCTTGCTCACCAGGTCGTCGTTCAACTTCGCGAACAGCGGCGTGCCGGCGGCCTTGGCCATGTGCGCGGCGTCGCGCCAGAGGTACGGCGCCTCGATCACCGACAGCTGCGGCAGGAAGGCGCCGAGCGCGCCGGCACCGTCGGTCGTCATCTGCAGCGCGCCGGCCGACACGCCTTCGATCATGTCCTTGCCGGTGCCGAGCTGGCTGTTCGCAAAGACCTGGATGTCGATGCGGCCGCTGGACTTTTCCTTCACTTCCTTGGCCACGCGCTCGGCCATCTGCACCTGCGGGTGCGAGGTGGCCAAGGATTCGCCCCAGCGAATCGTCGTCGTCTGGGCGCGCAGCAGCGCCGGGCAGGCCAGGCCTGTCGCCGTGGCCACTGCACTTGTCATGAACTGCCGTTTGCTGATCGTGCTCATCGCTGCCGCCTTTCGTGTGGGATGTGTCGAGCCAGTATTGCCGCGCGCATGGGGCTTTGGGGAGTGGTGTTTGCCATCACCCGCCGGAACGCTTGACGGTCCAGCCCTCGGCTTTGAGCATCTCGACGATGCGCTCGGCGTGATCGCCCTGGATCTCGAGCACGCCGTCCTTGACCGTGCCGCCGGCGCCACAGGCGCTGCGCAGGCGCTTGCCCAGGACCGCCAGCGCGCCGGCGTCGAGCGGCAGGCCTCGGACCAGTGTCACCGCCTTGCCGCCGCGGCCCTTGGTCTCGCGGCTGACACGCACGATGCCGCTGCCCGGGGCGACGGCCGATGCCTGCTTGCCGCAGGTGCAGGCCGCGACCGCTTGCCGGCAGGCCGGGCACATGCGGCCACTGTCGGTGGAGTAGACGAGCCCGCCACCGGCCAGCTTGCGCATCGCTGTCAGCCGAACACCTGTTGCCAGGCACTCGACACCGCTTGCGCATCGGTCAACAGCACGAACGCGATGCCGGCCAGCGCGCCGCCCAGGTGCGCATCGTGATTGATGCGGCCGCGTGACTGACGCGAGGCCCAGACGGTGTAGGCCAGGTAGGCCACGGCAAACAGCGGCGCCGGGATCGGCACCGGGACCGGGAAGATGAAGATCGATTGCGATGGCGTGTAGACGATGGCCGCGAACAGCACCGCCAGGATGGCACCCGACGCACCGAGCGTCTGGTAGCCCGGCTCGCGGCGGTGCATCAGCCAGGTGCCCACGCTGCTGACCCCGATGCCGAAGGTGTAGAGCGCCACGAATCGCACTGTGCCGATCTGCTGCTCGAGCGAAAAGGCGAAGGCCCAGAACGTGAAGGCATTGAAGGCCAGGTGCGGCAGGTCGGCGTGCAGGAAGGCACTGGTGACCGGCGTGACGAACTGCTGGCGCGGCCAGAACCAGTAGGGGCGGAACAGGTAACGGTCGAGCAGCTCGGGCCGCCTGTACAGCACGAGCAGGCTGGCGATGAGCATCGCGGCCAATACCAGCGCGGCAGCGGGAGCGCCGTCGGTCAGGGCGATGAGGATTTGCATCGGGCGGATTGTCGGCGACGGCTTGCGGTGGTCATCCTGGACAATCCCGTGATGCGCTGGGCAAACACGATGTCGCGATCCCTTCGCGGTGCGGCGTTCGCACTGTGGCTTGGCGGCGGCACCGCGTTGGCCGCTGACGGGCTGCTCTGGTTCGAAGGCGATCGACCTGGCCCACAGGCCGGGCAGGCTGTCGAGTTGCTGTCTGCCGCCGCGAGCCATGGCCTGGAGCCACTGGACTATGACGCGGCCGCGTTGCGCCAAGCCCTCACGCGGGCCGCTGTCGATGCGGCACCCGACCCAGCCGCCAGCGAGCGGCTGGATCAGGCGTTGACCGCAGCGATGCAGCGTTATCTGGCGGATCTGCACCAGGGCCGCATCGATCCACGCCAGATCCATCACAACTTCCGACCGCCACGACGCGCCGACTTCGATGCTGCGGCCACGCTGCGCAGCGCGCTGGCGGCCCGGCGCCTGCCCGATGCCGTGCGCGAGGCCGCCCCGCGCATGCCGCTGTACGAGCGCTTGCGCGAGGCGCTGGCCGGCTACCGCCTGATCGCCGAGCACCCGGCCTGGCAACAGCCGTTGCCGGCCTTGCCCGGCAGCCCGCGCAGCGCGGGCGGCAAGGTCGAGCCGGGTCAGGTCTATGCGGGCGTGACGCTGCTGGCACAGCGGCTGGCCATCCTCGGCGACCTCGCGGTCGACGCAGCGCAAGTCAACCCAGCGCTGCGCTACGAAGGTGCATTGGTCGACGCCGTCGCCGCGTTTCAGCAGCGCCACGGCCTGGTCGCCGACGGCGTGATCGGCAAAGCCACGCTGGCGCAGTTGCAGGTGAACCCGGCCGCGCGCGTGCGGCAGATCGAGCTGATGCTCGAGCGCCTGCGCTGGACGCCGCTGATGCAGGGACCGCGCATGGTCGTTGTCAACATCCCGGAGTTCGTGCTGCGCGCCTACGAAGTGGTCGACGGCGGCATCGTCGTGCGCGAGCAGATGAAGGTCATCGTCGGCAAGGCGCTGGACACCCGCACGCCACTGTTCGACGAAGACATGCGCTACATCGAGTTCAGCCCGTACTGGAATGTGCCGCCGTCGATCGCGCGTGGCGAGCTGGTGCCGCACCTGCGGCGCGACCCAGGCTACTTTGCACGCGAGGGCTTCGAGTTCGTGGCCGCGGGCGGCGATGCGGATGCAACGCTGTCAGCGGCGAATCTGGATGCGGTGCTCGCCGGCCAGCTGCGCATCCGGCAACGGCCCGGGCCGCAGAACGCGCTCGGCGACATCAAGTTCGTGTTTCCGAACCGCGACAGCATCTACCTGCATCACACGCCGTCGGTCCGGTTGTTCGAGCGCGAGCGGCGCGACTTCAGCCACGGCTGCATCCGCGTCGAACGCCCGGTGGCATTGGCGAAGTTCGTCCTGCAGGGCATGCCCGAGTGGACCGAAGAGCGCATTCGCCAGGCCATGGAGCAGGGCCGCTCGGCCACGCTGCGGCTGGCCGAGCCGGTGCCGGTGTTAATTGCTTACGGAACGACACTCGTCATCGACGGTAGGATCCGCTTCTTCGACGACCTCTACGGCCTCGATCGCCGGCTCGATGCCGCGTTGCGGCAACGCACGCTGGAGCAGCGCCCCCTGCACTGACCGACCATGTCCCAAATGCACACTGCCGCTCGCCGGCGTTTCCTGCGCCACACCGGCCACATCGTGGCTGCCGCCGCGCTGCCCGCGTTCGCGGTACCGGCGCGGGCCTCGGTCGGCTCGCGCGGGCTGACGATGGTCCACACCCACACGCAAGAGCGCATCGACCTCATCTATGCCGTCGATGGCCAGTACGACCCCGCGGCACTGGGCTCGCTGAACCGCTTCCTGCGCGACCACTACAGCGGCGAGGTCGGCGTGATCGACCCTCAGGTGTTCGAGCTGTTGCACCGCGTGCAGCGCACGCTCGGCAGTGGCCGCGCCTTCGAGGTCATCTCCGGCTACCGCTGCCCCGCCACCAACACCCAGTTGCGCGAATCGCGCGGTGGCGGCGTGGCCAAGCACAGCTTGCACATGGAGGGCCGCGCGATCGACGTGCGCCTGCCCGGCGTGTCGCTGGCCGACCTGCGCGATGCGGCGCTGTCGGTGCGCGGCGGTGGTGTGGGTTTCTACCCGCGCGAGCAATTCGTGCACCTCGACACCGGGCGCATGCGCAGCTGGTGAAGCGGCGGCCCGCGGCCCGCCAGCCATCGAACGCTCTCGAGTCCGTACACCCCTGGCTGCCAACCCCATGAACGTCCGAGCCCTGATCCATCTCGCCTTCCCGGTCGACGACATCGCTGCCGCGCGCAACTTCTACGGCGGCCTTCTCGGCTGCGCCGAAGGCCGCAGCGCGCCCGACTGGGTCGACTTCGACTTCTACGGCCACCAGATCGTGGCGCATCTGTCGCCCGGCGAATGCGGCCACCGCCACACCAGCGCCGTCGATGGCCAGGACGTTCCGGTGCGTCACTTCGGCGCCATCCTGCCGATGGCCGACTGGGAACGGCTGGCGGCCAAGCTGCAGGCCGCCGGCACCCGCTTCGTGATCGAGCCGCAGGTGCGCTTCAAGGGCCTGGTCGGCGAACAGGCAACGATGTTCTTCCTCGACCCGGCCGGCAACGCACTCGAGTTCAAGGCCTTCAGCGACCTCGGGCAGCTGTTCGCCAAATAGAGGCTGCTTGGCTCATCACCCTGGGCAGCGCCGCGAACGGTCGTTGGCCAGCGATGGCCGCTTTCGCGTGCGTCTGGCGTTCTTACCAGGGAGAGGCACTCGCTGAATACCTGCGGGGTGGGTGCCCGAAAGGGCCACGGATTGATGAGCGCGAGCGGATATCCTCGCCCGACCCTGCGTTGTGTCTGAATTCGCCCCTCACGGGCAGGCAACATCACGTGGGTCACGCGGCCCACACTGAATTCGAGACGAGGGAAGCCCATGGACGCAGCGCGCTGGCAGACGCTGGAGACCTTGTTCGCCGAAGCAGTGGAACTGCCGATCGCCAAGCGGGCCGCGTTCTGCGATCGCGCGTGTGCCGACGATCCGTCGCTGCGCGAGGAGTTGCGCTCGCTGCTCAGCGCGCACGAAACGGTTCAGAGCCTGCTCGATCGGGCGCCGAACCTGCCCGCGGGTGACGAGGCACTGCCGCCTGCGGCGAGCCCGGGCACACGGGTCGGTGTGTGGCGCCTGGGCGCATTGATTCGCCGCGGCGGCGCCGGGGAGGTCTATGCCGCCACGCGCGCAGACGGCGGCTTCGAGCAAGCGGTGGCGCTCAAGCTGCTGTACCGCGAGGCCGCGCCCGACATCGAACGCTTTCACGCCGAGCGGCAGATTCTTGCCAGCCTCGAACACCCCGGCATTGCGCGCCTGCTCGATGGCGGGGTAGCCGACGATGGCCGCCTGTATGCCGTCGTGGAGTACGTCGAAGGCGAGCCGATCACCGAGCACTGCACGCTCCGGCACGCCGACCTCGCCTACCGCCTGGCGCTATTCCTGCAGGTCTGCGATGTGGTGTCGTACGCCCACCGCAACCTGATCGTGCACCGCGACCTCAAGCCCGGCAACATCCTCGTCACGCCCGAGGGCCGCGTCAAGCTGCTCGACTTCGGCGTGGCCAAGCGGCTCGACCGGGTCGGCCAGGCCGGTGCCGACCAGACCAGTGCGCCCTACACGTCCGACTACGCCGCACCCGAGCAACTCACCGGCCAGGCAATCACCACTGCCACCGATGTCTATGCCCTGGGCGTGCTGCTGTTCGAGCTGTTGACGGGGCAGCGGCCCTGGCGCAGCGACGGCCTGCCGATTGCGCGCGTGGTGCAGCTGATCGTGCACGATGAAGCGCCGACGATGAGCCGCGCGATGGCTGCCACGCCGACGGTGTCGACGCCGGTTGCCGCGCGCAGCGTGGCCGGCGACCTGGACGCCATCGTCGCAACCTGTCTGCGCAAGGGGGCGGCCGATCGCTATCCGACGGTCAACGCGCTCAAGGCCGACATCGAGCGCCACTTGCGCAGCGAACCAGTGACTGTGCGCGACAGGGCACGTTGGTACGTGCTGGGGCGTGCGCTCAAGCGCAATCGCTGGGGCGTTGCCGCCGGCGGCCTGGTCTTTGTCAGCCTGGCCACCGGGCTGGCCGGCACCGCCTGGCAGGCCCGGCGCGCCGAGCTCGAGCGCGATGTGGCGCGCCGCGCGGCGACGCGCGAGGAAGCGGTGCGCTACCAGCTGACCAGCCTGTTCCGCAGCTCGATTGCACAAAAGAGCGACGCTCCCGTGACTGCCAAGCTCATGCTCGACCGAAGCGCGCAGCGGATTCTCAAGGAGTACCGGGATAACCCGCAGCTGACGGGCAAGGTGGTGGTGACGCTGGCCGACCTGTACGGCGCCCTCGGCGACTTCGAGGGCGAAGGGTCCATGCTCGACGGCTTCCTGAGCGCCGCCGGGCCCGAGGCTGATCGCGAGTCCGTCGCCCTGGCGCAGCAAAAGCTGGCTCACATCGAACTGCTGCGCGGGCATCTGCCGCGCGCCGCCGAGCTCTTGCCCAAGGCCGAAGCGTTCTGGTCGACTGCGCCCGACAAGTACCGCGAACAGCATCTCGAGGGCTTGCTCGTGCGCGGCACCTTGCAGCGCAATCAGGGCGACCTCGACGCCTCGATCCGCACCTACCAGATGGCGATTGCCGAGCGCACCGCCTTTTCCGGCGCCGTGCACCGCGAAACGGCCAACCTCTACAACTCGCTGGCCATCACGCTCACCGGCGCCAACCGGCTGCAGGAAGCGCTCGACGCCTACCGCGCCAACCTGGCGATCTACGAAAAGCTCGGTCAGGCGCAAGACCTCGACGCGCTGATCGTCTTGGGCAATACCGGCACGCTGGCGTTTCGCATCGGCCGTTTGCATGAGGCCGAGGGCTTGCTGAAAACAGCCTTCGAGAAGCAGCGCGAGGTGGCTGGCGATTCCGCCGCAGTCTCTGCGGCGATGGGGCTCTATGGCGCCACGCTCACCGCGCTGGGCCGGCTGCCCGAGGCCCTGGCCGTGTTGCCGACGGCGCTCGACATGACGGTCAAGTTCGTCGGTGCGGGCAGTCCGTTGGCGATCCAGAACCGGCTGTTCCTGACCGACGCGCTGACGCTGTCGGGCAACCTGCCCAAGGCCCGCGAACTGGCGGCACAGAACCTGGCCATGGCCAGCGAGCGTTTTGGCCTCGCGGGGGTGTTGACGCTGCGCGTGAAGCTGAGCCTGGCGCGGCTCGAACTCGAAAGCGGCCGTGCCCAGCCGGCGCAGGAGCAGTTCGAGGCCCTCGTCGAACCCTTGCGCAAGGCTGGGCGGCCGGGCCAGCCCCTCGTTGCACATGCCCTGGTCGGCAGCGGCGAGGCCCTGCTGGCGCAAGACAAGGCCGCCCAGGCCGTTGCGCCGCTGCAAGTAGCAGTCGAGTTGCGGCAGAAACTGCTTTGGGCGCAGAGCTGGGAGCTGGCCCTGGCACGGGCACGCCTTGGCGAGGCGCTCAAGCGCAGCAAGGCCAACGGGGCCGCCGAACTCCTGAACCAGGGCAGCAGCGACCTGGCGGCGCAGCTGGGCAACGACCATCCACAGGTGCTGCGCGCCCGCCGCGCGCTGGCCGCACCGCTCTGAGGGCGCGGGCGCGGCTGGTCAGGCCTGGTCCAGCTCGCGCAGCAACCAGGCCCGTGCCAGCGCCCAGTCGCGCCGCACGGTACGCTCGGAAATGCCCAGCGCCTTGGCGGTGGCCAGTTCGTCATAGCCGGCAAAGTAGCGGCACTCCACCACTTGCGCCAGGCGCAGTGACTGCTTGGACAACAACTCGAGCGCGTCGTTGAGGGCGACCAGCGTCTCATCGCTTGCGGCCGCCACGTCCAGCCCGTCCGTCAAAGGCAGGTGCTCGGCACCCGCGCCGCGCTTGGCGGTGAGTTTCTCGACGGCGTGATCGACCAGCGCATGGCGCATCGCCAGCGCCGCCGCGCGCACGAAGTGGGCATCGTCGTTCCAGCCCGAGCTGCCGCGCAGCTTCAAGTAGGCCTCGTGAACCAGCGCAGTGGTCTGTAGCGTCATGCCGGCGCCAACCCGGGCCCGCTCGCGATGGGCCACGCGCTTGAGGTCGGCGTAGAACATCGGCAGCAACTGATCGGCGAGGGCCCTGACCTCGACGGGAACGCTCAAGTCCCAATGATCGGGGCGTGGCGCAGTGAGTACGTCGTCGGTCACAGCTGCATCTTAGCGGCAGCGCCGTGGCCGGTTTCAGGATGGGTTCCCGTTCTTACAGGTGCTGCAAACCGCATGCACCTGCTGCCGCACCTCAAGGAGGCCCTCGTGAACGCCCTTCGACACCTGCTTTCAACCGGCCTGCCCGGGACCTCCAGGCGCACCTGGATCGCACCGACGGGAGCCACGGCCTTCACTTTGCTGGTGACGGCCTGCGCCAACACATCGGCCTACGACGCGCCGCGCGTCGATGCGGCGCCCAGCACGAAGGCTGTCAAGGCCGTGCCCCGCAAGCCGGGCGAGCTGACGACGGTGTCGATCTACGAGTTTAGTTCGGCAGTCACCGTGATCCCGGCCCGCGGCACCACCGACATGTTCAAGACCGCGCTGGTCAACAGCGGCCAGTTCCGCGTCGTCGAGCGGGCACGGCTGAACGAAGGCGTCATGCGCGAGAAGCAAATCAACGCCGCAGGCCTGAGCGGCGGCAAGAGCGCCCGGGAGAGACTGACTGAAGCCAAATACATCTTCGAGGGCGCGATTACCCATGCCAATGCGGGCGAGACGCAGCGGTCGGGTGCCTTCGGCATTGCCGGCGCCCAGGTGGGCAACAGCACCAATCGCGACGTGATCGGCATCGACGTGCGCGTGGTCTCGGTGGCCACCGGCGAAATCGTCGGCGTGGTCACCGTTCAAAAGGCCATCGGCAGCAAGAGCCAGAGCGTTTCAGGCCTGGGCAACCTGCTCGGCACCGTGCTCGCGCAGCAGGGCAAGAGCACGGCCTACGTGCCCGACGTGCAGTTGCAGCAGCAGCAGCGGGAGAGCCTTGACACGGCGCTGCGCGCCGCGATCGACCAGGCAGTGATT
>Ga0209254_10001416_pt1 | contig 21431 bp, 14 predicted proteins | sample FrelakmetDIP11DI_FD_187148 | JGI IMG/M metagenome (GOLD analysis project Ga0209254, IMG submission 187148) | Freshwater lake sediment microbial communities from the University of Notre Dame, USA, for methane emissions studies - DIP11 DI (SPAdes)... | ecosystem: Environmental > Aquatic >...
GGCCGCGACGAACGCCTCCCAGGCCGCCGCCGCGGCGGTATAGTTGCCGGAGAGAAGATAGCTCTCGGCCAGACGATAGCGGGCCTCGCGGGCCTGGCCGGGAGATGGTCCGCCGTCCAGCACGGCCTGGTATAGCGGGATGGCGGCCTCATAGTCGCCGTTGTGCTGGTGGCGCATCGCCTCGGACAAAAGGCCATCCAATGGATGGTCAGCGTCCTCCGCCGGCGGCGTCGCCGTCAGCGTAGAACTGAGCATCAGCGTCGGTGTAGGGACAGGGGTCGCAGTCAGGCCGCCAAGGACATGCGGCACGGGGGTAGGACTGAGCGCCGCCGTTGGGGTTGGACTGGGTATGGCCGTCGGCGATGGCTGTAGGGTCGGGGACGGGCTCGCCGGTTGAACGACGGCGATCGGGGTCCCACTCCGCTGCGCTCCGGGGATTGGCATTGGCGTGGGCGGCGCGCTGACGCAGCCGGCGAGAAGCGCCAGAGCGCCCAGCAGGGACCCAACCACAGCCAGCCAGCCGCAGGGTTTCATAGGCTCGCCTTGACCTGCTCCGCCGCCTTGCGGCTCATGCCCGGCGCCGCCGCCAGATCGTCCACGCTTGCCTCGCGGATCGCCTCGATCGATCCGAATTTCCTCAGCAGCGCCGACCGCCGCTTGGGCCCGATGCCCGGTATCTCGTCCAGTTGTGAGACGATCGTCTGCTTGTCCCGCACGAGGCGATGGTGGGTGATGGCAAAGCGATGAGCCTCGTCGCGGATGCGCTGCATCAGGTACAGCCCTTCCGAGGTCCTGGGCAGCCGCAGCGGCACGGACCGGTCGGGCAGGTAGATCTCTTCCTCCTGCTTGGCCAGGCCGACGGCCGGGACCTGGTCGCGCAGGCCATATTCGTCCAGCACCTCGAGCGCGGCGCTGAGCTGGCCTTTGCCGCCGTCCACCACCAGCAGGTCGGGCAGAAGCCGCCACGAAGCGTCATCCTTCTTCCCTGCCCGCTTGCTGCCGGGGTCTGTAGGAGGCGGCTCGGTGGCATGGCGCAGGCGGCGGCGCAGCATCTCTTTCATGCTGGCATAGTCGTCGGTCCCCTCTACGGTGCGGATACGAAAGCGGCGATAGTCGCTCTTGTGGGGCACGCCTTTGACAAAGACCACCATCGACCCGACGGTCGCCTGGCCGTGCAACGTCGAGACGTCGTAACATTCGATCCGAGTCGGCGCCGATTCGAGCGCCAGCTCTGCCTGTAGGTCGTTCAGTGCCTTGGTCTGTTTCCCTTCGTCCACCAGCCATTGCGCCCGCAGGTGGGCCAACGTCTCGGCGGCATTCTCAGCCGCCATCTCCACCAGCTCCCGATCCTGATCCTGAGAGGGAGCTTCGATCACCACCTTGTCGCCGCGCCGGGTGCGCAGCCACTCCTGGATGACCAGCGCCTCGTCGATCTCGCCGGGGAGCAAGATGTGGGGCGGCACAAAGGCCGCCTCGCCATAGAACTGCTTCACGAACGAGGTGACGACGGCCGCGTCGTCCTCGTCGGCGGCACCGTCCAGCACGAAATAGTCGCGGCCGATCAACCGGCCGCTGCGGATGAAAAAGACCTGAGCGCAGGCGTCGCCGTTGGCCCGGGCAAAAGCGATTACGTCCTGGTCGGCCATCGCCGGCGAGATGATCTTCTGGCGCTCGATCACCCGCTGGATGGCGGCCAGCTGGTCGCGGTAGGCTGCCGCCTGCTCGAAATGGAACTGGTCGGCGGCGGCCCGCATTTTGGCTTCCAGGCCGGCCACCACTTCATCCGACCTGCCTTCCAGGAAACGGCACAGACTGTCGATCATGGCCCGGTACTCGTCGCGGGTGGCAGCGCCGATACACGGCCCCAGGCACAGCCCGATGTCCAGGTAGAGACAGGCCCGCTCGTCCTGGCCGGTGATCGTCCTGTTGCAGGTCAGGTAGCGAAAGACCCGCCGCAGCGTTTGCAGTGTCTGCTGCACCGCCCACGACGCGGTAAAAGGGCCAAAGTAGCGGGCGCCGTCATGCTCCATGCGGCGCACGATCAGCACCCTGGGATAGTCTTCCTGCCAGGTGACCTTGAGGTAGGGGTAATGCTTGTCATCTTTCAGGCGGATGTTATAGCGCGGCTGGTGGCGCTTGATCAGGTTGCTTTCGAGGATCAGCGCTTCCAGCTCTGAGGCGGTGATGATGAAATCGAGGTCGGCGATGCGGGCCACCAGGCGCTGGATCTTGTGGTTGTACTCGGCAGAGGCGTGAAAATAGGACCGGATGCGAGCGCGGAGGTTGACGGCCTTGCCGACGTACAGGATCTGGCCGGCCTCGTCCTTCATCAAATAGACGCCCGACTTGCACGGCAGCGCGTCCAGTCTGTCCTGCAATTGCTCGCGGATCTTGCTGGTCATGGACCTAGACAAAAGACCGGCAGCCGATCACTTGCCGTCCTGCCGCGCGGCGGGACGCAGCCGCCGGATCTCGAACACGACCGGGTTGTAGGCGTCGGGACAGGCGTGGGTAGACACGTCCTTATCGGCAAGCCACGGGAACTCGGCGCCGTAGCGCATGGCGAACACCTTGGGCAGAAAGCTGTACAGGGCGCTCAGGCACACCTTGCCCTGCACCGTCTGCCCGTCAAAGAGGATCTCGTCGCCCACCTGGTGGCCGGCGGCGCAGTGGCCCTCCTGCCGGATCACGCGGGCGACGATGGCATAAGCACCATCGGCCTCGGGTGGATGATCAGTCATAGGCTATCTCCTATCCACTATGCACTTTACCACAAAGGGGCATGTTGGGCAAATCTGTGCTGCTACACCCCACAGCGATGCCGGCCCTTGACGTGAGGCTGGACCATCAGCCCAGGCTTGAGGGTGAAATAGCGCTCGTAATCGGGCTGAAAGCCGCGCGGCCAGTAGGCGCCGGAGTGAGGGTCCTGCTCATACTCGCCGCGCAGATCGCCGGCAGCCAGGCGGGCCAGGAGATCGGCCAGGCGGTCGATCTCTTTGAAGGTGTTGTAGCAGCCAAAGCTGACCCGCACCAACCCCGGCAGGTTGGACCGCGTCCCGGCGACTATCTCTTGCTGGTAGCGCAGCGCCTTGTCGCCCGGCACCTTGAGCAGGCGCAGGATGTAGGGGTGGGCGCAGAAACAGCCGTTGCGCACGGCGATGCCCCCCTCGCAGCTCAGCACCGCCGCCACCTTGTAATGATCCACGCCCCGGACGGTGAAGGGGATCACGCCCAGCCGCTCGCCGGCCCGGTCGGGGTCGACCAGGCCGTACAGCTCGACGCCGTCGATGGCCCGCAGGCGGCGCAGGGCGTGGGCGGTCAGGTCGGCTTCGTGGCGGGCCAGAGCATCCATGCCGATCTCTTCCAGGCAGAGCACCGCCTGGGCCAGAGCCACCGCGCCGACGACGTTGGGGCTGCCCGCCTCGTCGCGGTCGGGCGGGCCGGCCCAACGCACATCGTCCTCGGTGACAATGTCCACCGTGCCGCCGCCTACCAGATCGGGATCGCCCTGCCCGAAGACGGCCGTCGGCCCGATCAGCGCCCCCGTGCCATAAGGAGCGTACATCTTGTGGGCCGACAGCGCCAAAAAATCGATGTGGCCGGGATCGTCGTCGGCGCGCATCGCAATCGCCCGGTGGGGCGCCAGTTGGGCGGCATCTACCAGGATCATGGCCCCGGCGTCGTGCGCCTTGACGGCCAGGCGGTGGATCGGGTTGATGTGGCCGGTCACATTCGACGCGCCGCTGATGGCCACCAGCTTCACCCGGCCGGCGTGCTGGCGGAGCAGCCGGTCGTAATCCTCCTCGTCCAGAGAGCCGTCGTCGCGGACCGCTACGTGAACCAGCCGCGCCTGGCGGCGCCAGGGCAGGTCGTTGGAGTGGTGCTCCATCAGCGAGCAGAGGACGACGTCGTCGGGAGCCAGTGGCAAGCGGCGGGCCAGCTTGTTGATCGCCTCTGTCGTGTTCTTGCCAAAAATCACCGTGTTCGTCCGTAGATCGGCGCCGACGAAACAGCCGACCAGGTCGTGGGCCACCTCGTAGGCCATCGTCGCAATCTGACTCTTGAAACCGGCGCCGCGGTGCACGCTGGAGTACCAGGTCATGAACTCATTGACCTTCTCGTGCACCGGGCGGAGGGCGGGAGTGCTGGCCGCATTGTCAAAGTTGATAGCCTGCTGCTGTGTCCCGTCCAGCAGCGGCACCTGGGCCTGTGCGCCCACGATCTGCTCGCGCACATTGTCAATCGTCAGTCGGACGTTGCCTGCCATCTGTCTCTCCTTTGCCTATTGGCCGTCACCGCTCACCGTAACCGGCGTGTCCAGGAGTACCGGCTCGCCAAGGCGCTGCCGCGTCGCCGGATCGTACAGCCCCACCAGCAACCGATACGCGCCGGCAGGCAGAGCAGACGGCCAGGCCAACCGGTGGGTATCGGCCACGTACTCGCCGGGCAGCCAACCGAGCGCCGGCAGCTCACCGTCACCCGGCGTCCCGTCGTGCTGGGCCACGATCTGCCCCTCGGCGTCGAGCAGGTGGACAAAGACCCGATAATTCTTGTCGGGCGTCTGCCGCGCGTTCCAGTACAGCGTCACCTCCAAGTGCCGCATGTCTTTGGCGGCCAGCGAGTCCGGGCCTGCCTCCGCCAGGTCATAGCCGGCCAGGTCGACCGCCGGTCCAAACTGCGCAGCCTGCACATGCTCCGGCGCCGGCGTCTCGTAACCGTGCTCGCGGCCCAGTACCTCGATCTCGGCCAGGTCTATCGACGTCCACCCTGGCCCCATCTCGACCAACCGATTCCCGTCGGCGGCGCGGACCAGGCTGAGCGCCAGCCGGTAGCGGCCGGCCGGCGTCGCCGCCGGAACCGGCAGCGCGTGGGGGTCGCGCACCAGCTCTCCCGCCTGCCACCAGGCGGTCGGATAAGCGCCGGCCACCGGCTTTTCCGTCAGCTCGGCGTACACGGTCCCGTCAGAGTCGAGCAGTTGCAGCCGGGGCAGATAATCCTCGCCGGGCGCGGCCAGCGCCTGCCAGAACAGATCCACGTCCACCGTCTCGCCCGTGCGGTAGGCCGGGCCGCCGCGCAGGTCAAAGCCCAGCAGCCGCAGCCGGTCGAAATCAGCCCAATTCCCCCGGGAATCGAGCGGTTGGTCAAAGGTCAGCGCCTCCACCGGCATCGCCGTCGCCGGGCGCACCACCTGGACCGTGCCCAGAGGCACCTCGCCGCCGCTGCCGCCGGCAAAGGTCGCCGGCAGCACCGAGTCCGGCTGGCGGTAGACCCGAAGCGTCACCTCATACTCGCCGGGCGGCGTGCCGGCCGGCACCAGCAAGCCATGGCGGTCGCTGCCCGGCTCGCCAACCGTCCATCCCGGGAATGGCGCCGAGCCGGCCAGCGGCACACTGTCGCGCTGGGCCCACACCCGGCCCGCCGTGTCCACCAGGCGCAGGCCAACCGTCAAGTCACCGGCGCCGGCCGGGGGCGGGCTAAGCAGCCGCCAGGTCAGGTCGGCAGCCAGCACCCCCGAGCCGGCCTCCAACGGCTCAGCACTGAGCGCCGCCTCGTCGAGCGCCAGCCACCCCCCAAAATCCGCCGTCACCCCCGTCGGCTGCGGCTCCCCCGCCGCGAACAGCCACAGCAGCGTGTGCCCCCCGTACCATTCGGTCAGCGTCGGGTAAGCGTGCTCCACCAGGTAGGCCTCGATCTCATCCTCCAGCACCCGGCCCATCGCCTGGTGAGCGGGCAGCCAGATCCGCCCGTGCACCCGAGCGCCATCGGGGGCCAACAGCTCTTCCAGGTCGGCAGCCATCAACGCCGGATCGTCGGCCCACAACTGCCGCTCGCGGGGGATCACCTCACGCGGCGTCAGCACCAGGTTTGGCCGGGGCGCGGACAGATAAGACTCCAAATAGCCCACCTGCCAGGGGTGCACGCTCACCACGGCGTCCGACGGCAAGGCCAGCGCCTCCAGCCGGGCCGCCACGGGGCGATAGTCGTCGTCGGGATAGCGGGGCACGGTGTAGAAAAAGCCCGACGACAAAACCACAACGGCAAGAAGGAAAAGCGCGGGCAAGATGGCCAGCAGCCGACTGCGGCGCCACACAGCCAGCAGCGCGGCGGCAAACAGCAGCAGAAAGGCCGGCAGGGCCAGCAGGAGCAGCCGCTCGACGCGCGGCGGGTTAAAGGGGAACATCAGGTTGACCAGATAGCCGCAGCCGAGCATCACGGCCACAGTCACCAGGCCCCAGGCCCAGCCCATACCTTGCAGGCCTCCCGGCCCCTTGGGCCGGGACCTTCTGCGTGTGAAAAAGACGAGCAAGGCCAGGGCCAGCGCCACCAGCGGCACCAGGCCCAGCCACCACCAACCGGCCAGCGCCCCCTCGGCGTGGCCCCCCACAAAGGCGGCCAGGTGCCGTGCCAGGTAGGTGAAGGGGTCGAGAGGCAGGTCCTTGTCGGCAACCACCTTGTAGCGCACGTAGGTCAGCAGCTTGTCGCCGGCGTACCACAGCCAGGGCACGTACAGCACCGCCACGGCCACCTGGGCGGCCAGCCATGAGAAAAGCTCCCTAACAGGGCGGCGCGCATGCAGCCAACGAAGCAGCACCACCAGATTCAGGGCCAGGATCAGGAAAGCAGCATAGTACTGGGTGTACAGCGCCGCCGTCGCCGCCAGCACATACCCCACCCACGCCCACCCGATTCCCGTCCGCGGGAATCGTCCGCGTACGGAAATCGTGCCTTGCACACTGGCAAAGATCAGAGCCGCCAATCCCAGCAGCGTTACCAGCCCATACATCCGCACTTCTTGGGAGTAGTAGATGTGCAAGGGGGAAATGGCCAGCAGCAGCGCCGCCAGCAGCCCAACCTTCTTGGCCTGCCCCTCGGCCGGGACCTTGTGGCCGGACAATCGCCGGCCGGCCACATAGATCAGCGGCACGGCCGCCACCCCGATCAGCACCGACAGCAGCCGGACCGATACAGGGCTGGGGCCGAACACCTGGATCCACACGTGGAGCAGCAGGTAATAGAGGGGCGGGTGGATGTCCACCGCCGTCAGTTGGAGCATAGCGCCCGGATCGGTGGTGGCAAAGTAGAGGCTCCAGCCCTCGTCCCACCACAACGGCTGAAAGCTCAGGCGGGCCAGCCGCAGCGCCAGCGCCACGGTAGTAACCGGCACGATCCAGAGCAAGACAGGCAAACCGCCAACCCAGGCGGTAAATTGGGCCCACACAGGTCCCAGCCCAACAGGCGCAAGTCGAACACCCATAGCCCAAGCATACCACACCTCTGGCATCATGGAAAGTAGCAGGACTTCCGATGTTTCTGCAAGTCCGAGCCTTTTTTGCCTTCCCAGGCGTTCTGGGGTATAATAGAAACACCGATTCCGCACCTGTTTTTGTAGAAACAGAATAGAACAAGGTGCCGGCCTATCGCCCGTCCTGCGGAGTACCGCTTCCTTGCGGTGGCTCGCGCCAGCGGGCCAGGGGGCCGGCAAGGAGGAACCGATGCCCGATATTTACCCTCCCTACATCTTTGGCATGCACGACCGCGGCGGCGAGCAGTTGATGCTCGGCAAGAACAAGCGCGGCTGGGTCCTGGTCACCGAAGAGGCCGGTGCCGATCCCAACAACTATGGCGGCGCCACCTACACCGACCTCACCAACCAGGGCCTGGCCGTCATCGTCCGCATCAACTATGGCTATGGCAGCGCCGGCTGCATCCCCTTTGCTACCCAGTACGACGACTTTGCCAAAAGGTGCGGCAACTTTGTAGAAGCCAGCTCCGGCTGCCACATCTGGATCATCGGCAACGAGATGAACCTGGCCTACGAGCGTCCCGGCAACAACAACGGCCAGGGCGGCGAGGTCATCACCCCCGAACGATATGCAGCCTGCTTTACCAAATGCCGCGCCGAAATCCGCAAGCGGCCTGGCCACGAAAACGACCAGGTCATCGTCGGCGGCGTCGGACCCTACAACGTCCAGACCACCTACCCGGGCAATGTCACCGGCGACTTTCAAAAATACCTGGCCGATATCCTGGCCCTCATCAACGACGTCGACGGCATCGCCCTCCACGCCTACACCCACGGCCACGACCCCAACCTCATCTTTAGCGAGGCCATGATGGCCGACCCTCGCGTCAAGCACCTCCACAACGAATTCCGTGTCTACCGCGACTTTATGGCCGCCATCCCAGAGCGGTTCCGCGACCGCCCTGTCTATATCACCGAGACCGACCAGTACATCGACTGGAAAGACGCGAACAGCGGCTGGGTGCGCAACGCCTACCTCGAAATAAACAACTGGAACCAGGATCCGGCCAACCAGCCGATCCAAGCCCTCATCCTCTACCGCTGGATCATCGGCAACCCCAACGATCCCAAGGAGGTCGGCTGGGCCATCCAGAACAAGTCAGGCGTCCAGAACGATTTCCGCGACGCCATGAACAACGACTATCGGGTCGTCCTACCCCGCGACATACCGGTCTACATGGTCGCCTGGCTTCAAGCCGCCGTGCCGGGGCGGATCGACCCGGGCGCCGAAGCCAAATTCCCCGTTACCGTCCGCAACGACGGGCGGGCCACCTGGGCCAGCAGCGGCAACAAAGCCGTCCAGTTGGGCTACCGTTGGATCGACCCTGCCGGCGCCGCTGCCGCGTGGGTCCGCACCCCGCTGCCCCGCGCCGTGCCTGCCGGCGGCACAGTCGCCCTAACCGCCGTCACCGTTCGCCCTCCCACCAAGCCCGGCTTTTACGCCCTTGAGCTCGACCTGGTCGAAGGCGCGTCCACCTGGTTCGGCGGCAAGGGCTCACCGACCAAGCGCGTCGAGGGCGTCCAGGTCGGGCCGCGCTATCGCGCCACCTGGCTGAACATCGCCGCGCCCACCGCCTGGACGGTAGGCGCCACCATCACCTTCCCCGTCAAACTGCGCAACGACGGCGCACAGGACTGGACGCCAACCGGCAGCAACCCGTTCAACCTGTCCTACAAGTGGCTCGACGCAGAAAGAAAGGTGATCGTCGATAGCGGGCTGCGCACCCCTCTCCCGAGCGGAGCGAGTGTCGCCCCCGGCCAGGAGATAACCCTCAATGCCCAGGTCCAGATGCCCGCCCAACCGGGACGCTACATCCTGCAAGTCGACATGGTCCACGAATTTGTCACCTGGTTTCAGACGCGGGGATCGCCGCCCGGCGAGACCTGGCTAGAGGTCAAGCCACTACTGCCCGACTATGCCGCCGAATGGCTGGAATACACCGGCCCCGACCGGCTCATCGCCGGCGAAGAGACCTTTGTCTTTGTCAAGGTCAAAAACACCGGCGCCGTCGCCTGGCCCGATTCCGGAGCCCAGCCGGTCTACCTGGGTTACCGGTGGCTCGACGAAGCTGTTAGCATCGTCTCGGCCAACCCCAAGGCCCAACAGCTCAGCCAGCCGATCCAGCCGGGCGCTACAGCTACCTTCCGCGATCTGCCCGTCGTCGCCGCCGCCTTGCCCGGAGCCTACCGGCTCGTCTTTGACCTGACGCAGGGCGACGAGTGGCTGTCCGACAGCGGCGCCGCCGTCTTGGAAAAGACCATCCAGGTCACTCCCGCCTCCTACGGCGTCGAGTGGCAGGTCCTCAAACCGTGGCCGGCCTGGCTCTTGCCTGCTGAGGAACAGCACGCCAGCCTGCGCCTGCGCAACACCGGCACCGAGCCCTGGCCGGCCCAGGGCCAACATCCGGTCCACCTGGCCTACCACTGGCTCACCGCCGAAGGAAGAATCTGCGACCCGTGGGCCACCTTCCGCACCCCCCTGCCGGGCGATATGAGTCCGGGCGCCACCGTTGAACTGATTGACATCCCGTTCAGGACCCCGGCCGTCCCGGGGCCCTACATCCTGCGCTGGGACCTCGTCCGCGAGGGCGTCGCCTGGTTCTCCCACACCGGCCGCAGCGGCGCCCCCCTCGAAGCCCCGCTGGAAGTCTCTGACCAGGCACTATACGTGCCTTGGACCGCCACTGCCAGCCACAACCCGGCCGGCGCCCCATTGGCCCTCGACGGCAAGCCCGACACCGCCTGGGACAGCCAAGCCAGCCAGCAGCCGGGCATGTGGTTCATGGTCGACCTGGGCGAGACCCGCGTCGTCAACCGGGTCAGAGTCGCCAGCCCCGGCCGGGGCTTCCCCGTGGGCTATGCCATCAAACTGTCCGACAACGGCCAGGATTGGCGCCTCGCCGCCACAGCAGCCCAGAACTGGCGCGACGTCGACGTCTCCTTTGCTGCCTCCCGCGTCCGCTACATCCGCATCGAGCAGACCGGCACGCCCACCTATGCCGTCTCTTGGAAAATCAGCGACATTGCCGTGGCAATCGTCGAACCGTGGGCCGGAGCCGAAGCCAGCCATTACACCGACGACGCCCACGAGGCGATCGACGCCAACCTGGGCACGGCCTGGAATACCCGCGGCGTCCTGCAAAAACCGGGGATGTGGTTCAGGCTCGATCTGGGCAGCCCGCACACCATCGAGCGGGTCGTCCTCCAGCATCCCAAGAACCAGCAGCCGCGCGGCTACTTTATCCAGATCTCGAGCGACGGCCAGACCTGGCACGAGGTCGAGCGCAAGCCCGACAACTGGAGCGTGGTCGACGTCAGCTTCCCGCCGGCCGAGGCCCGTTACATCCGCGCCGAGACAACCAACACCTCAGCCTATCATCCGTGGGGCATAGCCGACATCGTCGTCGTCGAGTCGGTCCCACGCTGGTTACGAGGGCGTAACCGGTAAGAGAGAACCCTCCCGCAGGCTTACAAGCCTGCGGGAGGGCCTTTAGTTTCCTCAAGGGTCGCTACCAGCCCATAAGCAAAGGCCAGCAGTAGGGCGAACAGCAGCGCCAAGGCCCAGGCCTGCCAGTGCTGGATGGGATGGATCACGTGCAGCCAGATGTCGTGGGCCAGAGCTACCGGCTTGAGCAGGACATCCCAACTGCTCCAGCGCAGGTAACGCCCCAGATAGACGCCAAACCCCGCCAGCCCCAAAGCGGCCAGCCCGAACAGCCGCCCCGGCCAGATTCCCAGCCGCCCGGCGACCGCCGCCTGCATCCAGCGCAGCGAAACGAGGCCCAGCGCCAGGCCACACAGCGCCGCACTGAACAACAGCACCACGTCGTACAGGATCGGGATTCCACCCCCGTAAGGCAGATGGATCAGGTCGGTGATCAGATAGGGCGCGTTGGGCAGGAACAGAAGCCAGACCAGGCAAAAGACAAGCCGGAGAGACCTCGGCGTGGCCTGCGGCCGCAGCGCCAGGTAGGCAAAGGCCACGGGCAGCCAGGCCAGGAGCAGGTTCCACACCACGTGGGTGTGGGTCAGGCTGCCCGTGTAGGCCACGCGGCCCGCCATGAGCAGGACAGGCAGAGTCGTCAAGCCCATCAGCCGGGCGGCCGTTCGGTCAAGAGCGATTTCACGGTCTGGAAAGCTCACCGGTCTCACCTCCGTAAAGATCTATCAGCAGCCAGTATGCCCGGCTGCGGGACAGATGGAACGACTGCCACCGCCGCCAGCTTGTGTCGCTGCGCATCGCTCCGGCCCGGCTGCGCAGGTCCTTATCGATCACTTCGCGCACCTCGCCTGTAGCCTGGCCGGCCACGGCGATCAGCGCCGGTACGGCGTCTTCTGACAAACGGGCAAAGTAGTGGGCGTCGATAGAGCGGTGGGTACGTGTCGAATCGTCGGCCGCAGCCTTCCCGGCAGCCATCCCGGCCTCCTGGAAACGCCGAAAGTTCTGGCGCACGATCAAGGCGTCAGGATTGAGCAGATCCAGTGTGGCGACAAAGCCCAGGGCTGCCACCAGCACGCCGGCAGCGAAAAGGTCCCGGCCGGGCTTGAGCCACAGGGTCACGGCAAACCAGATCAACAGGATGCCCAACCAGACCATAAAGACGTGGGGATAGATACGCAACTGGGTAAAGCCGTAGGCCATCTCGTACAGGAGCAGCCGCTTGCAAGCCGACGCCAGCATCACGCCGGTCAGGACCAGGAGAAGGGTGGCCGACAGGTTAAAGACCAGGCGCTGCCACGAGCTGTAGCGCGGCGTCAGGGCCCGGAGGAACAGGATCAGCCCCAGGGTCAGCATCGCCACGATCACCAGCTCGGCAAAGCCCTGCCGCGCATAGTCGGCAAAGGTGAACTTGGCCGGGTCGATGTTCAGCTGGCCGCCGAACAGATAGGGCACCTGGATCAGCACGAACAGGAAAAAGAGCAGGTTGACCGCATTGATGACGACCGCCGACTCGGTGACGGCCGGGAAGCGGGGCAGGCCGGCCGGCGATAGGCGCTCGGCCCAGCCCGCCGCCCGCTGCCGGACTGCGTAGGCCAGCCCGCCGGCCAGCAGGAACCCCACGATCAGGATGACCCACCCATGCCCCACCCACCGGCCCAACTCCTCCAGGAACTCTGGGCTCAGCAGATGCGTGATCCGGTCGGCAAAGATCAGATCGGCCGAGGCGAGCAGTATGGTAAAGACAAAGAGCACAGGCGCGGCGATGAACAACCCTCTCACGACGGGGACCACCTGCCGGCGGGTGGGCCTGGCCGCGGTCGCCAGGTCGCGCCGGCCCACGTGCACGGTGATCTGCCAGGCGTGGAGGAGCGACGAGACCACCGCCTCGACCGGCGCGATCAGCAGGGCCGGCAGACCCAGCTCGGCCACAGGGTGCCTGGTTATGTACACTGCTATGAGCGCCATGAGCACCAGGCTGGCGCTGATGTTCAGAAACAGCAGAAAGCCACTGGCCCGTACAAAGCTCATGACGGCAAAAAAAAGCAAGGCGGCAGGCAGCCACAGGTTAGCGGCGGTGACCCTGGCCGCTTCCCAGCGGGTGGCCAGGGCCAGTCCCGCCAACAGCAAAAGCACGAAAATGGGTACCGAGATGCCCGGCAGCTTGCCGTCGAACAGCAGGTCAAAAGCGTAGCCCAAGGCCAGGCCGGCCAGCAGCGAACACCCCGGGTGCCGTGCTGTCATCCCCTTCTCCGCCGCTTTCTCTTCCATGAGTACCTTCTCCCCTCCTCCTGTCTGGGCTGACTGCAGCCAGCATAGCAGAGATCGACCAGGCAAGTCAAGCATCCGGGTGCGGCTACCGGCGCACTCGGGTGCTTGACAGACAGGAGTACTGGGGGCATAATAGAGCCATGACATCTCCTATCCGCTTGCTCGTCGTCGAAGATAACCCACGGCTGCGCCCGGCGTTGAGCGAAGGCCTGGAAGCCACAGGCAATGTCCGCGTGGTCCACGCCTGCGACAGCGGCGAGGAGGCGGTGGAGTACTGCCTGGACGGGCGGGTGGACGCCGTGCTAATGGATGTGCAGCTTGCCGGAAAGCTGAACGGCATCGAGGCGGCGGTGGCCATCCGCCGCGAGCTGCCCCGCCTGCCGGTGGTCTTTTACTCGATCCAGGACGACGACGAATACTATCGCCATTTTCGCCGCTCCGGCATCCTCACCCACTTTGCCTACGTTCGCAAATCCAACTACCTGCTGCCGGCCATGCTAATCCCGCTGATCCGCGACGCGATGGCCGGGCGCAGCTTTATCGATCCCGACATTGCCTCGCGCGTTCAAGAGGTGCGGCGCAAAGACGAGGGCGACCCGATGGCCCTGCTCGAACCGACGGAGCAAGCCGTGGCCCGCCTGCTGGCCCAGGGCAAGACCAACGAGCAGATCGCATCCCAGTTGGGCTTTCGGGACAAACGTACCATCAGCCGGGTGAACGGCCAGATCTACGTGGCCTGGGAGCTGAGCCAGACGGCGGCCGACGAGAAGGTGGCCCGCACCCGCGCCGCCATCATCGCCCGCGCCGGGCAGCTCATCCGTTGGGACGAGCAAGGCGCCGCCTACGTCATGGACGACCGCGAAGAGTGGGTGCCATGGACCCCCTGACGGCATGATCCCGAGTGCTGCATGCCTCTGGCAGCCCGAGTGTCGCACGCCTCTGGCGACCGATTCGGTGCTAACCTGGGCGCTGGTCGCCGTTTCCCTGTTCAACACCATCCTGCTCCTGTGGCTGGCAACCACCCTGTGGCTGAACGCTGGCCGCCGCTCGCCGGGCGTCGCCGTGGCTGCCGGCGGCTTGATGCTGGGCAGCGCCCTGTTTATCAGCCACTCGGCCCTGCTGCTGAGCGAGACGCTGCGCCTCACCCGCAGCAATACCCTGTGGCTGGCAGTGGGCATGGCCCCGGCAGTGGTACTGCCCTACGTCTGGTATGGCGTCCTGTTGTGGTACGCCGGCTACTGGGTCCAGCCGCCAAGCCAGCTACACCGGCGGCATCAGAAATGGCTGTGGCTGGCCGGCGCCATCCTGGTGATCGGGTTTGCCTGCCTCGTCCTGCTGGGCCTGCCTTACGTGCCGGTCGTAGGCCGGCTGGCGCCCCTGGTCGACCCGCTGCGCCAGTTGGTCAAGACCTCGTTCCGGGAGATTCCGCTGATTGCCCTCGGCTATCCGCTGTATGTGCTGCTATGTGTGGCCCTTTCCCTAGATGTCTTGCGCAGTACCGGCGCTGTCCCGGTAAGGCGGCCGGGATCGGACGAAGGTCCCGGCCAACCCGGCCGGGATCGCTTCCTGGGGAAAACGGCGCGCGAGCAGGTCCCGGCTCAGGGCGCCGGGAAGGCCAGGCTGTGGCTGATGTGGGCCACGTCGCTGCTGCTGGTGGTTGGAGTCCTGGTGGCGGCGGTGCTCGTCTGGACCATCACCAACACCCGCGTGCGGGGATACTATATCCTGACCCCAGACAGACTACAGGTAATCGGCCGCTTCGACCTGGCCATCTCCACCTTAATCGCGGCGGTGACGATCCTGCTGGGCCAGGCCATGACCGCGTACGAGCTGTTCACCGGCAAGGTCCTGCCGCGCAAGGGGCTGGCCCGCCAGTGGAAGTGGGCCATCGTCCTGGCCGCCAGCTACGGCCTGCTCATGGGCGGCGCGCTGGTGTGGGGCCTCGAGCCTGTCTACGCCATCCTGCTCACCGCCCTGATGATGGCCACCTTCTTCGCCCTCCTGGGCTGGCGCTCCCGCGTCGAGTGGGACCAGGCCATCCGCCAGTTGCGGCCCTTCGTCGCCAGCCAACGCTGGTACGATGCGATTGTAAACAATCGCATCGCCTCGCCGGCCGAAGGAGGGGCGAGCCAACACCCGCCTGACCCGTTCTGCGCACTGTGTGAGAACCTGCTCGAGACAACCGTGGCCCACCTCGTCCCGGTCGGCACGACGGCCGCCTTTGTGTCCCCGCAAAGCCACCCGCCGGGGCCCGAGTCCTCTGCCCCGGCCTTGGGTCCTTTGGCCCAGCAGGCGTCGGAGGACCCCTGGCTGATCCTGCCCGTCCAACCGAGCGACTATGGCGGCGCAGCTTGGGCCGTGTCGTTGTGGCGCGAGCGGGGGTTGATCGGCGTCCTCCTCTTTGGACCGCGTCGCGACGGCGGCCTCTACACCCAGGAGCAGATCGAAGTCGCCCGCTCGGTCAGCGAGCGGCTGATCGACACCGCCGCCAGCCTGGCCCTGTCCCAACGCCTCATGCGGCTCCAGCGCGAGCGGATGGCCACAACGCAGATCATCGACCAGTCCACCCGCCGCATCCTCCACGACGAGGTGCTGCCGCTGATCCACGCCGCCATGCTCTCCCTGGCCGCCGGCCAGCCAGCCGAAGCCGCGACGATTCGCGCGGCAATCGAGCAACTGTCCGACGCCCACCGGCAGGTCTCCGACCTCCTGCGCGAGCTGCCGCCGGCAGTCACACCCGAAATCAGCCGCCTGGGGCTCATCGCCGCCCTGCGCAAAGCAGTGGAGCTCGAGTTCGCCCAAGCCTTTGCCGAGGTCACCTGGCATTGCGCCGAGGACATTGAAGAACAGACGGCCGCCCTGAGCCCCGTGGCGGCAGAAACCCTCTACTATGCCGCCCGCGAGCTGGTCCGCAACGCCGCCAAGCACGCCCACCCTGCCGAGCAGCCCAACAGGCTGTGCCTGGAGATCGCGGCGCGCGTCGCAGACGGCCAGATCCAGATCACGATCGAGGACAACGGCGCCGGCTTCAATCTGGAGCCTGGCGCCGGGCAAGGGCTGGCCCTGCACAGCACGCTGATGGCTATCGTCGGCGGGTCATTGTCGCTGGAGACGATCCCCAACCAGATGACCCGGGTCCAGCTCACTCTGCCCCTGCCCGGGGAATAGGACACCCCCCCCGCAGGTTATCAAACCTGCGGGAGGTTTTCTTAATCTACTACCCCTGGCTGGTAGTCACAGGCGCCGTCGGCGCCGTGGGCCAGGTAGAACTCGATGGCCTGGCGGGTGGTGAAGGTCAGCGGAAGGTCGAGGGCAGCTTGGGGAAGCAGCCACAGGCCGTCGTTCAGCTCCTCGCCGTCGAGCTGCAGGTCGCCCGTCCAGCGATCCACCACAAAATCGAGGTAGACCAGGTGGTGGGTGCCGTCTTTGTAGAGCGGCGGGCGGATCCGCTCGCCGACGCGCAGTAGCTTGCAGTGGGTGGGGGTCAGGCCGGTCTCTTCGCGCATCTCACGGGCCAGGGCGTCGGCTATTGTCTCGCCATACTCGACGTGGCCGCCGGGGATAGCGTATTGACCCGCCACCTTGCTGAAACGGGCGACGAATACCTCGCCCCGGTCGTTGACCAGCAGGGCGCCGACGATCAGCTCTGGGTAACGCATGCCGTCAGGCCAGCCAGGTGAGCAAGTCCCGGCTTATCAAGCCGGGAAGGTCTTCGATCCGGTCCAGGACCGGGCAGCCGGCTTCGGGGAAGAGGTGGTGCGGGTCGAGCAAAACGGCGCGGAGGCCGGCGCGCTCGGCGCCGATGACGTCGGCCCAGTAGTTGTCGCCGACGTAAAGGGCCTGATCGGCCGGCACGCCGGCCCGCTTGAGCGCCAGGTGAAAGATGGCCGGGTCGGGCTTGCTAACGCCAACCTCGCCGGCGGCCACCAGCCAGTCGAAATAGGACCGCAGCCCGATCTCGTCGATCTGGGCGCAGAACCGGCCCAAGTCCTCTCGGTTGGTGATCATCCCCAGATGATAGCCCTTTGCCATGAGCTCGGCCAAGGTGCGGCGCGTGGCGTCGGGACATTGGTAGACCATGTCGATGCCAGCAAAGCGGCGGCCTATCTCTTCGACCAGGGGGTCAAGGTCGCCCTGGATGCCGACCGCATCGAGCATGTGGTGGTTGTACTGCCGCCAGAACTCGTCTCGCGATATGGTGGTGAGCTGCTCGCGGATGACCGGGTCGATAAAGTACTCGTGCCGCACTCGCCGGCCGCGGCGCCAGGCCTCCTGGCTGAGCGGCTGGCCAATCTCGGCGCAAAAGGCGACGATTACCTCGTAGCTGTCGGGCTCGTGAAAGACGAGCGTGCCGTCCAGGTCGAAAAAGATCGTACGGATAGAGCTGTTTATCTTCTTGCTTCCTGTATCAACCGGTCCACCTCGGCGACGCGGGCCTGGTGCGCCAGCCAATAGTCGGGGCGCCGCTGGGCATTCAGCTCCTCAAGGGTCTTGCCCTGCTGCTCGATCCAGGTATAGTACTTTAGATCATGCCAGCGGCTGCGCGCCTCGCGGGTGCCTTCCGAAATCCAATCCAGCTTTTGCTTGTGAAAGATGCCGACCAGGCGCACGGCGGCCTCGGTCTCGTCCATCGGGCCGTAGGCGGCGGTCATCTGGGCCATCACCGAATGGTAGCGGTCGATGGCGTCGGTGCAGATGGTGACGACCACGTCGTCGCGGCCCAAGCCATACCACTTGGCCGCCTTGATCGCGCCCAGCACGTTGCACACGCCGCTGATGCCAAAGATCTGGGCCATCTTGTGCACCTTCTCCTCGGGCACGCCATACCGGTCGATCATCACCCGCCAGCCGGCCTCTTCGACCAGCAGCTGCAGCCCCATCTTGCACTCGATGTCGTCGATGGCCATGATGGCGTCCATGTTCATGACGTTGTGGATCCAGGTGACATGCTTGTCGCCGATGCCCTGGATGTCGTGGCCGCCATAGCCGTTGCCGTACAGGGTGGGGCACTGGATCGGCTCCAGGCCGACGATCTTAAAATCGGGCCAGACCTGCTTGATCCGGTCGCCTGCGGCGATAGTACCGGCGCTGCCCATGGCCGAGGTGTAGGCCGCAACCTTACCATTGCCGATCCCCTTCTCCTTCAGCTCGGCGGCCAGCTCGACGATGGTGCCGCCGGTGACGTGGTAGTGGAAGCGATAGTTGCCGAACACCTCAAACTGGTTGAGGATGCGGATCCGCTCCGGGTCGGACGCGCGGAGCTCGGCGCACTTGTCATAGATTTCTTTGACGTTGCTTTCGCAACCGGGGGTGAGCATCAAGGTGGCGCCATAGCCGCGCACCCGCTCGAACCGCTCGCGGCTCATCTCCTCAGGGAGGATGACGATCGAGTCAAAGCTCATCCGGCAGCCGACCCACGCCCCGCCGATGCCATAGTTGCCGGTGCTGGGCCACACCAGGCGGTGGATGGTGGGATCCACCTCGCCGGTCAGCTCTTTTTCGATCAGCACCGAATAGGCAGCGCCCACCTTGTGGCTGCCGGTGGGGAACTCTTTGCCGTACAGCACGACGATCGGCGCCTCGACGCCGGTCAGTTGCTGGGGAAGGACCTCATAGTAGATCTGGTCGTCGGGTCCGCGCCAGGTGATGTTGTACAGGTTGATCGGGTCGAGCGGATCGGCCGCCCGCATCTGCTGCGCCGTGGCCCGGATAGCGGGGGCTATTTGCCACGGGTGGAGCATCTCCTCGAAAGTGGGACCGAGCACAAGTCTTGACTCTGCCATTTCTCCCTCCTTTGTTCGTCACCCAGACCCCAAGGGTTTTGCCAACCCTTAAGGTCTTTGGGTGGGGTCTCCAGGTAGCGTATTGTAGCATCGGCGGGGATCTGTGTCAAGAGCGACCTTTGTTAACGAACCGCACTTGGCGCTCTCCAGACTTGACGTTTACACACTTTTGATTATAATAATTCTCATATTGAGCTGCGAGAAAGGCGCACTATGTTCGACAGCACATTCCTGATCACCATGCTGATCATCCTGGTCGGCGTCATGGTCGGCGGCTTTCTCAACGGGCAGAGAAAGGACCGTAGCCTGGCTGCTTTCGAGGGGCACGACGTCACGCTGGAAAGGCTCGACGGCCGGCTCGTGTGGGGCAAGATGAAGCTGGAAACGACCGGCATCGAGCTGCAATACGCGGCCGACGTGCAGGACGAGCAGCACATCGAAACCAGTTATGTCCTGTACAAAGACGAATTTCCCCAGATCCAGGCCATCTACCGCTACTGTGACGAGATGAACACAGAGCAGTGGGAGCAGCGGGAACGGGAGATGGAAAGCACGTTTCATCCCGGCTTCTGGCAGCGCTTCAGACGCCGCGGCCGCAACTTTATGAACCTGGCTTCCGAGTCGTTGAGCCAGGCAATAGGCATCATCGTCGGCCAGGTGCGGCCCCGGGCCGGCCGGTATATCACCGACGCCAGCGCCAGCTACCTGGGCGACCTTGGCAAGAATATCGTCGGCTATGTCGGCACCAAGTACGATCCGCTGCTGGAGCGGTACGTCGGCACCCAGGTGGTGGTCGAAGTGACCGAGGACGACACCGTCTACGAGCACGTCGGCATCTTGAAAGACTATACCGCCGACTTTATGGTGATCCTCGATGTGCACTATCCGAACCGGTCTGCTTTCCGGCTCAAGGGCCAGCAGGCCAGCCTGGAAAACCGGAGCCTGAAGCTGGTGCGCGAGGGCGATTCGCTCACCGTGAGGAACGTCGGCCAAGATTCGGTTTTCTTACAGAGTGTGGCAGCCGGCGATCAGGTCCAGTCGATCAACGCCGTGCTGGACAAGGACGACGAGCTGGTGCTCCATCTCCCGGCGGGCATGGCGACCGCAGGGAGTGCCGACGCAGAGCTGTCGGCCAAGGTCATCCGCCACCTGGATTGGATTCTGCCCCGGTCCCACGCCCTGATCCGCCACAAGGCCGAACGGTACGACCCCGACCAGGTGTTCGACATCGGCTTTGTGCTCAAGCTGGACCGGCACATCGACGAGGAGCAATCGCTTCGCCAGATGCTACAAGCCAAGCCGGACGACGCCTCCAGCGCTGTGGCTTTGGGCCAGATCCTGTTCCAGCAGGGCAAGCTGGAGGAAGCCGAGGATTGGTTCTGTTATGCCCTGGGCCGCCGCGAACACCTGCCCGACGGCGGCAAGCTGGCCGAGCGCCAGTTGCGCTACATCGGCCTGAAAAAGGCAGGACACAGGCACAGGTCGTCGCGCTCGTACGCGCCGGCCTGCAGCCAAGACAGCTCAGGCTAGGGTGCGTTCCTTGTGCATTCAACGAACCTGGCTATAATAATCATGCGCACTATTCTAAGGAGGATGATACGATCATGACAAACCGAGCTATCTTTTCCGCATCCCTGGTGCTGGCCGTGGCCGCCCTGCTGTTGTCGGCCTGTGGATTCAGTTTCAGCACAGCCAATATCCAGGACGCCACCCTGGGCAAGGGCTACGACAACGGCGATATCGTGGATCCGGCCACCGTTTTTGCCGCAGAAGACCAGGAGATCCAGTTGGCCGTCCAGGTAGCCAACGCCCCCGACGACACGAGCGTAAAAGCGGTGTGGTCTATGGTGGATGTTCCGGGCTATGAGCCGATGGTCCTGTACGAGAGCCCTATCACTCTGAACAGCGGCGAAAACATCGCCCATTTCTCTCTGACCAACGACCAGCCCTGGCCAGCGGGCAGCTACAAGGTAGACATCTACCTGAACGACAAGCTGGATCGGACCCTCGAATACCAGGTCGAACAGCCCGAGGTCAAGGCGCCCACCGTTGAGAGCGCCACCCTGGCCAGGGGCTCGAACCAGAACGAAGCGGTGGACCCCACCAACATCTTTGGTCCAGATGACCTGGAGCTCCACCTGGTCGCCAAGGTGGCCGACGCCGTCGAAGGCACCAACCTCAAGGCGGTCTGGCGCGTGGTGGACGTGCAGGACTATGAGCCGCAGGTGATCGACGAGGTCCCTTACACCCTCAGTAGCGGGGAGAATGTCGCCGATTTCACCCTGACCAACGACCAACCCTGGCCGGTGGGCAAGTATCAAGTCGACCTTTACCTGAACGACAACCTGGTTCAGACGTTAGAGTACGAGGTCCAATAGATCGCAAAGGCGGCCGAATCCGTGATCTATCTCGTGTCGGCGCTGAAAGGGGGGTCTTTGATGGCAGCTTGCGCTGCTGTGGGAACTAAGAGCTGCCCTTTGCTGTATAAGTGAGTGGCAGGCGGAAGATGAGACCGCCAGCCACTGGGATAATTCAACATACTGGACTTTGGCCATTTAGGTTGAGTAACAGGCCACCTCCAACAGGGAGAATAGGCTAGATTGCGGAATTAGAATCATGTCGGCGTTTGGAGCTG
>Ga0209254_10001417_pt1 | contig 21430 bp, 21 predicted proteins | sample FrelakmetDIP11DI_FD_187148 | JGI IMG/M metagenome (GOLD analysis project Ga0209254, IMG submission 187148) | Freshwater lake sediment microbial communities from the University of Notre Dame, USA, for methane emissions studies - DIP11 DI (SPAdes)... | ecosystem: Environmental > Aquatic >...
TGTAGGGGTCCCTTCCGCTCCGGTTATCTCTGTGAATATGAAAGGTGAGGCCTCGGTCATCATCGGAACGACCAGTGGGCAGGTCTTTTCGAAAGAAGCGTTTTCTCTAACGACCAATAAAGAGATTCTTTATTGGCGGGAGGTAATTCCTTAAAAAAGAAAATATTTCATGCTCTCTGTGACAATTTGCGGACAAAAGAAGTTCTTTCAAAAAGAACTGTTTTGGGATTTCTTTTAAATTCAGCAGGTTATAAATATTTAGCGAATTGGCATAGTACTTGCGTTAAATATAATCAAAACCGAAAATAGACCGAAAAAGCCAAACCACGAGCGATTGTGGGGCGGAAAGCCACGCCTGCGTGCCGAAACGCAATTCAGTACGTAGGGTGCCTGTGGGCCGAAACCTCTGCTTGATACTGACAAACACTACGGCGTGCAGGCACGGGTCCCAGATTTTAGGGATGGCCGGGTTGCCGAAGTCGAAACAAAGGGAACCGGGTTACCGTGACTGAAACAGGTAATCCGGTTTTTTCTTTAAGAGAGGGGGTTAAATATGAAAAGCCAAAAAGGAGTGACATTGCTCGAATTGATTATCGTAATGGTAATTATTGCCATTGGAGCAACTTTGATGGTTCCCGGCATCGGTTCCTGGATGCCCCATTACCGATTGCGAAGTGCCACAAGGGATATCGCTTCGACGATGAGGATTGCACAGATGAAGGCGATTTCAAATAATTTAACCCATGAGGTGTTCTTTGACCCTCCCAACAGGAGTTACAGGCTCCGGCATACTACTGGCGGGGTGACGATCTTAGACGGTGAGGTCCAGGTATTGAGCAATGGATTCCAATTAAACACGACCTTTGCCGGAAATATTGCTACGTTTCGCCCGGATTCAACGATAACCGGTGGATCCGTGAATATCACCAATCCGAAGGGCTCTCAGAAGACAATCCAGTTAACCGGAAGAAGAATTCGAATTGTTGAATAAGAAAAGTCTACACTTATTGAAGTTTTAATTGGCTCGGTCATTTTGGATAATACAGTAAGTCAAATTCGCAAAGAAACTGTTTACAGCTTTTTAGAATCCCTTCAAATGGTAAGATTCTTATTTCTGGAGTTGTTGAAGCCTTCTGATCCTCTCCTGAACCTCTGAAAAAGATTGATCCAGCCTTAAGACCTGGTTGAAGGTTTCGATGGCCTGAGAGAGCATTCCATTGGCCTCATAGGCAAGTCCCAGATTGAAGTGGAGCCGGACCAGTTTCTCTTTTGTTAACCCTTTAATCTGAGCGGCTTCTTTAAAACGTTGAATCGCTTGAGCGTTATCCCCTTTCTCAAGAAAACAACTGCCAAGCATGATGTGGCAATCAAACTTGATGGAAGGATTCGAAGCGGCCAGTTCAAACTCTGAGATGGCATAGTCAAAGAGTTCCATCTCCTTATAGGCGATCCCCAGATGATAGTGCATCTCCGAATCCTTGTCGGGGGTGGAACCTTCAGCCGCCTCAGGTAAAATTTGAGATTCGACGACTGAAGAGGGAAAGAGATCGGATTTGTCGTCGAAAGGTTTTCCCCCTTCAGGAAGGGGATAATCAGGGATGGAGCTCTCTATTGTTGTTTGCAATGTTCCGGATATATCTCCGGGTTGCTGTCGGACATCGAAATCTCTCAAAGCTTTGAGTGCTTCCTGGTCATCGGGTTTTATCTCCAAGATATTCTGGTAATAGTTTTTGGCATCTCCTGACAATCCTTCTTTCAGATATAATCCCGCAATTTTATGAAGGGCATCAATGCTTTTTGGATTGATGGCAAGGACTTTCTTATAGATGGAGATTGCCCGGGAATTGAGATCCTCCTCCGAATAAAGACTGGCCAATTTAAGATACTCTGCGATCGCCTTCTCATTTTCACCGTTTTTATAATAGAGATCGCCTAGTTTTAAATAGAGGCGTTTATCTTTAGGGTCTGCCTCGATTAGTTTAATATACTCTGGGATTGCCTTTTTAGGCTGGCCCTTCAGGATGTATTTCTTGGCAAGGTCTAATATCTTCTCTTTATTGAGCGCCAAAAGGATCCCTCTTCTTTATAGAATGGTCTTATAACAAAACTTAATCAAAGAACCAAAAAAAGTCAAGCCTTTGAAATTCCAGCCTTTGAAATTCCATCAGTCTCTTGTATGTCACTCCTCTCTTGTACTTCGATGCAGAGGCGGAATGAAACAGTTCTGGAACAAAGACGAAAAGTAAACCCCGTTAGAAATTCCAGCGGGCCTTTGCCGCGCTGACCTGCCGCGACGGTGCGCGAGCACGGCGGGAGTGGCTTTGACCACGCAGGCGGGGCCTTATTTCTAACGGGGTAAATTATTCATTTTCGTAAATGTTATAGACATTTCTTTCCCATTGGACAAATATTGACCACTTTTTATTCCACCATTATAATAGACATAATTGTATATTGCGGAATTCATGAGACATTTTAAGAGATTAAGTGGTTAAAATATTTAAAACATTTGGCATTTATTTTGCTTATTAACTTTCTGATAGGAAAAATATAGAATTCTGGAAATATTCGATGATGGTAAAGAATTTAAAAAAAGTTTTGATCGTTGACGATGAAGAGACATTGACCTGGAGTATGTCGAAAAGCCTTTCAAAAGACAGAGATAAATACGAGGTCATCGTTGCCAATAATGGCAGAGAGGCGCTGAATCAACTCAAAAAGAATGATATCGATTTAGTGATTTCGGACATTCGAATGCCTGATGTCAATGGTCTGGATCTGCTAGTGAAAGTGAAGAAAGAATTCCCACAGACCAAGGTCATCATCATGACCGCTTATGGGTCTTCGGATGTTCAGAAAGAGGCGAACCGCAGGGGATCGCTCTTTTATATTGAAAAACCATTTGAAATAAATGATATTAGGAAGATCATCATCGAATTGATCGGAAAAAAGAAGGGGTTTCGGGGGAAAGTGGTAGGACTTCAACTGACCGATGTGATTCAGATGAATTGCCTTAGCCGTTTGACCACCGCGTTGACTGTGACCAGAGATGGAGAGATGGGAACCATCTATTTAAATGAGGGAGAGGTCATTCATGCGGAATGTGGCGACCAGAAGGGAACAGACGCCTTCTACAGCATTCTGAGCTGGCAAGAGGGGGAATTTATTTCCAATATCGGGGTGCCCTCTCCGATGCAGACGATCTATCAGAATTGGGAGCATCTGTTGGTGGAAGCCATGCGAAGGAATGATGAAAAAATATAGAAGAGGTTTTATTTCTCTGAGACAATCAGGTCAGACATGAATATTATCATCACAAGGGAAGATTTGAAAAAGATCAACTTTTTTTTAGACAAGGTGGTTTCCTCTTCCCTTGCCCATTCGGTACTGTTGATCGATCGATCTGGACAGCTTATTGCCCAATACGGAAACAACATGGATATTGATATTCTGTCTCTTTCTGCGCTGACAGCAGCCAACTTCGGGGCTACGGCTGAAATTGCCAAGATTCTTGGAGAGGAAGAATTCACCCTTCTTTTCCATAAAGGGAAAAGCGAAAATGTCTATTTTACCGCCCTTGGCGAACATGTCATTATGGTCACTCTTTTCGATGATAAGACCTCTCTGGGTTTGATCCGGCTGAGAATTAATCAGATTGCCGACGAGCTTTCAAATGCTCTCGTCTCGATCTTTAAGGAGAAGAAGGAGATTCCTGTTCTGGAGCCGCAACGGCTTTCATGAAAGAAGGAGAAACGGTTTCATGCCTTTTATTAACTTCAGTAAAGACGAGATCCAATGCAAAATCGTTTATTACGGCGCCGGATTCTGCGGGAAGACCACCAATCTTCAGTACATTTATACCCAGATGGGAGAGAACACCAAGGGGAAGATGGTTTCCATTGATACCCGAGGGGATCGGACGCTCTTTTTCGATTTCCTGTCCTTGAATTTAGGAAAGATCAGGGGATTTGATGTCCGTGTTCAACTTTATACCGTTCCCGGACAGGTTCATTACGACGCCACAAGGAAATTGGTCCTGAAGGGGGTGGACGGAGTCGTTTTTGTCGCCGATTCGTTAAAAGTTCAAAGGAAGAAAAATATCGAAAGCCTCATCAATCTGGCGAAGAACTTGGCGGAAAAGGGAGTCAGCATCCGGACGGTTCCGCTTGTCCTCCAGTATAATAAACGAGACCTGGATGAGACAGATTCTGAGATCCTTCCCGTTGAGATATTGGAGAAAGACCTCAACTCCATGTTAAAAGTTCCTTCCTTTTCTGCCAGCGCATTGAAAGGGGCAGGAATTTTTGAGACCTTGCGGGAGATCAGCAAGCTGGTCGTGAAAGAGGTTAGCCGAAAGATTATGCTCGTCGATCAGCAATTGAGATGAGCCCCGTTAGAAAGGACGGGGCGTTAACCTGACTTCTATGAGAAATTTAAACTTTTTCTATTTCATTCCCGCCATCAAGGGCGCAGCTTTCTAACGGGGGGAGCTTAAAGGGGAGATCGATGACAGAGAAAACCATCGCAGAAGAGGATCTGAAAGGATTGGAAAAGGAGATCGATGCCGCTGTTGACCGACTTTTTGTGGAGAACGGAAGAGAACCATTGAAAAGCGCGTCGGCGCGTCCTCCTCTTCCCGGGGCCTTTCGGGAGATGAAAAAGGAAGTCGAATGGGAAATGGTTCCGCCTGCTCCCTTGACTCCTTCCGCTTTTAGACCTATAGAAAAATTGGAGACACAGCTCCTTTCATTGGAATGGGAGATTACAAAAGAGAATCTTGGAAGGACAGTAGAGGAAGTCCTCGCTCTGTGGAAGGGCTTCAAAGAGACTCCGGACATCTCCACCCTATTAAATCAAATGGTAAGGGTATTAAATTATATGATCCAGGATGAAGAAGGGATTCAGCCCCACCTCATTCGATTCTTGCTCGATTCAAAGGAAACGATTAAACTTCTAATGAGAGAAGAGGCGAAGGGAGATATCGCCATTTATAAAAAGTTGGCCCAAGCCGGTATCGATGCAAGATTTTTAGGTCTGGAGGGGCTCCACGAGGTTAAATCAAAACCATCTTCTGTTAAGACCGAAATGAATGAGGAGAAGGCGGGGGCCTCTCTGATGAGACCGGAACCGATGGAAAAGATCATCCGGAAGATGGAGTCCTTCTCGGAAAAACTAGACGACATGATAGAAAAAATGAACCAGCATCTCTCCGCTCATGAAGGGCCGACAGAAACTCCTGCGGTACGGCCCGGAAATGGAAGACCTTTGAAAATGAAGGTCACCATTTTTAAAATGGGCGAGAAATTGTTCGGAGTGGAGAGCGATAAAGTATTTAAACTATTCAAAGTTTCCAGTCCTCTTTGTAAAAAAATGATTCGCTTTGGGAATGTCCGATTAAAAGGGCTTGAGGTGAGGATGATCGATTTAGGAAAGTTCTTTACCGTTTCCGGGGAGGATCAGGAGGAAGAGAGGCTGGTACTGATTCTGAAAGGGGATGGAGAATATAAAGGGCTGATGATGGATAGAGTGTTGAATAGACTATCGGGGCCCTTGGAACTGGGAGGGAAATCCAATGCAAATTTCCTAGGGATGATCCGCTGGACTTACGAAGATCTTCCCGTGAAAGTTCCTATTTTAGACTTTGAAAAACTTTAAGAATCGGATCTCCAGATGGATCGAGATAGTTTAACGAAAATGAGTGTGGGTCAGGCAGAAAAAAGAGAGGGTGAAAGTTTACGTTTAAGCCAGGCATTGGAAAGTGCCACAAATATAACCGAGAGCCTCATTGAAAGTATTGGGAGTGGCATTATTATTACCGAAATGAATGACACGATTACCTATATTAATCAGGCCGGTGAGAAAATATTGGGTTATTCAAAAGGGGAGGTGATTGGGAAACCTTTTGGCCTCTTTAGGTTGCATGAGAAGCAGAACGTTTCTTACACCCTCCTCGAGCATCCCGATAACCTCGATACGAGAAGTGAAGGTCGGATGAAAAGGAAGGATGGGGATGAGATACCTGTCGGGTTTACGATCAATCACCACCTGAGTCTGAGCGGCGAAGCCGTCGGGAAGATTATAATTTTTCGTGATTTGACAAAGGTCTACCGAATTCAGGAAGAGATGTTAAAGATGGATCGACTTGTCTCTTTGGGAAAACTGGCTTCCGGGATCGCACATGAAATCCGGAATCCCCTCGCCGGAATTAAGACCACAGCCCAGGCGCTCGGGGAAGAGATGTCCAAGGACGATCCCAAAAGGGAATATTTAAACCGTATCACAAAGGAGATTGATCGATTAAATGAACTCCTAAAAACTTTCTTTTCTTTTGCTAAGCCACAGACGCTCCTTCTTGCTCCCTGTCATATCAAGGAGATCATCAATGCCATCATTCCTTTTCTCATCAAAGAGATTGCGGACAATGGAATTCGATTTGAAGAAACCTATCATCCCCAACTTCCCAAGATAAGGGTCGATAAGATTCAAATGCACCAAGCTTTTTTAAATCTCTTTTTAAACGCCATTCAAGCCATGCCCAATGGCGGGGAACTTAAAATTGAAGCGAACCCTGTGATCCTCATTTCACCGGAGAATTCCAGGCAAAATTTTATCAAGGTGGTTGTGTCGGATTCAGGGAAGGGAATTCCCCCACAAATTCTTCCCAAGATCTTCGATCCCTTTTTTACGACCAAACCCAAAGGGATCGGGTTAGGGCTTTCAATCACCTATCAAATTATTAAGAAACACGGAGGAACCATCAAAGTCCATAGTCAATGGGAGAAAGGGACCTCCTTTATCATCAATTTGCCGGAGACATTTGAAAATTGACGAAACCATCCATCCTTATAGTCGATGATGACGAAGTGATGCGAGAAACACTCTCCGATGTTTTGAAGAGGGGAGACTATGAAGTCTATTCTGTGGGTTCCGGGGGCGAAATCCTTTCAGTGATTAGAAAAAATATCATAGACCTCATTCTTCTTGACATGAGGCTTCCAGATGGGGATGGCCTGGAACTCCTTAAAAAGATTAAAGAATTTGATACTGAAATCCTGGTGATTATCATGACTGCCTACTCGGATGTGCAGACTGCAGTTTCAGCAATGAAATCAGGAGCTTACCATTATATTAACAAACCTTTTGATTTGGAAGAGTTAAAACTTCTGATTGAAAAAGGGTTGGAAACAAAGAGCCTTATTAATGAGGTGAGAAGACTGCATCGGCAGCAAAATGAGGGGAATCAAAAAAGCAAGATATATGGCACAACTTCCCAGATTCAATCTGTTAAAGAGTTGATCGGAATGATCAGTAAAACGAACAAAACATCCGTCCTGATCCAGGGGGAGAGTGGAACAGGTAAGGAGCTGGCAGCCAATGCGATTCATTACAACAGTAAGAGGGCGAATAAAGCCCTGATGAAAATTAATTGTAGCGCAATCCCGGATTCACTATTAGAATCAGAGCTTTTTGGATATGAAAAGGGAGCCTTTACCGACGCCAAAACAACAAAGAAAGGTCTCTTTGAACTGGCAGATGGGGGAACTGTCTTTTTGGATGAAATCGGAGATATGAAGCTATTCCTTCAATCTAAGATTTTGAGGGTCATCGAAAACCAATCCTTTATGAGAGTGGGGGGGGAGAGAGAAATAAAGGTGGATGTACGAATTGTTGCGGCAACGAATAAAGACTTGGAAACGCTTGTGAAGGAAGGGCTTTTCCGAAAAGATCTCTATTACAGACTTAAGGTAATGGTGGTTGAAATGCCTTCTCTTCGCGAGAGGGATGAGGATATTTTACTTCTTTCAAATCTATTTATAGAAGAAATTAATCGAGAATATGGTAAAAATATTAATGGGTTAACAGAAGACGTAAAAAAAATGATGGTTCACTATCCATGGCCCGGGAATGTACGGGAATTAAAGAATGTCATTGAGAGGGCAATGATTCTTACGGACCAAGCCTACATCACTCCTAAACAACTCCCGTTTGAATTACAACAAAAAGAAGGATACCCTTCTAAAGGAATGGATTTAAATCCCTTTGAAATAACAGAAATAATGTCATTAGAAACATTGGAGAAGATATATCTCTCCAATGTATTAAAAAAAATGGATGGGAATAAGTCTAAGGCCTCAAAAATTCTTGGGATTTCAAGAGCCACCCTAAGAGCAAAAGTTAAAAAATATCATTTAACGAATAATTAGATTGAAATATTAAGGGGTTATTAATAAATTCTAATATGAATTATCAAATTTTTAAGGCAGCTTATTAAAATTGATGGGTTTAATAAATATTTTTCTTGACTTTTTATAAAATTTAATAATAATTTAATGAACAATGTCTGTCAAAAATTGGAAGAATTGAGGTAAATCATATGATTTTGGGGAAGAGAAAAGGAGTCATGGGTTTGGATATAGGGGCCAGTTCGATTAAACTGGTTGAATTGGGGGAGAGCAAAAACACATATAAATTACAAAACTTAGGCATTGCCCCCTTACCCCCGGAAGCGATCGTTGACGGGGCGTTGATGGACTCGGTTACCATTATCGGTACCATTCGTGAATTGATTGCCAATACAAAGGCCAAGACAAGGGATGTCATCACCTCCGTCTCCGGCCATTCAGTGATTGTCAAAAAGATCACCCTCCCTTCGATGTCGGTTTCAGAACTGGAAGAATCGATTCAGTGGGAAGCGGAGCGTTATATCCCATTCGACATCAATGAAGTGAATATCGATTTCCAGATATTCGGTTCAAGTTCTGAAAATCCGGAGGTCATGGATGTGGTATTGGTAGCTGCCAAAAAGGACATCATTAACGATTATGTCTCCGTGATCATCGAGTCAGGGTTAAATCCGGTCATCATCGATGTCGATGCTTTCGCAATAGAGAATATGCTTTCAGTGAATTATGAGGTGGAACAAGATGAAACCGTAGCGATGGCCAATGTGGGAGCCAGCATCACCAACATCAATATCCTTAAAAACAATATGACCGCCTTTACAAGAGATATTTTTAAGGGAGGAAATCAAATTACTGAAGAGATTCAGAGGCAGCTCCATATCGATTACGAAGAGGCCGAAAAAATTAAAGTAGGGAGCAAGATCGACGCCACTTCACAGCCGATCATCCAAGAGGTTTTAAGATTAGCCTCGGAATCTTTAGCCATGGAAATAGGAAACTCCATAGAATTTTTCCAATCCACAACGACTTATGAGAAAATCAGCAAACTGTATTTAAGCGGAGGAGGATCGAAGGTTAAAGGCTTCGATATCATCTTGCAACAGCAGATCGGCATCCCCGTTGAAATTGTCAATCCATTTAAAAAGATCGAATATAGCGAAAAGAACTTTGACCTTGAATATTTAAGGGAAATCGGGCCGATGATGGCTGTTGGGGTCGGACTCGCCACCCGAAAGGTAGGGGATAGATGATCAAGATCAATCTACTTTTGACGAGAAAAGAAAAGAAGGCCGGAGTGAGAAGGGAGTTTGTGATCTTCATCCTTGCTGTGGGACTCTTGTTGATTCTATTGGCCGCCCTTCATTGGAAGATGGAGAAAGAAAAAGAGGATTATGTCGCCAAGATATCAGAGACGAAAAAAGAGATCGCCCGCTATAAATCTCTGGGCGTTGAGGTGACCAAAGCCAAAGAGGCGCAGAAAGTTTTGCAAGACAAGTTGAACATTATCAACTCATTAAGAAAGGGCAAGGAAACTCCTGTCAGGGTCCTGGATGAAATCAGTGTCGATAAACCGGAGAAACTCCAGCTGGAATTGATGAAAAAAGATGGATTGAAGCTTGGGATCGAAGGGATCGCTTTGGATGATGAGACCATCGTCCAGTTTATAACCAATCTGAAGAAGTCAAAACTTTTCAAAAATGTTGATTTAATCGTGAGCGAACAGATTGAACAGAACAAAATCAAGGTAAAGAAATTCATTCTCTCATGTGAAATCATTTCGCTTTAGAAGGGGGAGGAGATGGCTATCACGGTAAATTCAGTTTTAGAACTCCCGTCATCTAAAAAAATCTTGATTCTAATCGGGATATTAGGCCTCATCACGGGAATCTATCTTTATCTTTTCTTCATTCCGATTAAGGATGACATGAAGGTGTTAAAGACGGAGTTGGATAAGTTGATGAAGGAGTTGAATGAAGGGAAGATGATTACAAGGGATCTGGATAAATTCAAAGGCCAGGTTGAAAAGTTGAATGCGGAACTGACAAGTGCGTTGACCCAGCTTCCCAATGAGAAAGAAATTCCTGAAATCTTAAAAAGCATTTCACGCCTGGGCAAGGAGTCGAATCTGGAATTTACTCTCTTCAAACCTAAACCTGAAGAGCCGCAGCAATTTTATGCAAGAGTCCCTATCGATCTGGTGGTGGTAGGAAGCTACCATAACACAGGGCTTTTCTTTGATAAGATCGGGAAACTCCCAAGAATTATAAATGTCGTTGACTTTAATATGACACGAGTCAAGGAGGTAAAAGGGAGGGAAACCGATATTGTCATTAAAACATCCTGTCTCATCACAACCTACCGGTTCATGGAAAGAAAAAGCGAGGAAAAGAAAAGTGAGGAGAAAACAGCGGATAAGGGAGAGACAAAGGGAAAGGGAGACGCCATCGATGTTCCAAAAAAGAAATAGATTGCATGCCTGCCCTCCGCAAGGCTTCTGGAGGCGGGGCGGATGGGTGATATTCGGCCTGCTCTTTTTTGTTGCAAGCTGTGGAGGGGAATCAGTTCTCCCTCCTCCTAAAGGAGGGGCTCAAAAGACTGTGGCCAAAAAAGTGGAGCCCGTTAAAGCGGCCGATCAAAAAGAACCTGAAAAGAAGGAAGAACAGGAATATCAATACAACCCGAAAGGAAAACCGGATCCCTTTAAGCCTTTCATCCAATTGACACCGATCAGGGGAGCCATCCGAACGACTCCTTTGACCCCTTTACAGAAGTATGATATCAGCCAGCTAAAATTGGTTGCCATTATCGCTACCCCGGAGGGAAATGTCGCTTTAGTCGAAGATTCAGCCGGGAAAGGATATTTTATAAAGAGGGGAACCGAAATCGGAAAGAATGAAGGGACGGTTACAAATATTTTAAAAGATCGAGTCATCATTGAAGAACTCTATATGGATGTTTGGGGCCAGACAAAAAAGAGCGAGGTTCCATTATTTCTTCACAAAATCGAAGAAGGGGGAGAGTCATGAAAGCTTTTTTGATTCTTAGAGTGGTTTTTATCACCTTAATCTCACTTGTCATCAGTGGTTGTGCCACAGGAGGGGATGTGGTCAAAACTCCGTCCGAGGCTTCGCCCGCGGCGGTCTCGGTGGCGAAGGCGAATCCCTTCATCATTCAAAAGATCGCTTTCAAGGAAGAAGAGAAATTTACAAGAATTTATATCGAAGGGGCCGAAACCCTCCCTCCGCCTTTTTATAAACTCTCCCAGGAACCATTAAGAATTGTGATGGATCTTCCCAATATCGACCTTAAACAGGTGAAGCATGGCTTGAAGATTGATAATGGGACAATTTCAGAGGTTCTCACCACTCAATATGACGACAAAGGCCGGATCGAAATCGGTCTCCTTCAGATGACCCATTACAACATCTTAAGGGAAGATAAAAATGTTTTTATTGACATTGAAAAAGTAAACCCCGTTAGAAATTCCAGCGGGGCATTAAACCCGGCCCTCCGGGGTGGAGCCCCCTACGGGGCGGAACCCGGAATTATTCTAAAATCTAACCCTGATGCAGCCGCCAGCCCAGGCTCCGCCGAAGAGGGGCTTCTGCCCCGGAGGGAGCAGGGGGGCATTATTTCTAACGAGGTAAAAAAAGCCGTAGAGACAAAGGAAGTCAAAAAGGGGGAAGTGGTTGAAAAGACAATAGAGGCGGAGCGATCTTCTCCCGAAACGCAAAAAGAATCCACCCCTTCCTCTCCGCCTGTGGTAGTGGCGTCCGCCACTGAAAAGAATAATAAGGCGAAAGAGATTATCGATTTCTCTCTGGAAGAGAAAAAGGATCACATTGATTTTAATATTTTGGCCGACGGAAAAGTTGAAAACTACAATTTATTTAAACTGGACGGCCCCCCACGTCTGGTTTTGGATATCTGGGAAGTAGGAACCCAGTACCCGAAAAAGTCCATACGGATTTCTAATCCGTTCATTAAAGAGGTCCGGATCGGGCAACATCAGGACAAATTGAGATTGGTCTTCGACTCATCGAAACCCCAACTTCCGGCCTACCAGATCAATCGAATAGACGATAAGCTGGTGGTTTCACTTGGAAATGTGCAACCCTCTGAGCCTCAAATTTTAATGCAGGAGAAGGGGTCTGAAAAGCTCTCCGCTCCCAAACTACAGTTGGCCTCTTCGACTTCTCCTGCGGTAAAGGAGAAAATCGTCCCGCCATCCGCCGAAGTTCCCGCAAAACCAGTAAGGGCAAAGATCGCCCTGAAAGAGATCGATTTTAAACAGATCGATCATAAATCACGAATTGCCGTAACCCTCAGCGGAGACCCACAATTTGAAACTTACCGTGTTTCGGAAAAGGCGATTGCCATCGATATCAAGAATGCCTTTGCCCCGAAACATCTTCAGAAGGGAATGAATACGAGTGAGTTCGATAGCGCTGTAAATTATATTGACATCAAGAACATAAAGAATGATGTAAGAATATTGGTCACATTGAGAGAGGAGATGCCCTACGAAGCAAACAAAGAGGGTAATACCCTATTTATTGATATTGAAAAACCCAAGAAGGTTGTGACGAAATTAGAGGCAGTCCCCCCTCCCAAAAAGGAAGAGGTTAAGGCCGAGGCTAAGGAAGCTAAGGAAGAAGTTAAAAAGGCAGAAGAAAAACCTCCTGTAGAAATGAAAAAAGAGGAGAAGGTCGTACCCAATGCTGAAGAGAAGCCGGTTCCTCCACCCGCGTTAACCAAGCCTGCTGAAGAAGGCGTTTTGGAAAGGGTGTATACAGGGAGGAAGGTATCCCTTGATTTTAAGGATGCGGACATCAAGAACATTTTACGGTTGATTGCGGAGGTGAGCAATTTCAATATCATCACGGCAGATGATGTGTCAGGAAAGATCACCATGAGACTGGTCGATGTGCCATGGGATCAAGCCCTTGATGTCATCTTGCAGAGCCGATCGCTTGGAATGGTTCAGGTCGGAAATGTGATACGGATCGCTCCTGTTGACGCCCTGAATAAGGAGAGCCAGGCCCGACTGGAGGCGAAACGAGTCAAGGAGAGATTGGAGGATATGGTAACGGAATTGATTCCGATCAACTACGCCGCAGCAAAGGATATCGTCCCGCAAATTAAAGGGGTTTTGAGCGAGCGGGGGGATGTTAAGGTAGATGAGAGGACAAATATTTTGATCATCAAGGATATTCCAAGGAATATTCCCAACGTCAAGCTTATGCTAAAATCCCTCGATACCAAAACTCCCCAGGTCTTAATTGAGGCGAGGATTGTCGAGGCTAATACGGCTTTTCAAAAAGAATTGGGGGTTTCCTGGGGCTTCTTGGCATCGGGTGGGGACAAGAAAAACTTGACGGTGGGGGGAGGGACAGGCAGTTCAACCTCATTACCTGGGCCCGGGACAACAACCCCCACTAATAAAGTTGTTGATTTGCCCGCTACCGTTCCGGCTGGTGGTGCCGGGACAGTAAGTATCCTTGAGTTTCTCTTCACCTCTGATTACGGATTGAAACAATTGGATGTCGCTATCTCAGCCTACGAGAACAAAGGACAACTTAACATTGTTTCTAGTCCTAAGATTGCTACGCTCGATAACAAGGAGGCATCCATCGAACAAGGACTTAGAATTCCTTATTCAAAGCGAACCGAAGACGGAACTATTTCAGAAGATTTTATTGATGCTAATTTAAAATTGACCGTAACCCCTCATGTGACCAATGATGGCTACATCAAAATGATTATTAAAGTGAAAAGGGATAATCCAGACTACGCCGTAGTAAGTCAGTTTGGTACTCCAAGAATTGATAAAAAGGAGGCCATTACCGAGGTCTTGATCAAAGACAATGCCATCGCTGTCATTGGTGGGATCTATACCATTGACAGAAGCCAAGGGACAACAGGCGTTCCCCTGTTAAATAAAATACCCCTATTAGGGTGGTTATTCAAAAAGGAGAGCAACTCAGACGACAGAAAAGATTTGTTGATATTTATCTCACCCAAGATTCTTAAAGATCAGATCTGATCTGATCTGATTGGATAAACCTTTTTAAGCTTTGAAGAGACCGATGAGTTTTTGAATCCTACTCATTTTATTCTTTATAAGGTATTGTGTTATCCCATCAATCACATCTATTGCTGAACCCGGGTGGATGAGGTTGGCTGTTCCGATTTGAATGGCGGAGGCTCCTGCGAGAATAAATTCAATCGCATCCTCCGCCTTCATGATTCCTCCCATCCCGATGACGGGAATTTTTACCGCCTGAAAGACTTCCCAGACCATTCTCAAGGCAATCGGTTTAATAGCAGGCCCTGAAAGACCTCCAATAATGTTTCCCAGCTCCGGTTTCTTTGAATGAATATTGATGGCTATTGCCCTGAAGGTGTTGACGAGGGAGACCGCATCTGCGCCTCCTTCCTCTGCACTTCTGGCGATGACCGTAATATCGGTGACATTTGGCGAAAGTTTAACAATGAGGGGCCGTTTGATGGACCTTCTCACTTCTGATACAAGTCGGTGAGTCATCCTGGGATCAGAACCAAAGATGATTCCTCCCTGTTTAACATTGGGGCAAGAGATGTTCATCTCTAAGCCGGAAACACCGGGAAGGTCATCTAATCGTCTGGATAATTCGACATACTCCTTTTGAGTCTTTCCAAAAAAGTTGATGATGAGGTTCGTTTTGATCTTTTTAAAATAGGGGAGTTTCTCGTTGATGAAAGCTTGAAAGCCTGGATTTTGAAGGCCGATGGAATTGAGGATTCCTCCATTCGTCTCAAATATCCTTGGGGGGGGGTTTCCTGGCATGGGTTTCAATGAAATCCCTTTTGGGATGATGGCCCCGAGTTGGCTCAAGTCTATGAAATTTTCAAATTCCTGCCCATATCCGAATGTCCCTGAAGCGGCGATTACCGGATTTTTTAATTCCAACTTCCCGATACAAACGGATAGGTCAAGAGGAGGAACAATTTTCATCATCATTCCCAGACAATCTCTGACAGGGGAAAGACAGGTCCATCTTTGCAAACCCGCTGGTAGACCATTTCGGTGTTCTTCGTCTTGACTACACATCCCCAGCAGGCCCCGAATCCGCATCCCATTCGGGCCTCAAGAGAAACCTGGACGATCCATTTCTTCGATTTGAGCACCTTTGATAGCGACTTAACCATCCCCTCCGGTCCACAAATATACACATGGTGGGGTAGACCCCTATCAAACCTTTCGATTTCCAATAGAAATAGGTCAACGACGGTCCCTTTTTTGCCCCGACTTCCATCCTCTGTGGCAATAAAGACTTTTCCTTTTGGAAAATCGTCTTCACATAAGATATCGTCTTTTGTCTTTCCGCCAATAAAAACATATAATTTCCCGGAACCTAATACCTCCCCAAGGGCGGAGAGAGAGGCCATGCCCACTCCTCCGCCTATTAAAATGGTTGCAGTCGAGGAGGGAAGGGGGGGTAATATGAAACCATTGCCCAGAGGGCCTATCAGATTAACTTTCTGTCCTTCTTTGAAGGTTGACATCTTTTGGGTGCCTTTACCCACCTTTTTGTACAAAATGAGGAAATGTCCCCTTTTTCCTCTCCTGGGATGAAGGATCGAATAGCTCTTGTAAATGGAAAAGGGGCGCCTCAGAAGAGGGTGGTGATCATCGGAAGTGTTGAGCATGACAAACTGCCCCGGTTTCGTTTCATTGGCAATGGATGGGCAGTCGATTTCCAGCAGAAAATAGATTGATTTTATTTTTCTGTTTTTCAGGACCATTCCATCCGTTTGAATAGCCATATTTCCTCAGAAAATAGAAACGAATAGCACGAATGACAGCGAATGCAACGCATGGAAAATCAATCAACGTTTATCGTTGTCGAAGCCCGTATCGAGACTCGATCATCGTCTTTCGGTTAGGGTAACGAGGCCCGTTTCGTGAATAAAAGGCTACGGTTATGGTCTTTTAATTCTTTGTACGTAACCGTTACCGAATTACGAAACGCCTGCCTGCCCCGCCCTCGGTCGGGACCGGGGCCGGTAGGCAGGGGCTTTGTCACCGTAACCGTAACCTAATTTAAAATTACCTTTCCATAAGAAGCGCATCATATTTTCCCCGATAAAATTTCTTTCTTTTGCCTGTCTCCTGATAAGCAAAGGATTGATAGAGGCAAACGGCAGGAATATTCAGAGGATTGACTTCGAGATAATAATTCTTCACTCCTTTTTTGCTACAAAAATCAATGTAGAATTCCATCAGTATTTTACCCAGACCTTTCTGGCGATGCCTGGGATGAATGCAGATATTGAGAAGTTCAGATTCTTCTCCAATATTCCGAAAACAGATAAAACCAAGTGGAATATCTTTATTGCGGTCATTCTCTCCAAATATGAAAAAACAATGCGAGAGGGGATGGGCGACCTCTCCGAGAAACATATCCTTTGACCAGGGATTTAATGGAGAGGTGGCGGCAATCGCAACAATCTCATCCACATCCTTCAGTTCCATCTCTCTGATGGCGGACTTTTCCCATTCCTTCTCGTTTTTTTCTTTATAATCTTTCATTACGGCTTTCTAATTTCAAGCCTCTTTTTTCGATACGAACATCCTTACCGAAACCCCATTCCCTTTTTTGTAACCTTTACCAGTGACCGAAACGGGCTTCGTCACCTTAACCCTGACCCATAATGGTTTAATTGGGTTCAATATAGCGCAGCAGTTCTGCCGCCGCTTTTTTCAGATCTTCGTCTTTTGCATGGTTCAGGATTGTCAAATACGATCGCTTGGCCTCCTCATATTTCCCATTCTTTCTCTGGAGGTTCCCGATTTCCAAGTGGGTCAGGAAAAACCATGGCGAGCTTTCTTGAAGATATTGCAAGGCCATTTCGAAACTTTTAAAGGACTTATCGTATTTCCCCTGTTGATAAAATATTTCTCCCAAACTGAAGTAAGCCCCGCCCAGTAATTCAAGGCGGTCCCCCTTAAGGATCATGGAATAATAGTGGATGGCTTCTAAGATATTGTTTTGTTTAAAAAATAGTTTCCCCAACCGAAAGGCTGCAAGGGTGGCAAGTGGATGATACGGAAAATCTTCAATAACCTTCTTGAATGCCTTTTCAGCTTCGCCGCTTTCCTTCAGTGAAAAATAGATGTTTCCCATCTGGGTCAGGGCAAAGAGTTTCCAATGATAATCCCTCTCTTTCTGGACGAGAAGCCTGTAGGTGTCCAGCGCCTGGGTCCAATTTCCGGATTGAATGAAGCATTCCCCCTTAATGAAGTGGCTTTCCTCGGTATTGGGAGAGTTTGGAAATTCAAGCAATAAGATGTCGAAGTTGGTGATGGCCTCTCTGAATTTATTTTCAAAAAAATAGCCTTTTCCAATCCGGGAGAGAGCCTTCTCTCTATATTTCGTATTCAGGACATTAAAATAGTAGGGAAGGGAGTCTGAGATTCTACCCTCTATAAAGGTCATCTCCGCATTGAGCCACTGGAGAACTGCCTTTTCATCATCAAAATGATTCAATTTCTGGAGCCTCTGGAATACTTTATGGGCTCCCGGAAAATCATTCTGTTGAATATGGTTCCAAAAAAGAGTGAGAAAAGCAATCCCCCACAATGGATTTTCCTTTGATCTTGTCAAAATAGCATTGAGTTCTTTTATCGATGAGGAATAGTCGCTTTTATGCAGGAACATTTCCCCCAATAAATAATGCGTGTGTAAAATGAGCGGGGAATCTTTGAATTGGGTTTTGAAAGATTGGAGGGTCCCTATAGCTTCTTTAAAATTCCCGATTCGGTAATCACAAAAACCCAATTTCCAATGGACTTCCTGGGCGAAGGCCTCCTCTTTAAATCGTTCATAGAAACTTCGGTATATACTCTTTGCCTCCTCGTACTTCCTCATTTTTAACTGGGCTTCGCCCAGCCAAAGCAAGGCGTATTTGAAAAAAAGTGGCGAAACAGGTTTAAGGTCAGGCATCGTCATTTTAAAATAATCGATTGCCTCGACGAAGCGGTTCTGTTTATAGAATAATATCCCTAACCAGAAATGAGAGGCTTGAATGAGCTCAGTATTTTTAGAGAGAGCAATAACTTTTCTAAAATGGGACTCTGCCGGAGAAGGTCGATTCGATCCGGATTCGATCATTCCAAGGAAGTAGTGGACATGATCCATGCCTTCAAATTTGGGGGATCTATTGAGGATGGAAACGAGATATCTTCTGGCTGCTTCATTGTTTCCAAGCCTGAGTTCGATATCGGCTAACCAGAAAAGGATGTATTCCGTATATTCAAATTGTTTACTCTCATTGAGTACCTTTAAAAATATAGATTTGGATTCTTTCAGTTTTTCTTTGATGTAGAGCGTCTTGCCCAATAGATAGCAGATGTCATACAATTTTCCGTGTTCCGGGTAATCCCTAAGGAATTGTGTAAATTGTTTTTCGGAGATATCATAAAAACCATCATTGAATGCACCGGTTCCCACCCAGATCAACTTCTCATCTTCACCGAGAGTTCTTGGAAAGGCAGACTCGCTGAAAAAGACCCCCATCATCAAAATAGAAATAAGTGTATAATGTATTATTCTTTTGCCCATCTCAGACCGCTTATTTTTCATCTTTAAGGAAGTTTAATTCTTCTGGCGTATTGATATTGATAAAAGACTCCCTCATCAGCTTCAGATTTATATCTAAACTTATAAATTCGGACTCTTCAATGATTTTTGTCTCTACCAGAGGATAGAAATCAATAATTTTGTACTTTCCCATCCCGATCATTTTTTTTATAGGTTCTAAACAACCTTTTGAATAGATGGCATGTAAAGGTTGTAATCCATCCTCAGTTCTGGGCACGATGACATCATATTCATTGGCCTGTTTGATGAGATAGTGAATCATTGATTCCTTGAGAAAAGGCATGTCACATGCAACGCAAAAGGAGTATGGGTTAGATGAAAAGAAGAGCCCAGTATATAACCCTCCGAGGGCCCCGTGATTGATAATGAGGTCACTTACTATTTTTGCTTTAAAATCTGAATACAATTCTTTTTGATTGGTAACAATAATAATTTCATTAAATAATTTTTCAAAAATGTTATAAATCCTTTGAATGATCGGAATACCATCGATTTCAATAAAGGCTTTATCTCTGCCCATTCGGACGCTTTTACCGCCGGAAAGGATGATTCCAGTCAAACCATAACTATTTCCCAAAAGGCACCCAAATAATGTCCGATAAGATATATTATGTAAACTTTAGCTTTCAAGTCTAAAATACTTCTTCCAGCTTTCCCCCTCTTTCCCCTTTTTCATGCTTATCTCTTCGAATTCCAGAAGTATCTCTTCCTGTCTTTTGGTCAGATTTTTTGGCGTCTTAACAAATATTTGAATAACAAGCTCACCCCTTCCATATCCTCTAATTTTTGGAAAACCTTCAGCTTTAATTTTTATGATTTCGCCATTTTCTGTTCCCCTGGGTATTGAAAGGTTCTTTTTACCATTTAAGGTGGGAATTTCAATCTCCGTCCCTAAAGCGGCCTGTGTAAAACTGATGGGTATTTGACAGACAATATCATCGCCATCCCTCAAAAAGAATTCATGGGGTTCCACAAAGAGAAAGACGAAAAGGTCTCCGGGAGGTCCGCCCCTTTCGCCTTCTTCTCCTTCTCCACGAATTCTTAATCTGGAGCCTGAGTCGACACCGGGAGGTATCTTTATCTTGATCTTTTTAGTTTTCTTTACCCAACCTGAGCCACGGCATTCCTTGCAAGGATGAGGGATATATTTCCCTTCCCCATGGCATTGGCCACAGGTGGTGCTGATCGTAAAAAAACCCTGAGAACGGATGATCTGTCCCGTTCCTTTGCAATTGGGGCATTGAGCAGGATAAGTCCCGGGTTTAGAGCCCGTCCCATTGCAGACTTCACAGGTCTCCCTTTTCGGGATTTCGATTTCATCCTCTTTGCCAAAGGCGGCTTCATAGAATGTAATTTTTAAATCATATCTCAAGTCGGCCCCCTGGCGTGGCCTGGATCTCCTCCGGGAAGTTGTCCCAAAACCAAAGAAATCTTCAAAGATATCTCCAAAGGAAGCGAAGATATCCTCGAAGCCTCTGAATCCTGTAAATCCGGTTCCCTTTAATCCCTCTATCCCGTAATGATCATAAATTTCCTTCTTTTGCGGGTCCCTCAGGACTTCATAAGCCTCTGAGGCTAACTTAAACTTTTCTTCAGACTCCTTATCCCCGGGATTTCGGTCCGGATGGTATTGCATCGCCACTTTTCTGTAAGCTTTTTTAATCTCTTCCTCGTTCGCATTTCTCGTGACGCCGAGGATCTTATAATAATCCCTGTTTTCCATGCTCAATTGCCCTTTTAAAACTATTTATTGTAGTCATCGAGAATCTTACCGGTTCTTCCTTTTTCAACGATCTCATCCATTTGGGGGCCTAAATCAACCCCCACCTCCTTCATCCTTTTTTTTGCCCAGAGCCCTACATTTCGAGAGTCCCGATAGAAATCGTCCCCTCTTGGTTTGGAGGTGTCAAAACTGGCCAAGCGCGATCCTTCGGTTTGGTGGACTGAGAAGGAGGATATTAATTTTTTAAGGTCATTGCAACCACAAAACTTGCATTTGACCTTTCTGATTTTTCTTGAGTTGAGAAATAACTGACTGAACTCCCTTTGGCATTGATTGCATCGATATTCGTAAATAGGCATGCTTATCTCCCCTTGGTTGCCCTCCCCTTTAATCCCTTCTTTTTGGATTGAATCTCATTTTCTGAGGACGATTCAAATTCTTCAAAGTCAGCCCTATCTTCTTCCGGAAGAAATATCTTATCACTTGCATCCGGCAATCTGGACAGATGGATTTCATAATCCTTTTGGGTGATGGCTCCGTTCTTGATGTTTCTTTCGATACTCCTCTTATCGAACTTCTTGTTTTCATCTATGTGCATATCATTCTCCTTGTGTTAGAGAAATCGAATTCGGCCAATTCATTTATATTCGTGTCATTTGTTTTTTGCATCACGTTAAAAAATAACATAATTCCGTATCGCCTTCAAGGTGTTTTGTAACTTATTGTTAATTATAGGTATTTAAACACATTGTAGACCTTGCCCTATTTTAAGTTGGGAGAAATGTACAAAATTGTTGACAAATTCCAAAAATGTCATGATAATAAAGGATAAATATTTTAATTAGTTAGAAATCGAAGGAGAGAAATGGAAAAAAGAA
>Ga0209254_10001418_pt1 | contig 21429 bp, 21 predicted proteins | sample FrelakmetDIP11DI_FD_187148 | JGI IMG/M metagenome (GOLD analysis project Ga0209254, IMG submission 187148) | Freshwater lake sediment microbial communities from the University of Notre Dame, USA, for methane emissions studies - DIP11 DI (SPAdes)... | ecosystem: Environmental > Aquatic >...
GGGCGCGCGTGTAGACGATCCAGGGGTGGATCCGGACCACGCCGGTCTCCCCGAGGACGGCGCAGCCATCCTTCGGCAGCAGCAGGGGGATGGGCCAGGGGCCCCGAAAGACCAGGGCCGCCATGGGAGCGGTCCAGTTGTCGACGAGGGCCATCCAGGGCCATTGCAGGGCGTAGGGCTCCTCTGGCCCGAAGGGAATGCAGTTGAGCTCGGAGCTGGCGGTGGCGTTGATGAGCCCTCGGGTGGCGGTCCACCAGGCGGCGGATTTCGCGGTGGTCGCCAGCACGATCGTCAGGGCGCAGGCGGCGAACCAGGTCTGCCATGGGAGACGCGTGCCGTCCGTGGCCTTCCCGGCCCCAGTCCGAAGGGCCAGGGGTTTCGCCAGTACCGCCGCGAGCGCCATCAGCAGCAGGGCCAAGGGGACGATGGCGCCGATCTTGAGCTTGATGCCCTCGCCGGCCAGAAACCCCACCCCCAGCGCGGCGCCCAGCAGGGGCAGCAGCAGGAAGCCCAGGCCAAGTCCCTGCCCAAGCCGGCGGGCCCGATCCGCCCCCTTTTTATCGAGTGTCCAGGCCAGGAGCAGGGCCAGCGCCGCCACCAGCAGCAATAGAAGGCCCTTCGCGGCCGTGTCCGGCAGCAGGTAATAGGCCGCCTCTCCCGCGCCACCGTGTGACCTTTCGTATTCGTTGGAGCCGAGCAGGGTCCACAGGAGCCGCAGGACGGCGGCAGCCCCGAGGGCCGCGCTGATTCCGGTCCAGAGGGACCGGGTTCGCTCGTGTGGGTGGGCGTTGAGCCCCGCCAGGCCGGCGAGGAAAAACAGCAGCAGGAACCCCAAGGGATGCAGGAGCAGCAGCAGGGGCGCAAGGGCGATGCCGTAGAGCTGGCTGATCCGTCGGTCCGGGTGGAGGCTCGCCAACAGCGCGAAGGGCCAGGCCAGGTAGAGGCTGGTCAGGAGCTCGGAGACCCCCGAGAGGTTCACCAGATCGGCGGTGAAGAACAGGGCCGGGAACAGGACCAGGGCCGGGGCGGCGCGCCGCACGCAGAGCCAGCAGGCCAGCAGCGACAGGAAGGGCAGGGCGGCATAGCCCAAGGCGAAGCAATGGCGCAGCAGGGTCACATCGGCACCCAGCCGGACGGCCACCAGGGCCGGCACCTGGGGTAGCACCGCCGCCAGACGCAAGTTGGGGATCTCCGGCGCCCCGTCCAGGACCAGCCGGAAGAAGTAGAAGGTCCCGTCGCCGTAGAGTGGCAGGCCGACCAGGGCGGAGACCGCGTAGGCGAATCCCAGGGCGCCGAGGCTCAAGGCCACGGCATGCGATTGGCAGCCGTCGCCAGGGCCGGTGCCGTGGATTTCGGTGTCGTGCATGAATAGGCGAATGGGGTCTGTTCGCCGGGCCTCGACAACTCCCGGCGCTGGGTAGGGCGCGAAGAACCTTGGATCTGCCACGTCCCGGCGCCTGAGGCAGCGGGTAATAGCGAGGCGCCGGGTTTCGTCGGCTGCGGTTGTTTCAGTGGGACGCAAATGGGACCATAGCGCACTGCCTTCTCCCTTGACCATCCGTCCCATCCCCCATGCCTGTCCATCCGAGTCGCGCCTCCCGTGCGGTGGGCGCGCCGTACGCTCCATCCGGGGGCGCGTCTTGACCCTGCGGAATTCGACCAAGGCCCATCTCGGCCCTCGTCACAACGGACGTCACCCTCGCAGCCGCAGCGGTGGGGGGGTGATCCTGCGGCTGCTGCTCCTGATCGCCCTGGCGGTGGGGCTCGTCGGCATCTTGTACGGTGTTCACCTCGACCGGGTGGTGCGCGGTAAGTTCGAGGGTCAGCGCTGGGCCCTGCCGGCCCGGGTCTATGCCCGGCCCCTGGAGCTCTATGCGGATCGGCCCCTGACGCCGGAGCAGGTCCAGGGTGAGCTCGACCGGCTGCAGTACAGGCCCCTGACGCAGCCCAAGGTCCCTGGTTCCTACCATCGGGACGGTGACCGCTTCCTGGTGCATACCCGGGCCTTCCGCTTCTGGGACGGGGAGGAGCCCGAGCGGCTTCTGGATCTGGACCTGGCCGAGGGCCGAGTGACGGCGCTCAAGGACGGTGGCGGGGGCGTCGACCCGGCCCTGGCGCGCCTGGACCCGGTTCTGATTGCGAGCATCTACCCGGCGCACAACGAGGACCGGGTCCTGGTGCGCCGCAAGGACCTGCCGGATCTCCTGGTAAAGACCCTGATGACGGTGGAGGACCGGAGCTTTTTGAGTCATGGCGGGGTCGACCCCCGCGGCATCCTGCGGGCCCTCTACAGCAACCTGAGGGCGGGGGGCGTGGTCGAGGGGGCCAGCACGCTCACCCAGCAGTTGGTCAAGAACTTCTACCTGTCCGCGGACCGCACCCTCAAGCGCAAGCTCAACGAGGCCTACATGGCCCTGTTGCTGGAGCGGCGCTACAGCAAGGACGAGATCCTGGAGGCCTATGCCAACGAGATCTACCTGGGGCAAGACGGCAGCCGCGGCATTCACGGTTTCGGGCTCGCGAGCGGCTTCTATTTCGACCGACCCCTGAACGAGCTCGGCATACCAGAGACGGCCTTGCTGGTCGGCCTGGTCCAGGCCCCGGCCAAGTACGATCCGCGGCGCTCTCCGGAGGCGGCCTTGAAGCGCCGCAATCTGGTGCTCGACGTCATGGTGCGCGACGGCGTCATCCCTGCTGAGCAGGGGGAGAAGGCCAAGGCGGCCCCCCTGGGTCTGCGGGAAGGGGGCGGGCGCCCGGCGGGAAGCTATCCGGACTTCATCCAGCTGGTCCGCCGCCAGCTCCAGCGGGACTACAGGGACGCGGACCTGCGCTCCGAGGGGCTGCGTGTTTTCACCACCCTGGATCCCCTGGTCCAGTCGACCGTGGAAGCGGCCCTGCCGAAGAAGCTCGGCGAGCTGGAGAAATCCCGGAAGATGCGCCCCGGCACCCTGGAGACCTCCGCCGTGGTGACCTCGGTGGCCCAGGGCGAGGTGCTGGCCCTGGCGGGGGGGCGGCAGTCGGGCTACGCGGGGTTCAACCGGGCCCTGGATGCGGTGCGCTCCATCGGGTCCCTGGTCAAGCCGGCGGTCTACCTGACGGCCCTCTCGGACCCCGATCGCTATACCCTGACCACCAGCATCCCCGATCAGCCTTACTCCCTGCGCATCGGCGATCAGATCTGGTCGCCTAAGAACTACGATCATCGGGTCTATGGGTCTGTGCCCCTGTACCGGGCGCTGGCCAGCTCGCTCAATCTCGCGACCGTCAACCTGGGGATGAGCCTGGGGGTCAAGCGGGTGGTGGAGACCCTGTATCGGCTGGGAGCACAGCGCCGGATCACGGCGGTACCTGCCGTCATGCTGGGCTCGGTGTCCCTGTCACCCCTGGAGGTGGCGCAGATGTACCAGACCATCGCCGCGGGCGGTTATCGGGCACCGCTGCGGGCGATCCGCGAGGTCATGGATCAGAACGGGCGCCCCCTGAACCGTTATCCCTTGGCGGTGGAGGCGGCGGTGGATCCGCGGGCGGCCTATCTGACCACCTGGGGCATGCAGCAGGTGATCCGCCAGGGGACCGCCAAGTGGCTAGGGGAGCGGCTGCCCGAGGGCCTCACCATGGCGGGTAAGACCGGCACGACGGACGACATGCGCGACAGCTGGTTCGCGGGATTCAGCGGCGACAAGGTGGCGGTGGTCTGGGTCGGACGGGACGACTACAAGCCCATGGGCCTGGCGGGAGGGGCGGGGGCGCTCCGGGTCTGGGGCGAGTTCATGCTCGCCCTGCCAAACGAGCCACTGGTCCAAGAGCCGCCGGAAGGTGTGGTGCTCGGCGCCTGCGGGGGCTCGGACATCCCCTATGTCAAGGGCAGCAGCGGCGACTGCGGTAAACCCAGGGGCGGCGGAGGCGGCGGTTCCAAGGACCCAGGGTCAGAGGGTCCGACCGGCGCCGTGGCCCAGGCCGGGCCTGAGGGTCAGGGGCGCCCCGAGCGAACGCCCGAGCCCGCCGCCAGGGCGAAGCCCAAGTCCGACAATCTCTTTCTGGATCTCTGAGTCATGTCCAAGCCTGCACGAATCCCTGTGGGAATCCCGGCCCTCAGGCTGATCCCGAGTTCGCTTCTGGTCCTGGTCCTGGGGGCCTGCGCCACGGGGAACCGGGAGGGTCCGCCGGCCCCCGTGGTGAGCGTGACGCCCCGTCAGCCCGCCACCGAGCCGGCTGCCGAGGCGAAGCCTAAGGCGCCCAAGCCCGCGGCCCCTGCCAAGCCGGAGACCCGAACCTACGCCTATCGCGAGCCGGGGACCGAGCCAGATCCCGAGCCAGTTCCCGTGCCGGTGCCGGAGGCAGTCCAAGCGGTGCAGGATCCGGGATCATCTGTACCGGCCGCGCCGGCTGCCCAAGAGCCCCCTCTGGCCGGTGCGCCTGCGCCTCCGGTCGCCCAATCCAAGGCACCCCCCCCCAGAGCGGCGGCCCCGACCACCGCGGCGGCGCCGAAGGATGCACCCCCGGCTCGGGCCCCGGCGCCCGAGCCCGAGACCCAAGTGGCCTCCGCACCGGCACCTGCGTCTCCGGCTGCCCCATCGGCGGCCCCACCTGCGACGCCGGCACCTGCGGACAAGCCGCTGGCCCCCGGCCTTCCACCGGCGGCCGATGGGCTGGCGCGCCAAGCGGAGCAGCAGCGCCAGCAGGGTGACTATGCGGGTGCTGCGGCCACGCTGGAGCGATCGCTCCGGATCGCCCCCCGGGAGGCCTATCTCTGGAACCGCCTCGCCCGGGTTCGCATGGAGCAGGGCCTGTCGGCCCAGGCCGGTCAACTGGCGGCCCGCTCCAACGACCTGGCGGGCAGTGCGGGCAACATCAAGCAGGACAACTGGCGGATCATCGCCGAGTCGCGCCGGCGCTCGGGCGACATGGCCGGCGCCAGTGAGGCCGAGCAGCGAGCGGGCGGCGGTTGATATACGAAACAGTTGCGAGTTGCGAGTTGCGAGCGGCCAGTCGCGAGGATTTCTAATCCCTCAAAGGACATCGCGCGCGACAAGACGAAAAGCTGACGTTGATCCGGTATACCAAAGTCCATGCGGGGCACTGCCTTCATTCTGGTCTTCTAGCGCCCAAGCATGAGGCGAGTCGGCTGAGGGTCACCGGCGCTTGAACATGGGTGATCTCTCGGACGTCTTCGGCCCCCAAGGCCTCCTCGCGAGGCAGCTTCAGGGCTATACCCACCGGGCCCAGCAGCAGGCCATGGCGGAGTGCATCGCTACGGTCATCCGGGAAGCCGGCACCCTCATCTGCGAGGCCGGAACCGGGACCGGCAAGACCTTCGCCTATCTGGTGCCGGCGCTCCTGTCGGGGCGTAAGGTGCTGATCTCCACCGGCACCAAGAATCTCCAGGATCAGCTCTTCCATCGCGATCTGCCCCTGGTCCGCAAGGCCTTGGGGGTGCCGGCCCGGGCGGCCCTGCTCAAGGGTCGTGCCAATTACCTGTGTCGCCACCGCCTGCGGCTCGCCCTGGAGGACCCGGCCCGTTCGGAGCCCCAGCTCCGCGCTTCACTGCGCCAAGTCCAGGACTGGTCCAAGGCGACCCGGCGGGGGGACGTCGCGGAGCTTGGGATCCCCGAGGACGCCCCGGTGTGGTCCCTGGTGACATCTACCAGCGACAACTGCCTGGGCCCCACCTGCCCGGACTGGCAGGACTGCCACCTCGTGAACGCTCGCCGAGAGGCCCAGGCCGCGGACCTGGTAGTGGTCAACCATCATCTCTTCTGCGCCGACCTGGCCCTGAAGGACGAGGGCTTTGGGGAGATCCTGCCGGGGGCGGACTGCTTCATCCTCGACGAGGCCCACCAGCTCCCGGAGGTCGCGAGCAGTTTCTTCGGCACGGCGATCAGCGGGCGCCAGCTCCTCGACCTGGCCCGGGACACGGAGCTGGAGTACCGCCGGGAGGCGGGGGACGTGCCTGAGCTCCTGGAGCGGACGGGGGCACTGCGCCGGGCGGTGCAGGACCTGCGCCTGTGTCTCGACCAAGGGGATCGCCGCGGGCCCTGGCAGGAGCTGCGGGCGGATGGGGCCGCGGTGCGCGCCCTGGAGTCGATGATGCGGCGCCTCGCCGCCCTGGCCGACGGGCTCAAGGCCCTGCAGGGGCGGGGCAAGGGTCTCGATGCCTGCCTGGCGCGGGGGACTGACCTGGCGGCACGGCTCGCCCTGCTGGGGGGAGACGAGACCCCCGAGGAGGTCCGATGGTTCGAGACCCAGGGTCGCGGTTTTCGCCTCCATCAGACCCCCTTGCAGGTGGCGGATGTCTTCCGCGACCAATTCGCGCGCGCGCGGGCCGCCTGGGTGTTTACCTCAGCCACCCTCGCGGTGGCTGAGCGCTTCGATCACTTTGCCGGCCAGCTCGGAATCGAGGCCGCACGCACCGAGCGCTGGGACAGCCCCTTCGACTACGCCAGCCAGGCCCTGTGGTTCGTCCCTCGGGGCCTGCCGGACCCCTCGGACCCGAACTACAACGCCCAGGTCCTCGAGCTGGCCTGTGAGCTGATCGGGTACAGCCGCGGCCGCGCCTTCCTCCTGTTCACGAGTTATCGGGCCCTGCGCGAGGTGGCGGAGGGACTCGAGGGTCGGGTTCAGTACCCCATCCTGATTCAGGGCAGCGCCCCCCGGGGCGAGCTGCTCGGGCGTTTTCGGGCCCTGGGCAACGCGGTGCTGCTGGGCACCGCGAGCTTCTGGGAGGGGGTGGACGTGCGCGGGGAGGCCCTGTCCTGCGTGATGATCGACCGCCTGCCCTTCGCCTCACCCGGCGACCCGGTGCTCGCCGCCCGCATCGAGGCCCTGCGCCGGGGGGGCGGGAACCCCTTTCGGGATTTCCAGCTGCCCCAGGCGGTGATCGCCCTCAAGCAGGGGGCCGGGCGCCTGATCCGCGGGGCCGAGGATCGTGGAGTCCTGGTCGTGTGCGACCCGCGCCTCCTGGGTCGCTCCTACGGGCACAGCTTCCTCGAGAGCCTCCCCCCCATGCGGCGCACCCGGGACTTGGAGGAGGTGCGGGCTTTCTTCGGCGGGGATGGGAAGGCCGACGGGCCAATTGCGGACCCCGGTAATTCGGCCGGCTAGCGATCATGGCGCCCACGCCACCCCGGAGAATGCAAGGCGCGGTTGCCATGGTCGTTCCCCTCACCCCGGCACTCTCCCAAGGGGAGAGGGAGAAAAGGAGCGCCCAGGGTGCGACTTCCGCGGTAACCGGCGGACGGGACGGCGCCAGCGTGCGCTAACATGGAAGGCGAAATGGCAGTCCCCGCGGCGTCCTCCCCCACCTGCTACGCGCGTGAGCCCCAGTCGGAGTCGACCGGGACGACACGCGCTTTCGATCCGGACATCTTCGAATCCTGGCTCGCGGACCTCTCCGGGCGAGGGGCGCCGGGGATGCTGGTCAGTCTCGTGCTCAAGCTGGAGCAGCTCGGGCGGGGCGCCGTGGAGGTTCGGCGCCGTCTGGAGGTGAATCTCCGGCTTTTGCCCGTGGTCAAAAACTTGGCGGATGACCTTCCAAAGCCAAGGCCTGACCAGCAGGATCTTGGGGCGACGGAGAGCGGTCCCCCGACCCTGACCCTGACCCTGGAGCAACGTCTGTGGTGCCAAATGTTCAGCAACCTGCAGCGAGCACTTAATGACCTCGATAGCGGGCGCGGGTCAGCAGTCCGGGATCGCGACTGGGCCCGCCTTTGGCTCCTGGAGGCCCTGCTTCACTGCCTTGGTCGCCAGCTGGAGCTGGGCCTGGGGCCAGGCTGGACCTTACCTTCGGGTACCTGGCAGCGCGCCCATGACCTTTACGCCTACTACTTGGGACGGGTGGCGGAAGCTCCAAGGCTCGCGGATCTAGCGCAACGGTCCGAGGTGGGGCTCGATGTCCAGACCGCCTACAAACGCCTGCTCGTGCTCGGATTGCTGGGCAAGCAGGGGCCGGAACGCTCGCTGCTAGACCCCGAGACTGGCCGCCCCAGCGAGGTCCTGGCGGATTGGGCGCGGCGCTCCCTGCTTCAGGACCCGAGCCTCTACTTCGGTGTACTGGGGACCTATCTGGTGGAGAGCTCCCGGGACGAGCCGCCGCGCAGGGTGCCTGGCGCCTTGGGCATCGTCGACCGGGCCTGGGTCTTGCACCCCGCCAAGGAACTGCTCGCCGCCCTGGGTGGATAGGGTTGCCGTACCCGTTGCCCCTCGGAACTGGGAACCGGATTGCATTCGGCGATAGGGCCCCCTGAATGCCGAGCGAAGTGCGCGCCTATCACCGTTCTCTATGGCACCGGGGCGCTAGTCTAAAAGCGGAGAGATGAGCAGCGACGGCAACGGTTGACATGAGGCCGGGCTGGACTCCAGGCAACCTTGGGGCCTCGGCCTTTGCTGGGTAGGCCAGGCGGCACAGGGAGGTGCCGCTGTTCTTGCACTCGTGGCCCGGGCGGCTCGGTGGGCGTGGATGTCATGTTCCAGCGGCGGGCGATCCCTGGCGCTCAGGCTCAGGCTGGCCCGCCTCGACCTCACACAGAACCTCAATATTCATCGGCTGCCCTTCGACCCTGGGATCCACCGTGGCCGCGCACACCACCGCCTGTCCCCCCTTCGACGCCGGGCCCGACGTGCTGGATCAGTGGATCCAAGGGCTTCGCAAGGGCGGGGTGCGCCATGCGGCGCCCGCCTTGATCCTGGCCCTGGAGAAGCTGCGTCAGACGGAGATCCCCCCAAAGCAGCGTCTTTGGCTCCTGCGTCTGCTGAAGGCGCCCCTTCTCAAGACCTGCACCGGGCTGCCTAAGCCTTGGTCAGCGAGAAGGGACCACCACGCGAGCCGCGGCCTGAGCTTGGAACAACGGCTTTACCGCCTGATGTTCCAGGGTCTGGAACAGGCCTTGCATCAACTGGACCGCAGCCAGTTCCTGCTCGACGAGCAGCAGATGCACCGCCGCAACTGGGCCATCCGCAACCTCTTCCGCTTCTTCCAGCGGCAGATCCGCTACGCCGCACTCTGGGAGCCCTCCCCCATCCCCGACAACGCCTGGCGTGACCTGCACGAGCTCTATGTGTACCTGACGATGCGGCGCGAGGCGAAGGTCGTCTCCCGAGCCGTTCTCAACGGCGATACCCTCGACCTGGAGTTGGAATACAAGCAGCTCTTGTTGTTCGGACTTGCCGCAAGCCTGAGCGCCTCGGTTGCGCGCAGTGGTGTCCTGACGGAAGGGCTTCCTCGGTGGGCCCGGGAGACGATCCTGGAGGAGCCGGAGGCGGCGCAGGGGGGCAGGGACCTTTTCCTGGTCGAGATCTCCGAGGACTCACCCCCACGCCGACAGACAGGCCCCCTGGACCATCGCTTCCGCGGATGGGTGCTGGTGCCTCCAGCCGCCTTTGTCCACCACCTCGACGAGGCGAACGGGCAAAGAAAAGCCCCGTCATGACGGGGCTGGGTAAGGATGGGCGCCGGATGGGTCCGGCGGGCCGGGATCAGCTGATCTCGGACTTCTCGCTCTGGCTCTCGCCCTTATTGTCGGCCCAGGAGACCTCCACCGGGTCGCCGGCGGCGCCCCCCTTGAACTTGAAGGAAAGGTAGGGGTTCTTGGAGACGCCGCCGCTCCAGGCGCAGGTCATCACCGGTTGATCCTTCCACTTGCAGACCACCTCGGTGATGAAGTGGGCGGGGACCAGCTCGTTGGTCTTGGAGTCCTTGCGCAGGCCGGTCTCCATGGGGTGGTTGATCAGGCACTTGACCACGGTTTCGTCGCCTTCGACTTTGGCGCGGACCTTGATATCGGACATGTTCGGTTACCTCAGGATGGGTGGGTAGACGGTGGAGATAGGTGCGATCAGCCGCCGCAGCCGCCGATGGTGACCTTCACGTTCTTGGCGTTGCTGAGTAGCTTGTCGCCGGTCTGAACGACGGCGATCACGTCCGCGGTCTTGCCCATCTTGATGCGGGTGGAAACGAAGGGAACGGCCGACGCACCCAGGTCGAAGGACCCAATCAGAGGGGTCGCATTGCCGGCGGCGATGATGGAGATGGACTTCACGCCCTCCAGGTTGGTCTCCACCGTCACGGGCACCACGGCGCCGTTCTCGGCGATGTCTGGCGCCTTGATCTGGATGGCATCGCTGGTCTCCATGGCGTCGCTGCCCAGGAGACTGGTGAGTGCGGCGGGGATGTCCTTGGCCTGAAAGGCGGCTTCGTTCCAGGTCGCCAGTACCAGGCGCGGGGAGAGGATTCCGGCGCCGATGGCAACACCGACGGAGCCGGCGGCCAGGGAGCCCTTGAGCAGGATTCTGCGTTTTGCGTCGATCATGAAACTCTCCTTTGGAGCGTCAGTGGATGGGTGGGGTGGTTTCGACGAGCCATCCGTTCGTCGTTCTCGGCGCCCGGCGCCGTGTGGAGGCTTAGGGTGATCGGGACAGGCGCGGCGGGGCCCCGCTCGAGGTCCAAGGGGGGTAGCCCCACGGGGCGACCCTGGGCTCGGCTGGCGCTGGTGAAGTTGAGCTTCAATGTTACCGCTGGCCGGTGCCGCTTGGCGCGGGACCCGGCGCCCTCCGCCTGGTGTCTTCGATCTAATTCGATTCCGCCCTCTCGCGGGGCGGCGTATCACTGTGTCCTTGGCCAGGGCAGCGGCTCAGGATTGCTGTCCCTGGCCTCGCTGGAACCCCGACTGGGCCGCAAGCTTACAGCACTCAGGGGGGACTTGAAACCGTAAACACCCTTAAACGGAAACAACCTTAAACGGCCAAAGGCCCCAAGGCGGTGGGTGCCAATCGGGGGCGGACTCCGCTAGCGAGACCCGGGGCGAGCCCCAGCCGCCACACCGAGGGGATCCCGGCGCTTTTTCTCCTCCCGCAGCTCCTCTTTCATACCGTCCAATAGGACCTGAATCTGGGCGGCGTCGTGATAGCCGATATCTCGTTGGCGCAGGGCGAACTCTAGCTGCTTGATGGCGGGTTCCAGGTCGCCCTCTGCGTAGAGCTTTTCGGCGCGATACCGATAGGTTGCGGCTTTGTCGCCGGACTTGATCGCCGCCCGGGTCAGGAGCTCGAAGAGCATGACGTTGCCCGGGCGAAGGCGGACCACCGCCTGCAGCTCCTCCAGGGCCCGGCGCGGCTGCCCGCCCTCCAACAGGGCCTCGGCGTACGCCGTACGCAGCGCCCAGCTGGAGGGCGAAAACTCCGCCGCCTGTTTCAGTCGATCGATGGCGGGGGCGGTGTCGCCCTGCTTGATGTCGATCCGCGCGTCCAGGACGACGAATTCCGGGAGACTCGGTTCCTGCTTCAGGAGGCGTGTGGACTCCGACTTGGCCTCGGCCAGTTGACCGGAGCGCAGCAGGGCCAGCGCGTAGCCATAGCGCTCGGCGGTCTCGTCACGGTAGCGCCCCTCCTTGAGGGACGCCTTGAAGGCCGCGAGCGACTGCTCGGGCCGCTTGAAGGAGGCCTCCCTCAGGCGTGCCCTCGTGAGCTGGAAGCGCAGGCTGTCCGGTTTCTGGCGGGCGCCATGCTCGTCAGCCCGACCCAGGGCATCGGCAATCCGGTTGGTGTTGACTGGATGGGTACGCAGGAACTCCGGGGCGTTGTTCTCGTAGACACGGCTCGCCTTGGCGAGGCGCTCGAAGAAGCCCGCCATGGCGTAGGGGTCACGCCCGGAGCTCGCCAAGGTGGCGATTCCGACGCGGTCGGCCTCCTTCTCGTTGTCGCGGGTGAAGTTGATCTGGCGTTGGAGGGCGGCCGCCTGGACGCCCGCGAGGGCGGCCATCCCGGCGTCCGATGAGACCTGGGCCCCCAGGATGGCGGCGGCCACCAGGAGCGCGGTCGTCGGCAGGCTCAGGCGCCCCTGATCCTCGAAGCTGCGCATCAGATGGCGCTGGGTGACATGGGCGATCTCATGGGCCATCACCGCCGCCAGCTCGTCCTCGCTCTCGCTCGCCAGGATCAGGCCCGCGTAGACCCCGATGAAACCGCCGGGTCCGGCGAAGGCGTTGACCACCGGCTGGTCGATGAGAAAGAAGCTGAACTGGCCTCCAGCGCTCCTGTCCGCCGCTACCAGCTCCTTGCCAAGGGACTCCACATAGTCGGTCAACAAAGGGTCGTCCGAAACCGGCAGGGCCTCCCGCACCTTGCGCATGAAGGCCTTCCCCAGACGTCGCTCAGCGCCGCTCGTCATGACCCCGTCGGCGGTGCTTCCGATCTCCGGAAGGTCGAGGGGACCGGCGCGCGCCGTGCCTGGCTCCACGGTAGGCAGCGACACGAGCAGCAGGCCAAGTATGCCTGCGGCGAGGCCGTTAAGGCGATGCGGCTTGGTGGGGGATCTCACGTCCATCTGTCGTTTAGGAGGGGCCTCGCCCCGCTGAGTTCCCGCCGGTCGCTGTGGCGCTTGGTCCGAGAGCATGCAGGAGGGGCGTGCCGCAAATATGCAAGGAGCTTGGATCTTCCGCGGTTCGGGCTTTGGACTAGTTGAGCTGGATCCGCTGTCCCCAGGGGACCTGTGATCGGCCCTTGACCAGCCACAGCACTGGATAGGAGGGCTCCTGCTTGGGAAATTCTCCGTCCGCGTCGGTGAAGTAGACGAGGAGGTCGGGCTGGATGCCCTCCTTCGCGACCCAGTGGAAGACGGGGAGGAAGCTGGTGCCGCCGCCGCCCTTGAGGTCCCGGGGGCGGCAGAACTGCTCCCAGGGCTCAAAGCGGAAGGGGGCGCCCTCGCAGAGTGCCGCGTCGCAGGGCAGAAGCGTGACCCGGGCCCGGACCTGGCCCTTGAGTGCGTCCACCTCGTCGATGAACTCCTCCATCTCCGAGTCCTTGATGGAGCCCGAGGTGTCGATGGCGACCACCAGATCCATCTGGCGGCTGCGCAGGCTCGGCAGCACGAAGTCGCACTCGCGCCTGGAGGGACGCGCGTAGCTGTAGTCGTCCCGGGCGACGGCGGTCATGTAGCGGGCGAGCAGCATGCGCCATGGGAGCTGGGGCTGGAGCAGGTGGTCGATCAGGCGCTTGAGCTCGCCCCCGAGCTTGCCCGCCTGCATGGCCTGCTGGGCCGCGCCGGCCATGCGCTGCTGCCATTGAACCGAGAGGGTCTCCTGCTCGTCCGGTGTCAGGGGTTCCGGCTCGCCGGCCCCGCCGCCTTCCCGATTTTCAAGGGGGGGCTGGGCGTTGCGATCTCCTCCCTCCTTTCCCTGCGGACCCTCGCTCTGGTCCGGCTGCGACTGCTGGCGCTGCCTCTGGTCCAGGTCCTTCTCGTCGAGCCGGCTCTTGGAGCCGCGGCTCTGGTTGTCCCGGTCGTAGGCGTGCTTGTCGAGGGTCTCCGACTCGTCGTTGTCGTCGATGAGGGGGTAGATTTCCTCGGCGGTCATGCCCTTGTAGAATGGCATCACCAAGGCGTTGGGCGGAGGCTTGAGCCCGTCGTCGATCAGGAGCGGGTTGATGGCGTAGTCGCAGGCCAGGTCCCACTTGTGGATGACCCGATGCTGGCGCCGGGCGAAGTGGGAGAGGGCGCAGTGCAGGGCCTCATGGGCCAGCATGAACTGGGTCTGGTCCAGGGTCAGGGAGGCGATGTAGTCCGGGTTGTAAAAAAAGGCCCGGGCGTCCGTAGCGGTGGTGGGACACCAGTCCGGCTTCGCCGCATGCATGGGTAGGCGCAACACCAGGGCACCCAGGAAGGGCTTGTCCAGGATCAGCCGGGTGCGGGCGGCGGCCAGCTTGGTCTCGATGACGCTCAGGTCGGGAGGCATGGTCGACTTTACTCAAAGAGCATGACGTCGGCCACCGCCTGGGCCCAGTCGGTGAAGGCGGGGACCTCGAAGAGCCGGTTGCCGATGGCCCGGTGTAGGTCGGAGACCAGCATGACCCCCATCTCCCGCTGGGGGAAGCGCCCGGCATAGCGCAGGATGTTACCGATGACCTCGGTGGCGTCGGCGCTGTCCTTGGCGCGGATCGCCTTGCCCACCAAGGCGGCGGCCACGGCGTATTGGAGGTCGATCTCGCGGGGCACCGGGACCGGGTCGCCCCGCACGATGGCGTCCAGGTCCGGCATCTCGTCCAGGCTGTTGACGAAGGCGGTCAGCTCGATCCCAGCGGCGGGCCCCACGCAGGCCTGCAGCGTCCCCTGCAGAAGCTCGGGGTGGTCCTCGAACTTCTTTAAGCCCCGATGGGCGAACTCCCAGGAGCGCGGGGAGGGGAAGGCGACCGGGTTGTGGGCGGGATCGAAGTCGAACAGGAGCTCGGGTCGGAAGCGCAAGAAGGCGATGAGGCGCTCGTCGATGCCGCTCTGGTAGGCCCAGGCCACCCAGTCATCCAGGTGGGTGTCTACCTCGAAGTGGGAGAAGCGGTTGGCCAGCGGCGCCGGCATGCTGTAGGTGACGCCCCGGTCCCCCTGGCGGTTGCCGGCGGCAAAGATGGCCCAGTGCTGGGGCACCTGGTACTCGCCCAGGCGCCGATCCAGGATCAGTTGGTAGGCGGCCGCCGAGACCGCCGGCGGGGCCGAGGTGATCTCGTCGAGAAACAGGATACCGGTAGGGCCATGCCGCTCGGCGTCCGGCAGGATGGCGGGGATGGCCCATTCCACCCGATCCTCAACGCGGAACGGGATGCCCCGCAGGTCGCTCGGTTCCATCTGAGAGAGGCGGATGTCGATCATGGGCACCCGGTGACGGGCGGCAATATGCGCCACCATCTGAGACTTGCCGACACCCGGGGGGCCCCACAACATGACCGGGGTGTGGTGACCTTCGGCGGTGCTGACGAACTCGCGCTCCAGGACGCGAAGCAACAAGGCTGGACGCATGACGTCGGTAGATTCCTCTCGGGGCGGATCGGCCGCGATGCTGCGGATTGTGACACCGACAACATGGGTTTGCGCGCGCCACTTCGCAAGCGGGGACAGGCGTGGCAACCCGCAGGGTCTCGACTGAGGCCCGTTCCAGGGCGGCTTCGTGCTCAGCGCCGGGGCGGCTTGTCACCCATAAGAAATACGCTGTATTCTTATGCCCCTTCTCGCCCCCGTTGGCGCCTCATCGGCTACCGGCGGGTCAAGCCCCGGACCAGAGTGAGAGGGCCGGTCGAGACGCCGCCGGCGCGCGTGCAAGGGCCTGCGACCGTCGTTGACCGCATCAAGATTTATCGAAGGCACACCTTCCGCAAACAGAACGCTCGGAGATCGGATATGAACCAGTTTTACTACGACGCCGTCACCAAGATGGAGCAGATGGGTGTCGATGACGAGTACATCCAAGGGTGGCAGTGTGGCTTCCTGCAGAACCCCAAGCGCGAGGAGCAGCGCCTGACCGAGGCCTACGAGGCCGGCTATGCGGACGGTGAGGAGAAGAGCACCGACAACTTCGCGGAATGGGTCAAGGGTTAGGACAGACCAGGGGAGCGCCAGGACGGGTCCGCGGAACGAGACCAACCTGGTGAAATCTCCGAGGGTTCCCCACGGTAGAGGGCGGGTCATCCCGCCCTTTTTGCTTTTGCGGGGGTGACGCCCGCTGACTGCTCGTGTCGAGGTGGACCCATGGCCGACAAGAGTTACCTGAAAGACCTGATCCTCCTGCGCAACGACCCCTCTAAGGTCCCCTTTATCCGAGACCTGGCGCTCAAGGGCGAGATGGATGCCCAGTACGCCATGGGGCTGATCTACGCGGAGGGTCGCGGCGTTGAGATCGACCTGGCCCAGTCCCACTACTGGCTGTCCCTGGCGGTGGAGCAGGGTGACCGCGATGCGTCGCTGCTGCGCAACATCGTCGGCAGCCGCATGACCGATGCGGAGTTCGCGGCGGCCAAGCGCCTGCGTGCGGGTCCCAACCTGAGCGCCGTGAAGGCGGACTAGACGGCGGCACCGGCGCAGGCGCTAGCGTGACCTCGACCCCGGACCATTGGCTGTACTGGATTGGCCTGAGCGCTGTGGCAATGATGGCTTCTGCTGGCGTGCTGGAGGCCGGTCGTAAACGCTACGATCTATTCGGGATGATCGTGGTCGCCCTGGCAGCTGCCCTGGGAGGAGGCGCGCTTCGCGATCTGCTGCTGGACAGGCCCGTGTTCTGGGTGGCGGATCAGACGTACCTTGTAGCCGCGTTTGCGGCCGCCTTCGTTACCTTCTTTCTTGCCCGCGCCTTCGTGCTTCCGCCCCGGCTCTTCCTCATCCCGGACGCGGCTGGGCTCGCGCTGTTCACCGTCACGGGCACCAAGGCCGCCCTCGCCTGGGGCGCCCCCTGGCTTGTGGCCAGCGTGATGGGTGTCATCACCGGGGTCATGGGGGGCATCCTAAGGGACGTGCTGTGCAACGAGGAGCCTCTGGTCTTCCAAGGGAATCTGTACGCCACGGCCGCCTGGGGTGGGGCGCTGCTCCTGCTCGGCCTGTTGGCCCTCGGCGCAGACGATTGGTTCGCCGCCCTCGCGGCGGGGGTTGGCATCTTCCTCATTCGGTTGGCCGCCATCCGCTGGGGAATCGGGCTGCCGCGCTTCACGGCCAAGGGGTTGTGATTCGGCCGTGGGAGGTGGTGAGGACCATGCGGCCGCTCATGGGCATCGCTGCTGCATTTTGCCACGCTTCTGCGGCTCCCTCGCGCCTAAACCTAGGTGCCAAAAGGGCGGTTTGGGCGCGGCTGTAGAGTCCGTGCGGTTATCGGAGGGTGGCCCGCCGCGTCCTTGCGGCGGGGTGTCGCCGGGCTTGGTCGGGATTCGGAATCCTGGACCGCGGTCCTGCGATCCTCCATCCGTGGAGATCCGTTCCGGCGACACTCAAAGGATGGATCAGCGGAGGCTTTAGGTTCCGCCGCCTCCTCCTGCACGGGGCGCCGCCATTTCCGAGAGACCTGTAGGAATCATCCGACGCAGCGTGCTTGAGTCCCCGTTGCCTCAGAGCCCTGGCCCAAATCTTGACTTGACCATGACAGCGGCGTTGACCGACATCTATCCCCCTATCAGCCCCTATGCCACCCATGAGCTCGCGGTCGGTGACGGCCATCGGCTCTACGTAGAGGAGTGTGGTCGCCCCGACGGCATCCCCGCGGTCTTCCTGCACGGCGGACCCGGTGCCGGCTGTGAGCCTGCCCATCGGCGCTTCTTCGACCCGGAGCGCTATCGGGTCGTGCTCTTCGACCAGCGGGGCTGCGGGCGCTCTACCCCTCACGCCTCCCTGGATACGAACACCACCTGGGACCTGGTGGCCGATCTGGAGCGCATCCGCGAGCGGCTCGGGATCGAGCGCTGGCTGGTCTTCGGTGGATCCTGGGGCTCGACCTTGGCCCTTGCCTATGGGGAGACCCACCCGGAGCGGGTCCTGTCGCTGGTGGTGCGGGGGATTTTCCTGTGCCGGGATGCGGAAATCCGTTGGTTCTACCAGGAAGGGGCGAGCTGGGCCTTTCCCGATTATTGGGAGGACTTCCTCGCCCCCATCCCGCTCGAGGAGCGGCACAACCTGGTCGCGGCCTATCACGGCCGCCTGACCGGCCCCAACGAGGTGGCCCGCATGGCAGCGGCCAAGGCCTGGTCCGTCTGGGAGGGCCGCACCGCCACCCTGCTCCCCAACCCGGATATCCGGGCCCACTTCGCCGAGCCTCACCTGGCGCTCAGCCTGGCCCGGATCGAGTGCCACTATTTCGTCAACCACGCCTTCCTGCGGCCGAACCAACTGCTGGAGGATGCTCACCGACTCGCTGAGATCCCGGGTGTGATTGTCCAAGGCCGCTACGACCTGATCTGTCCGATGCGCTCCGCCTGGGAGCTGCATCGGGCCTGGCCGCGGGCGGAGCTTCGTGTGATCCCGGATGCCGGGCACTCCGCCTTCGAGCCGGGCATCCGCTCCGCCCTGGTGGAGGCCACGGACCGCTTTGCCCGGGAGCTTGCATGATCGGCCTCCTGCAGCGGGTGACCCAGGCACGGGTCGAGGTGTCGGGGGAGACGGTCGGCGCCATCGGCCCGGGGCTCCTGGTGCTGGTGGCGGTCCAGCCGGAGGATACGGAGGCCCGGGCGGATCGGCTCCTGGAGCGCATCCTGGGTTATCGGGTCTTCCCGGACGGGGAGGGCCGGATGAACCGTAGCCTCCGTGACCTCGGCGGCGGGCTGCTCCTCGTCTCCCAGTTCACCCTGGCGGCCGATACCAAGAAGGGCACCCGCGCGAGCTTCACCCGGGCCGCGTCGCCGGAGCTCGGGGAGCGGCTCTACGACTACCTGGTGCAGCGGGCCCGGACCGCCCACCCCCGGCTGGCCACCGGGCGCTTCGGCGCGGACATGCAGGTCAGCCTGACCAACGACGGCCCCGTCACCTTTTGGCTGGAGAGCTGAGGACTGGGGGCCCAAGCCCGCTCTGTGGTTAAATGAAGGGCACGCCGCCCCAATCGAGTCCCCCATGACATCGGAATCGAACTCGCGTCGCGCCCAGGTGGAGCGTAACACCCTGGAGACCCAGATCCGCGTCGCCCTGGACCTGGACGGGAGCGGGCGCTCCAGCCTTCAGACCGGCCTGCCCTTCCTGGATCACATGCTGGACCAGGTGGCCCGCCATGGGCTCATCGACCTGGAGATCCAGGCCGTGGGGGACCTTCATATCGACGCCCATCACACCGTGGAGGACATCGGGATCACCCTGGGTCAGGCCCTGGCCCGGGCGCTTGGGGACAAACGGGGGATCCGCCGCTACGGTCACGCCTACGTGCCCTTGGACGAGGCCCTCTCGCGGGTGGTCATCGACCTGTCCGGCCGGCCCGGGCTGACCTTCGCGTGCGCCTTCACCCGGCCTCTGATCGGCACCTTCGACGTCGATCTCTTTCACGAATTCTTCCAGGGCCTGGTCAATCACGCGGCGCTCACCCTGCACATCGACAACCTGCGGGGCTCCAACGCCCACCACCAGGCGGAGACGATCTTTAAGGCCTTTGGCCGGGCCCTGCGCATGGCGGTGGAGCCTGATCCGCGCATGGCGGGGGTGACGCCATCCACCAAGGGTTCGCTTCGTGGTTAGAGCGCCGTTCCCGCTCCGACCTCTTTCCGGACTCGAGGAGGGTGAGCCCAAGTGCTCCTGATCCCCGCCATCGATCTCAAGGACGGCCGCTGCGTGCGCCTGCGCCAGGGGCGCATGGAGGACGAGACCGTCTTTTCGGATGATCCGGTGGAGATGGCCGGGCGCTGGGTCCGGGAGGGGGCGCGCCGCCTGCACCTGGTGGACCTCAACGGCGCCTTCGCGGGTATGCCGGTGAACGGCGGGGCCATCCGCGCCATCGCCGCTGCCTACCCCGACCTGCCCATCCAGGTGGGGGGCGGCATCCGCGACGAGTCCACTATCGCCATCTACCTGGAGGCCGGGGTGAGCTACTGCATCGTCGGGACCCAGGCGGTGAAGGAGCCGGAGTTGGTCGCCCGGGCCTGCCGGTCCTTCCCAGGCCGGATCATCGTGGGCCTGGATGCCAAGGACGGACAGGTGGCGATCCAGGGGTGGGCGGAGCTCACGGAGCACCGGGTGGATGAATTGGCCAGGCGCTTCGAGGGGGACGGGGTTAGCGCCATCGTCTACACGGATATCGGGCGCGACGGCATGCTGAACGGGCCCAATGTCGCGGCCACTCGGGCCCTGGCGGAGGCGATCCGCACCCCCGTGATTGCCTCCGGCGGTATCACCAACCTCGAGGACATCCGCGCCCTTGCCGAGGTCGCCGGCAGCGGCATCATCGGCGCCATCACCGGGCGGGCCATCTACGAGGGAACCCTGGACTTCGCCGCGGGCCAGCGGCTCGCCGACCAACCGATAGGGGCGCAATCATGAGCGGGGCCTGGCTCGATGCCATCAAGTGGAATTCGGACGGTCTCGTCCCCGCCATCGCCCAGGAGGCCGGTAGCGGCACCATCCTGATGATGGCCTGGATGAACCGGGAGGCCCTGGACCTGACGCGGGAGACGGGGCACGCGGTCTATTGGTCCCGCTCCCGGAGGAAGCTCTGGCACAAGGGCGAGGAATCCAGTCACCAGCAGGTGGTCAAGGCCCTGCGGCTCGACTGTGATGGCGACGTGGTGCTCTTGGAGGTAGAGCAGCGGGGCGGCATAGCCTGCCATACGGGGCGCCACAGCTGTTTCTTTCGCGAGCTGGATGGGACCGGCCAATGGGTGGAGGTCGCGCCGGTCCTCAAGGATCCCAAGGCCATTTACGGCGGCGGCAACCCATGAGGGACGTCTTGGACGAGCTGGCCCGGGTGCTGGAGGAGCGGAAGTCCGCCGACCCTGAATCTTCTTATGTCGCCCGCTTGTATGGCAAGGGATTGGACGCCATCCTGAAGAAGATCGGCGAGGAGGCCACGGAGACGGTGATGGCTGCCAAGGACGGAGACGGGGGGCGGATCGTCTGCGAGGTAGCGGACCTCTGGTTCCACAGCCTAGTGCTGCTTGCCCACCAGGGTCTGGGTCCGGACCTGATCCTTGCCGAGCTTGGGCGCCGCTTCGGACTGTCCGGACTTGAGGAGAAGGCTAACCGGGGGCTCTAAGACGAGCACGGGATCTCGTGGGCAGGTCGATTCGGGTATGATCGCGTTTCTTCGACGGTACGGGCAAGGCCCAGCGCCGTCGTCAAACCACCTTTTTAAAGCCGCTAGTAAGCGCTGGAGACTAACATGGGCTTGGGCGGGCTCCACATTTGGCACCTGTTGATCCTTCTCGTGATCGTGCTGTTGCTCTTCGGAACGAAGCGGCTGAAGAACGTCGGCTCAGACTTGGGCAATGCCATCAAGGGCTTCCGCAGCGCCATGGGGGGCGCGGACAAGGAGGAGGAAAAGGAGCCCAAGCAGTTGGAGCAGGACGCGGCCAAGCGAGTCGCGGAGGGGGACCTCACCGGCACCAAGCCCGCCGAGCAGGGAAAGCCCAAGGTCTGATCCCAGCGCTCGAGCCGCCGCCATGTTCGACGTTGGCTTCTGGGAGCTGGTCTTGGTCGCGGTGGTTGCGCTCCTGGTGATCGGCCCCGAACGTCTCCCTAAGGCCGCGCGGGTCGCTGGGCTGTGGGTAGGTCGGGCCCGCCGCACCCTCACCTCGGTCAAGGATGAGATCGACCGGGAGATCAGGGCACAGGAGCTCAAGGAGATCTTGGAAAAACAGGCGCGCAGCAATCCGTTGCAAACCATCCTGGAAGAGCCCCGCCCAGCCCCCGAGGCACCCCCCAAGCCGTCGTCGCAGCCTCTCCCCCCGGGCGAAACGAGCAGCGATCTCCCGGGTCAAGAGGGCGGGCGGATTTGAGGCCATTGGTCACACCAGGCGTGCAGGATGTCCGTACACCCAGAGTCGTTACGCCGCGATCCGGGGTCCGGCACCTAGGTTGAGTCACCCATCCCTGCCATGTTTGCCCCGAAAGAGCCCGACGACCCCGGTGCCGAGCAGCCCTTCATCTCCCACCTGATCGAGCTGCGCGATCGCCTCATGCGCATGGCCATCGGGGTGGTCTTGGTCTTCCTGGTGCTGTTCCCCTTC
>Ga0209254_10001419_pt1 | contig 21427 bp, 16 predicted proteins | sample FrelakmetDIP11DI_FD_187148 | JGI IMG/M metagenome (GOLD analysis project Ga0209254, IMG submission 187148) | Freshwater lake sediment microbial communities from the University of Notre Dame, USA, for methane emissions studies - DIP11 DI (SPAdes)... | ecosystem: Environmental > Aquatic >...
GGCGGCCAGCGCCTCGACCTCGGCGGCACGCTGCTCCACGTGGTTGCGCACGATCTGGAGCGCCGCCCAGAAGCACTCCTCGCGGATCTCGTCGCCGCCTTGGCCCTGGCAGCGCTGGTCGCCGGGCTCACACGTGGGCAGGGCGGGGGCGGCGCCGGTGAGCTCCGCGAGGGCTTCGTAGAAACCGTCGGCGCAGAGCTTGTGGCCGGCGCCGTGCGACGCCTTCCCCTCCACGCCGTAGCGCCAGCCCTTGCGGGTGTGGTAGACGATCGCGGTGGGCTGCCCCGTCTGGAGCGTGAGCGCGTGGCGCTGCGCCGCCACGATCTGCTGCAGATCGTGGCCGTCGGGAACGTCGATGACGTTCCAGTCGTGCAGGTAGAAGAGCTCCCGCGGGTCCCACTGCACGTAGTCGCCCGGCCCCTCGGCGTCACGGCATACACGTTCGCTGTCGATCGACGCCTGGTTCCAGTCGATGTGCATGATCAGGTTGCCGAGGGACGCGGTGCCGGCCGCGGCGAGGGCTTCGGCCACGCGGCCCGGGGTGAGGCCGCCCTCGCCCTCGATGACGTGCACCCACGGCGCATCGGCGCCGTGGTAGTCCCGCGCGCCCAGGGCGAGGCCGATGGAGCTGGCCACCCCGACGCCTGAAGCTCCCGTCGACAGGCGCACGAACGGTGTCGCCGGCGTGGGGTGGCCGTCGAGCGCCCTGGCGCCGAAGCGGCGGAAGAGGGGGGTGCTCGTGATGGGGTTCCGACGGAACCCGAGCAGGTCTTCGAGGCGCAGGCGCTGCTTGTCGCTGGCGGGCAGCAGCGCCGGGTCACCCACCCGTGCCACCTCGTCACGGAGTGCCCACATCGCGTACAGGCCCATCGCCTTGTGGCCTGCCGCGTACGAGACGAGGTCCGCGTCCTGCCGGTCGGGGTCGCCCAGGTCATAGTCCATCGCGTCGAGCAGAAGCCCCGCGACGATGCGCCCAGACGATACAGACCCGCCGGGATGACCGGACGTCGGCACGTAGTTGAACATCAGGGCGCAGAGCGAACGGTAGAGCATGTCGAAGGTCTCGAAGCTCCCGACCTCGTCGGCCGACAGTGGCGCGGCCTGCGGTGTGGTCGTGATATCGAGACAGGCAGCGCGGCGGGGGGCGAAGGCGACGGTCATGACGCCGCTCCTTTCGTGATGTGTGCCGGCCGGCATGTCAGATCAGCTCGTGCAGCCGCTGCACCAGCGGGTCGAAGTCGGGGCCCTCGAAGCAGTATCTGAGCTCGGTGAACCGCGAACGCAGCCGGCCCACGTCCGCCGATACGACGGCGCCGTCGATGACGACCGCCGCCATCAGCCCGGCCACCTCGGCGAAGTCGGCGGGTCCCATGCCGAAACGCGTCATCTCGCCGACTCCGAGACGCAATGCGCCGGAGGCGGTGAAGCCCTCTTCGTCCGGCGTCGCCTGGTAGTTGCAGATGATGCCGTTGTCCTCCAGGCGGCCGGCGGTCTCCGCACCGCGGCCGTAGCCGACGTCGACGATCACCTGGTGGGTCTCGGTGTAGTCGACGGCCGGGTCGCCGGCAACGTCCAGCCCGGCCTCCTTCAGCGCGACCGCGAAGGCCTTGGCGTTGCGGATCACGGCCTGCTGGTAGGCGTCCTTGAAATGGTTCATCTCGTAGGCCGCCATGAGCAGGCCGAGCAGCGTCCCCAGATGGTGGTTGCTCACCGAGCCGGGGAAGGCGCGCCGCTCGATGGCCTCCCAGAGGTCCCACTTCTCCTCCGGCTCCTGCCAGCGCCCGCCGATGAGGCCGCGCTGGGTGCCGAAGAACGTCTTGTGGGTCGAGCCGGTGACGATATCGGCGCCCTCGTTGAACGGCTGCTGGAAGTGCGGCCCCACGAGGCCCAGCACGTGCGCCATGTCGTACATCAGCACGGCGTCGACGCCGGCGGCGTCGAGGAAGGTGCGGACTTCGTACACGGGCTCGGGGTGCAGCACCATGCTCTTGCCGAGGATGATGAGCTCGGGGCGTTCCTCCTCGATGACGTCGAGGAGCGCCGGCACGTCGGCTTTGTACGGGTTCTCGGCCAGCACCGGGATGTCCACCACGGCCGGCATCTCGGTGCGCGGGTCGCGGGCCACGTAGTCGCGCAGCGCCCCCATGGGCTGGGCGCTCAGGTGGCCGCCCCTGGCGATGTGGTTGTTGACGACCTTGCCGATGCGGCGCGGCTCCGCCCTGCGGTCGGCGCGATTGAGGTAGTCGACGAGGGCGCTGAAGACCGCCGTGTTGGCCATCTGGCCGCTGATCACGCGGGTCTCGACCTCCGGGCACCCCAGGTAGGCGCGCAGCTCGCCGGCCAGCAGGCGCTCGACCTCGTGGATGAAGCCGGTGCCCTGATAGTAGAAGACCTCGAGGTCGTAGAAGGCCTCGGTCTTCTTGTGCTCGGCGTAACGGAACGAGGGGTCCATGATGGAGAGCAGCCGCGCCATGGGCGAGGCCGTCATCTCCGAGGGGATGAGGTCGATGCAGCGCTCCTGGCGCCAGGCGTGGTTGTCGATCGCGCCGGCGAGCAGCCGCAAGGCCTTCTCGCCGGCCTCTCCGCCCTCGAGCTCCGAGAGCTGCGGTGTGTGATCCCACACGATGGCGCGGGCGCACGGCGGCGCGTCGCTGCGCAGGTGGTAGGGCACGACGAGCCCGGGGACGCGCTTGCCACGGACGTCGACTTCCACGTCGTCGTCCTCGATCACGCGGCTGTCGATGTAGGCCAGGGCGATCGAGCGCAGCTCATGGTCCTCGGTCTGTGTGGAGCACAGACCCTCGCCCTCGATGCCCCAGTACGGGACGGCCGTGCCGCTGGTCACCCAGCCGAGGAAGTCGCCGTCGCCCGGGCGGACCACCGGGGCGCCCTCGCGGGCGATGCCGCGGCCGGTCACGGCCACGGGCCGTGTGAGCCGCGGCAGGTCGGCGATCAGGGAGTAGTCGCGGCTGATGATGCGCGCGTAGGCCGCGTGTTGTCGCTCCAGCGCGGCGCGGCCGACGAAGTCACCCTTTAGCGGGCTGAAGCTGACCGCGAACGTGGCCAGCGGGCAGCTCATGACGGGGATCTCGTGACCCTCAGGGTCGAGACCCAGCTCGTGGCCGTACAGCGGCAAGCCGGCCTCGAGACGCAGCGTGTCGCGGGCGCCGAGACCGACGGGCGCGGCGCCCCCCGCGACGAGCGCGTCCCAGACGGCCGGCCCCTGCTCCGCGTCGACGAAGAGCTCGAAGCAGAGGGGCTCGCCGGTGTAGCCGGTGCGGCCGATGCGCGTCTGGACGGCGAGCGCCGCGCCGCCGCCGGGATCGGGCACGCGCAGGGTCGCGATGCTCAGCTCGTTGCGGAACGGCTCGGGAAGGCCGCCGGTCTCGATGAGCCCGGCGAGGATGTCCCGAGCCTTCTTGCCCTGCAGGGCCAGCATCGCGATCTCGCCGGTCTCGTCGGTGAGCTCAACGTCGGGGTAGCCGGGGAGATGGTCGTGGAAGTGCTCCCAGTCCTTGATCCTGTTCGACGCATTGACCACGAGAAGGTGGTCCGCCTCGTCGAAGCGGTAGAGGTAGGCATCGTCGACGGCGCCACCGGTGGACGTGGGTACGATGGTGTACTGCGCCTGCAGCGGGTCGAGCGCCTCGGCATTGTTGCTGAGCACGTGCTGAAGGAAGGGCACGGCGCCGGGGCCGCGGAGCACGAAGCGCCCCATGTGGCTGACGTCGAAGAGGCCCGCCCCGCCGCGCGTGGCCAGATGCTCGGCGATGATGCCGGTGGGGTACTGGACCGGCATGTCCCAGCCGCCGAAGTCGACCATGCGGGCGCCGAGGGCCACGTGGCGCTCGTGGAACGGGGTGCGCTTGAGCGCGCTCGTCGGCTGCGCCTGCTCGCTCATGCCTCTGCCCACGCTTTCAGTCTGTCGAGACCTTCTTCGATGAGGGGCAGGCGGATGCCGGAGTAGGCGAAGCGCACGTAGGCCTCCTTCTCGCCGGGCAGCGCACGGCCGAAATGGAGACGGGTACAGAAGGATACGCCCGTCTCCTCGAGCGCCGCGCGCCGCAGCTCGTCGTAGGAGGAAAGGCCCTTGCGTACCATGAGCCCGCTCACCTTGGGGAACAGGTAGAAGGTCGCCTCGGGGATGAAGCAGGAGACGCCGGGGATCTGGTTCAGGAGATCGACGCAGGCGTCGCGGCGCTCCTTGAGGATACGGACGATCTCCCGCGGTCCCGACTGGTCGCCGGTCAGCCCCTCGAGAGCGCCGTACTGGACGAAATGGTTCGCGCACGACTCGTCGTTGACGTTGAGCTTGGCGATGACGTCGATGATGCGAGCTGGTCCCACGGCGGCGCCGAGCCGCCAGCCCGTCATCGCGAACTTCTTGCTGAAGGTGTAGAGGATGACGCTGCGTTCGGCCATGCCGGGCAGCGAGGCCAGCGACTGGCTGTTCCCCGAGTAGCGGATGTCCCAGTAGGCCTCGTCGCAGAGCACGGCGAGGTCGTGGCGCAGGGCGAACTCGGCGACCCGTTCGAGCTCGGTCGGGCTGCTCTCGGCGCCGGTCGGGTTCTGCAGGTTGTTGAAGATGAGGATGCGGGTGCGCGGGCTCACTCGGGCCTCCAGGGCCTCGAAGTCGAGCTCGAAGTTCTCAGCTCCCTCGAGGTAGCCGTAGGGCAGCGCCACGCCGCCGTGGAACTCGATCTGGCTCTCGTAGATGGGGTAGCCCGGATTGGGGTAGAGGACCTCGTCACCGGGATTCATGAGGGCGAGGATGAACTTGCCGATCACCGGCTTGCCGCCCGGCTCGATGGCCACGTTCTGCGGTCCGAGGTCGAGACCGTGCGAGGCGCCGACGTCGGCGGCGAGCGCCTCGCGCAAAGGCATGATGCCGGCGTTCGGGCAGTACCCGGTCTTGCCGTCGCGCAAAGCCTTGAATGACGCCTCGACGATGTTCTCCGGCGTCGCCAGGTCCATGTCACCGAGGTGGAAGGGGTAGACGGTGTGCCCTTCGCCTTGCCAGACGGCGGCCTCGGCGGAGACGGCGAAGGCCGTCTCGGTGCCGAGGCGGCCGATGCGTTCGGCGATGGGCGGCGCTGAGGCGGTCACTGCTGATCCTCCTTGGTCGGAGCTTGCCCGGCGTAGTACGGCAGACCCAGGTCGTCGGCGTTGACGATGCTCGGGGCGGCGTGCGGCGGCTCCTCGTCCTCGAGGAACGGAAGCACGTCCGCAAGACCGCGGGCCGCGCCCCACACCGGCCAGCCCTCGAGGATCGCGGCCACGTTGGCGGCCGCCAGGGTCGCCATGCCCTCGCGGGTCCAGGCGCTGGCTGAGCCGAGGTGCGGGACGAGTACGGTATTGTCGAGCGCGGCGAGGCCGGGCGCCATGGCGGGCTCGTGCTCGTAGACGTCGAGGCCGGCGCGAAAGCGCGGGTGCTCGCGGCAGTGCTCGACCAGGGCGGCCTCGTCGACGAGCGGGCCGCGACTGGCGTTGACGAGCACGGCCCCCTCCTTCATGGCCGCCAGCTCGCGGGCGCCGATGAGGTGATGCGTCTCGGCGGTGAGCGCCGCGTGGACGCTGACCACGTCGCAGGCGCACAGCAGCGCGGGCAGGGTCTTCGCGCGCCTGCAGGTGACGGGCCGCTCGCCGCGAGAGGCGAGGAAGTCGGCGTACTCGGCCACGGAGCGCTCGAGCTCTTCGTTGGGGCGCACGTCGTAGTAGACGAGATCCATCTTGTGGCCTTCGACCATCATGCGCGCGTAGGCGGCGCCGATGCGCCCGGCGCCGACGATGCCGAGGGTGCCGCGGTAGAGGAGCGTGCCGAGCAGCATGCCCGGCAGCCAGCCGTGGTAGGCGCCGGCGCGCATCATGCGGTCGCCTTCGGCGATGCACCGCGCGGCGGCGAAGGTGAGGGCGACGGCCAGCTCGGCGGTCGTCTCGGTGAGCACCCCGGGCGTGTTGCCCACCGGCAGACCGAGGCGCGTGGCGGCCGCCACGTCGACGTTGTCGTAGCCCACGGCGTACTGGCTGTACACGGACGCGCCGGCGGCGGAGAGGGCGCCGAGCATCTCCGCCGACCAGCTCTCGGTGAACTGCCCGATGGCGGCGTCGACGTGTCCCGTGAGAGCCGCCACGATCTCCGCCCGCCCGAGGATGTCGTCGCCCTGCGCGATCTCCACGCGGCAATCGGCGGCGGTGAGGAGCTGCAGCCAGCGCAGTCCGGGCAGCTCCTTGGTGACCACCACGCGGCGCGAGCCGCCGGGGTTCACTATCCTCCAGTGTCTCTCGGTCACGCGACCCCCTTAAATGTCGAAGGACAGAGCGATGTCGCCATCACCCTGTCCGCCGGCGGGCGCGGGGCGCTCGCGTGCTTCAGGGGCCCGTCCGGCCGCGTTCCGGGTGCCTGAGAGTTTCGGCGGCACATATGGTGCCCACTTTGCCCCTTCGGCGTCCGTCGACGCTGAAGCGTCGCGGACTCTCACGCGGCCATCTGCCGGGCGTCCTTGGTTGCCTGCAGGGTAGCACCGCCCGGCGCCGTCCGCAACGTAGTGCCGCCGCCATACTCGCGAGTCCCTGTCGGATCGACGACAACGGTGTGAGACCCACGAGAAGCAGCGTGCGAACGACTGCGGTCCGGGACGCGGTGGTGTAGTGTTGGACCGACGAGACCTGCAGCGACGAAGGGACGCCCGACATGAGCATCGTCACAGCGCCTCTCGCGGCCGCCGCGGATGCGAACGCCGAAGCCGCGCAGAGGCTCGGGGACTTCCTGACCTCGTGGCCGGCGCAGGCCGTGTTCACCGCTCTCTACATCGGCCTTGCCGTGCTCGTCTTCACCCGCGTCGCGCGTGACTGGGAGGACAGCCCGGCGCGTCGCTACTTCCGCGGGGCCGTCGTGGCTCTCGGCGTCTTCTTAGTGCTCCAGGTCGTGCTCGGCCAGGCGCTGCTCGGGGTCGTCGTCTGGCCCGTGTGGCTCCTCATCATCGAGCTGCTGTGGCTCTTCGCTCTCTGGCTCTACTACTTCATCCGCTTCATGACGCGGCAGCGCAGCGGCCCCGGCGACCCCGAGACGCAGCGCCGTGGTGCTGCGCTGGACGGGACGATCTCGCGCATGGAGGACGAGCGACGAGGCCGCGGAACCGGCAGCACGGCGGGCGGATCGGCCGCGCCGCGGTAGCCCGCCCGCCCGCGCTTCGGTAGACTCCACTGCCGTGAGCGCAGCCGCCGACATCCCCGCGCAGCACGAGACTCCGAGGCCGGAGCGCCGCCCGCGCGTGTTCAGCGGCATCCAGCCCTCCGGCACCCTGCACCTCGGCAACTACCTCGGTGCGGTGAAGAACTGGGTCGCCATGCAGAGCACGCACGATTGCGTGTACTGCGCCGTGGACCTGCACGCCATCACCGTGAGGCAGCAGCGGGCAGAGCTGCGGCGCAACACGATCGATCTGGTGAACCTCTTTCTGGCCAGCGGCATCGATCCCGAGCGCTCCATCGTGTTCCTGCAGAGCCACGTGCCGGCCCACACCGAGCTCATGTGGATCCTGAACACGATCACCTACATGGGCGAGCTGCGGCGCATGACGCAATTCAAGGACAAGACCGCCGGGCAAGAAGGGGAGGGCGTGGGCGTGGCACTCTTCGACTACCCCGTGCTTCAGGCCGCGGACATCCTGCTGTATCAGGCTGACGCCGTGCCCATCGGCGAGGACCAGAAGCAGCACGTGGAGCTCACCCGCGACGTGGCCGAGCGCTTCAACAACGCTTTCGGCAAGGTGTTCGTGGTGCCCGAGCCCATCATCCGCACCGAAGGCGCGCGCGTGATGAGCCTCGATGACCCGGCGAAGAAGATGAGCAAGAGCGCAGGCTCCGAGAACAGCTACATCGCGGTCACGGACCCGCCGGACGTCATCCGCAGGAAGATCCGGCGGGCGGTCACCGATTCGGGCAGCGAGGTCAGAGGCGGCGCGGACAAGCCGGCGCTCACCAACCTGCTCGATATCTACAGCGCCCTGGCCGGCGACCCGGTGGACGAGATCGTGGCGCGCTACGAGGGCAAAGGCTACGCCGACCTCAAAGCCGATCTCGGCGAGGTCGCCGTCGACGCCCTCGCGCCCATCCAGGCGCGTATCCGCGAGCTTGAGGCGGACAAGAGCTACACGCTCGAGGTGCTCAAGACCGGCGCCGAGCGCGCCGAAGCCATCGCCGCGCGCACGCTCGCCAAAGTACGCGAGCGCGTCGGGCTCGTCCCGCGTCCGTAGTCTCGCCGTCCCCGCCGCGCGAGTGGCCGCTGCGCGACGCGGCGAGGTAGACTACCACCGCGAGTAGCGTTCCTCCCGGGAGGCACCGTGATCTCCATCGAGACGATGAAGCACCACACCGAGCAGATGCTCGGCGAGGAGTTCCCGCTCGTGTTCTGGCGCGGCAAGGGCCGCATCGTGGGCGCGGACGAGGGCGGTCTGTCCCTGCTCGTCCGCGGCATGAGGGCCGACTACACCTGGGACCGGCTCACCGTCACCTGGAAGCGCCTCCTTTCCAACCACACGCTGACCGTCGATGAGCTCGGCGGCGGGCACGACGCGGTCGGCATCGTCAGCATCTTCGCCCTGCTTCAGGCCGACGGACTCGACGTGCTCGACGCGGACGGGCTCCTGGTGCTCAGGGAACGGCCCGATACCCCAGTGCACCAGTACGCCGACATGAACCGGCCCACGTCATGGGCCCCATGGCGGCGCAAGATCCACGGCGACTGACGCGCTCGCGCGCCGTCGGGCGGCTGCAGGTCTCGCAGGTCGTCGACCCGCTCAAGACGGCGCGCTTCGCGCTGCCCAAGAGCATCATTGCCCGGCTGAGCCGCGGCCTGGTGTGACGACCGGCCCGGCAGGGCGTGCGAGGAGGACGAGATGAACGAGAGCTACGGCGCCCAGAGCATGATCGCCCAACTGCGCCGCGTGATGATGCGGCGGCCCGGCGAAGCGATGGCCACCGCCGACCCTGCCCGTTGGCACTACACCTCGGCGATAGACCTGGAGCGGGCGCGCAACGCCCACGACGTCTTCGCCGACGCCCTGCGCGCCTGGGACGTCGAGGTCCTGTACCACGAAGAGCCCCTGCCCGAGCACGCCGACAGCGTGTTCGTCTTCGACCCCGTCCTCGTCACCGACCGGGGCACGCTGGTCCTCAGCATGGGCAAACAGCTGCGCCGCGGCGAGGAGGAACCTCTCGCCCGCGCGCTGCAGGCTTACGGCGTGCCGATCTACGGGCGCCTCGGGGGCGCCGCTCGGTGCGAGGGTGGCGACACCATGTGGCTCGATCACGACACGCTCGCCGTGGGGTGCGGCTTTCGCACGAACGCCGAGGCCGTCGGTCAGCTCCGCGCCCTTCTCGCGCCGCTCGGCGTCACGGTCCTGGACTACGATCTGCCCTACTTCACCGGGCCCGAGGCCTGCCTGCATCTGCTGAGCCTCGTGAGCCCGGTCGATGTCGACCTTGCGGTCGCGTATCCGCCGCTGATGCCGACCGCCTTCTGGGATGAGCTCGGACGTCGTGACGTCCGCCTGCTCGAAGTGCCCGAGGAGGAGTTCCTTCGCACCCAGGCGACCAACGTGCTCTGCGTGGCGCCGCGACGCCTCATCATGCTGGCCGGGAGCCCTGTCACCCGGGGCCTCCTTGAGGAGGCGGGCTGCGAGGTCGTCACGTTCCCCGGCGAGCCCCTGTCGTTCAAGGCCGAGGGCGGGCCGACGTGTCTGACGCGGCCGGTGTGGCGCGAAGCGGAATGAGGGGCCCGGCTGATGAGGGCGCACTGGGCGCCGCCGAGCGGCGCGCCCTCGACGCGCTCGACGTCGACGGACTCGTCGCCCTCCTGCGCGAGTTGATCGCCATCCCCAGCCTCGACGCCGAGGAGTCCCCGGCGCAGCGCCGCGTGGCCGCATGGATGGAGGGCGCCGGTCTGGCGGCCGACGTTTGGCCGATCGACTTCGACGAGCTGAGTCGTCACCGCGACTGGTGCCACGAGGTCGATCGGGACGAGGCTCTCGGGGTCGTCGGGTGGTATGGGGAGAAAGCGGCGGGCCGGGCTGCCGCAGGCAGCGACGCCGGCCGCGACCTCATGCTCAACGGCCACATCGACGTGGTGCCGGTCGGCGACGAAGCCGCGTGGACGACGCCGCCCTGGGACCCCGCCGTCAGGGAAGGCCGGGTCTACGGCCGCGGGGCCGTCGACATGAAGGGCGGCCTCGTCTGTGCGCTGTTCGCGGCCAAGGCCATCCGCGACGCCGGCGTGCGTCTGCGCGGCCGGCTCTCCGTCGCCAGCGTCGTGGGGGAGGAAGACGGCGGCACGGGCACACTGGCGACCATCCTCCGTGGCCACACCGCCGACGGCGCCGTCGTCGTCGAGCCTACGGAACTGGCGGTGATAGCGGCGCAGGCGGGCTCGCTGATGTTCCGCCTCGTCGTGCCCGGCCTCTCGGCGCACGGCTGCGTGAGGGAGGAGGGCGTCAGCGCCATCGAGAAGTTCCTGCCGCTGTTCGCCGCGCTGCGGCGGCTCGAAGCGGAGCGCTGTGGCGTCGCCGTCGGAGCGGCGGACGTGGCCGGCGATCCGCTCTCACCGCTCTTCGCGCGCTACCGGCTGCCCTGGCCGGTCGAGATCGGCACCGTGCAGGCGGGCGACTGGGCCTCGAGCGTGCCCGACAAGCTGGTCGCCGAAGGCCGCGTGGGCGTGGCGATCGGCGAGGAGCCGGCCGCGGCCCGGCGGGCGTTCGAAGAAGCGATCGCCCGCGCCGCCGCGGCCGATCCGTGGCTGGGCTCCCACCCGCCGACCGTGGAGTGGTGGGGAGGCCGCTTCGATCCGGCGGTCACCGACCCCTCTGATCCGATCGTCGTCGCCGTCGTCGCCGCGGCGACGACGGCCACCGGCCGTACGCCGCCGATCGAGGGAGTGACTTACGGCGCCGACATGCGCCTCCTTGTCAACGTCGGAGGCATCCCGACGGTGCTCTTCGGCCCCGGCGACGTGCGCGTCGCGCATATGGCCGACGAGTACGTGCCGGTCGACGAGCTGCGCGTGGCCGCGCAGACGCTCATCTTGACGGCGCTCCGCTTCTGCGGCGTCGAAGAATAGACTGGGCCGGCTGCGCTCGCCGGCCAGGGAGACATCCCGATGCCGATCCCCGTTGGCTACATCCTGCGCCATCCCTCGCCTGCTGAGGCGCCTGCGGTCCAGGCCGTCCTGGACGCTGCCGAAAGCGCCGACACGGGAGAGGCCCGGCGCCACGAGAACGACATCGCCACCGAGTGGCGGAGTCCGCAGTGCCACGTGGACACAGACTGGTGGGTGGCGGTCGCGGACCGGGACGCCATTGCCGCCGTCGCCTGGGTGTGGCCGCAGACGGTCGGCGAAGTGACTGCCGATCACTACGTGCATCCGGATCATCGCGGGCGCGGCCTCGGCGAGGCACTCCTCGACAGGATCGAGGCCCGCGCGGCGGAGCTCCCCTCGCACACGCCCGAGGGCGCCCCTCGTCACCTCGTCGTGTGGTGCGAGGACTCCGACGCCGAGCGACACGCGTCGTTGGCGCGGCGCGGCTTCTCGGAGGTCAGGCAGTACATCGAGATGGCCATCGATCTGCGCGGCGAACTCGCGGCGCCGAGCTGGCCATCCGGCATCGTCGCCCGTGGCTTCGGCCCAGGGATCGACGATCACGCGGTCCACGAGGCCGACCTAGAGGCCTTCGCCGAGCACCACCTCTTTGAAGCGCGGGACTACGACGAGTGGCGGCTCTTCCACTCCGACGCTCCCGGCGCCGACGTCACACTGTGGTGGCTGGCCTGGGACGCCGACGCCCTCGCCGGCTTCGTGATCCCGTTCGAGGGCGACCACGGAGCTACGATCGACGACCTCGCGGTGCGCAAGGCATGGCGCGGGCGCGGGATCGGGCGCGCCTTGCTGCTGGCCGCGTTCGCGAAGCTGCGCGAACGCGGCCAGACCGTGGCGCGCCTGTTCGTCGACGCGCAGAACGTGACCAACGCCGTGCGCGTCTACGAAGCGGCGGGCATGCACGTCTCCCGCCGTTTCGACGTGATGGAGAAGCTGCTGGCCTGAACGAAGTGGGCCGGGGCGGCAGTGGCCGCCCCGGCCCTTCTTCGCCGTCAGTTCGCCGTCACCACATCCTTGCGCGTGACCGGCAGGTTGCGCACCCCGAGCTCGGCGATGAAGGCGTCGCGCACGCTGCGCGGGAGCTCCTCGGGGCAGATCATGCCCGTGTCGGTGATCTTGCCCTCGACGATGAACTCGGCATAGATGCTGGCCGGCGTGCTGGTGCCGTAGCTCACGCTCGTGCCGCCGGGGATCACGCTGTTCACGTACTTGATGTCGGGCGGGAAGATGTTGTAGCCCACGGCGGCCGGCTTGCCGTCCTTCTCGCCGATGCAGTCCACGGTGACGACGCCGTAGTCGGTGATCTCGCCGGCGAGGGCAAGCCGGGCGAGCTCCTCGGCCGGGGGGTTCGGCGGCAGGGTGGCGACGAAGACGTCGATGGGCCGCACCTTGGAGCCGTCCTTGAGCGTCACGTACTCCTTGCTGACCATGCCCGATCCGACGAAGGCGAGGTCGGCGTCGATGCCGTCCTCGGGGCCGCCCATCTTGAAGTCGACGTAGCGCAGGCCCTTGTCGCCGTACTTCTTGGGCAGCAGGCGCGGCAGGGTGCTGACCTCTTCGTGATCGTGGCAGATCACGGCGCCGAGGCCGAAGGGCTCGGGGAACTCGTAGTGCTCGCGGCGCCCGAAGATCTCGACGCGCTTGAACTCGCCGTCCTCGTAGAGCAGCGGCGGCTGCGCGCAGTCGGTGTAGAAGGTCTCCTGGGACCAGACCTGCAAAGGCACGGGGCTGTCGAAGATCGCGTAGTCCTTGATGCGGATCTCGAAGCACCTGTCGAGGTCTTCGTAGCCGTTGGCGGCGAAGGTGTTGGTGACGCCTGGATCCATGCCGGTGCTGAGCAGTGCGAGGATGCCTTGCCTGGCGAACTCGGGGGCCAGGGTCATCTGGTCGAGGTAGGCCTCGTCGATGGTCTGCGTCTGCGTCTGGCCCTGGGCCATGTCCTGGTAGGCAGCGCCGCACTTGAGGCAAGCTCTCATGATCGCCGTGTTGAACTGCGGGATCACGGCGTTGACGATCAGCTTGGCGCCCTCGCCGGCCGTGGCCACGGAGTCGCTGTCTGAGGCGTTGATGAACATAGCGGTGGCCTTGCCGTTGCCGACCTGACCGGCGACGAACTGCGCCCGCTTCTCGTCGTAGTCGGCGACGACGATCTGGCTGACGGCCGGGTTGCGGCCGAGGTTCCAGGTGATGACCTGGCCCTGCATGCCGGCGCCGACGATAAGGACCTTCATCCTTCTTCCCCCCTCGTGGCCTGCGTCAGAGCGCTGGGCGCTTCTGACGGCATGGCCGGATCGGTGACGGGCCGCGCGACCCCTTCGGGGCGTCCGCGGCTCCCGGTGCGCGCGCAGATTGTCTCAGAAGCGACGGCGCGGCACAAGCTCTCAAGCGACGATTATCGTTGAATCGAATTCGTGAGGAGCGGCGAATCGTCGCGCGACTTGACTATTCATCCGGCTTTCGCGCCGCAATCGGCGCAGAACTTCGCCTCCGGCTGGAGCTTGGCCCCGCACTGCGTGCAGTGCTTGCCGGCCTTCAGATCGTGCCCGCACTGCGGGCAGAACTTGGCGTTGGTCTCCTGGGGCGCCCCACAGGCGGGGCACGAGGCGACGATGCCCTCGCGCCAGTCCTGCTCGGTGAGATGCTTGTCCTCCTCGCTCATCTTGGCGTGCGCCCACACCTCTTCCACCGACTTGTCGGCCTGCGCCGCGGCCATCTCGACGCCGAGGTCGGGGGCGCACTGCTTGCAGAGGCCCTTCTTCTGGTTCCAGCACTGCTCGCGGCACATCCAGGCGCTGCAACGCGGGCATTGCACGAACTTGGGGCGAATGTCCTCCGACGCCTTGCGGAAGGCTTTGTCGCTGGCCTTCTCCCAGGCGGCAGATTTGGCCCTCTGGGCCACGTCGGCCGCCTGCCCGAAGAATCCGCCGAGCAGCCCGCTGGCGCCCTCGAGCACGTTGGTCGCGGTGCTCATCTCGAAGGTGTCGAACTCGGTGCGATACCCGTTGCCGCAACGGTTGCAGGTGAATTCGAACTGGAAGCCGTTGTCGGTGCTCAGGTCACTGTAGTTGGTGGTGAACTCGATGTCGCCTGCCATCTGGGGAAGCCTCCGATCCGGGGCCGCGCCGGCCCGCTCCAGGTGCCTGTCCTGCGCTCGATTATACGGCCGGCGTGGTAGAACTAGGAGGCCGGCCTCGAGGCGCCGGAGAAACGCGAGACGGAGGCCGCGCCGTGCACGAGCTGGGCATCACGCAGGGGATCATCGACCGTGCGCGCGAGGCCGCACTGGCGAACGGCGCGTTGCGCGTCACCGACCTCTATCTCATCATGACGCCGGCCGCCGACTTCACTCAGGACTCCATCGAGATGTACTTCGAGATGCTGGCCGGCGAGGACGAGTTCTTCCGGGGCGCCACGCTTCACTTCGATCATCAACCTGTGGCGGCGACCTGCCTGAGCTGCAGCGACGAGTTCAGCACGGACGCGCCGCAGCCGGTGTGCCCGCAGTGCGGGTCCCGACTGGTGAGACTCGACCCGGCTGCGCCGATGGTCCGGCTCACCGACGTGGGCATCGACGACGGGTCGGAGGAGTGAGGCGCGGCCGGCGCAGTGCGCGCCGCAACCCGGCGCAGTGAGAAGTGGTGGAGCATAGCGGAATCGAACCGCTGACCTCCTGGGTGCGATCCAGGCGCTCTCCCAGCTGAGCTAATGCCCCACGAATGGGCCCCCTTGCGGGGACAATATCTTATACGGCATTCCCCGCCGGCGGGCAAGCCAGGCGAACGCCGGCGCCGCTTCCGGCCCGTCGCGCCGATGGCATAGACTGTCCCCGACCCCGACCCGGCTCTGGAGCGTGCCTCGTGAAGATCACCGCCGTGCATGTGGAGACGCTCGAGCTCGAGATGGAGGAGCCCTTCGTCATCGCCTCGTCGGCGCTGGCCGCGAGCCCTTGCGACCTCGTGCGCGTCGAGACCGATGAGGGCCTCGTGGGCTTCGGAGAGGCCTGCCCGGCCTACGAGTTCACGGGCGACACGCTCTGGACGGTCCAGGACGTGATCGGCGAGTATCTCGGACCTGCGGTGATCGGCAAGGACCCGTTCCGGCTCGAGGCCATCGTGCACTGTTGGGAGCGCGAGCTCTGGACGGTGGGCAACCAGGCCGCGTGCGCCGCGCTCGAGATGGCGCTCTGGGACCTGCAGGGCAAAGCGCTCGGGCGGCCGCTCTGCGATCTCATCGGCGGCCGCACCCGTGACGGCCTGGTGGAGGTCATCGCCTGGGGCTGGGACGAGCCCGAGGCCCTGGCCGACAAGACGCGACGGATGCGCGCCGAGGGCATCACCGTGTTCAAGATCAAGGTCGGCGACCTCCCGGAGCGCGACGAGCAGCGCGTCGCCGCCGTCCGCGAAGCGGCCGGCCCGGACGCGCGCCTCACCGTCGACGCCAACCAGGGCTGGTTGGACGCCAAGACGGCTGTGCGCGCCATCAAGATGCTCGAGCCTTACCGCATCGAGTTCGCGGAGCAGCCGGTGCGCATGGACGACCTCGAAGCGGCGCGTTTCGTGCGTGCCCACGTGGACGTGCCGATCGCCCTCGACGAGACGGTGCGCGGCCCGCGCGAGGCTCTGGCCGCCGCGAAGGCCGGCGCCTGCGACATCTTCGTGGTCAAGCTCATGAAGACCGGCGGCATCCTCAACGCGCTCAAGGTCAACGCCATCGCGGAGGCCGCGGGTATCAGCGTCATGATGGGCAACATGGGCGAGAGCTCGCTGGGCCTCGCGGCGCATTTCCACCTCAACGTGGCGCTGGCGAACGCCACCCACTGCGACGCCGACCTCCCGTGGCGGCCCGGCGGATACGCGCGCGACATCGGCAGAGGGCTGCGCGCCGAGCTCCGCGACGGCGTGTCCACCGTGATCGTGCCGCAGGCGCCGGGGCTGGGGATCGAACTGGTCGAGGAGGCCATCGCGGCGCAGCGCGTCGCGCGTCGCTGGTGACGAGAGCCTCCGTGGACGGCGACGAGCTCCGGCGTCTCTGGCGCGAGGCGGGTGCGGCCCGCGCCGCTCTGCCTGCGCCCGCGACTGCGCCGCCGGCAACGTTCATGGCGGCTCCGGCCGGGTCGGCCGACGCTCTTCTGGGCGCCGACCTCGCCGCCGTGGGTCTGCCGCTGGGCGGCTGGAGCGACGCTCCCGCGGCGGTGCGAGTCGCCTCTCAGCGGTACGCCGGCTGGCTGGCGGCGGCCGAGCTCGAGACGGGCGTCCGCCTCGTGGACTACGGTGACGTCGCGGTGGACGCCGCCGATCTGAGCGCCACCTTCGTGCGCGCTCACGAGCATCTTGCCGACGTGCTCGCGGCCGGCGCGACGCCTCTGCTGCTCGGCGGCGACGCGTCGGTCACGGTGCCCGCCCTGCAGGTGCTCGCCGGCAAGCTCCAGGGGCGTCTCGGGGTGATCGCCTTCTCGCCGCGCCTCGACCTCGAGGTGGAACCCGGGCGCGGCGCGGCCTCGCGCTGGGCACGGGCACTCGAGCTCGGTGTGGTCGAGCCGCGCAACTTCATCGCGATCGGCGAGCGCGGCGGCCCCGAGGAGGCTCGGGCGCGCCGCGTCTGCGATGCCCTCGAGGCGCGGCGTTCCTCGGTCGCCGACGTCACCGAAGCCGGCATCGTCACCGTCGCTCGCGAAGCCCTCGAGGCGGCGAGCGCCGGCACCGAGGCGCTCTATGTCTCGGTCGACCTCGGCGTGGTTGCGGGCGTCGAAGACCCCGTGGGGCTGAGCGCCAGCGATCTCAGCGTAGCGCTCGGAATCGTGACCGCTTGCCGGTTGGCCGGCGCCGATCTCTGCGGCGTCGTTCCCGGCACTGGGGGCGGCACCCCGGTAGCAGCCGTCGCCGCGCGCCTGGCCGCGGACATCGTCGCCGCGGTGGCGCGCCAGCGCGCCTGAGCGGTCCTCCGGATCGCGACGCACCTCGAGGGCGCTTTCCCACGGGCTGTGAGCAACAGTCTAGACGCCCGTTCCATCGTGCTGGCGTGCCTCTGGACCGACATTCCGAGTGGAGCAAGGGAACCCCCGGGGAGGACTCACGGTGACTCGCGAGGAGAAAGAGCGGGCAGTCGACGAGGTTCTGGCGCAGTACGAGCACCTCGGCGCGACCGTCGTCGGCGACGACAGCACGCTGTGCCGGCTCCTGCGAACGTTCCAGTGCTCCGGCACCGACAGGGACGTCGGTGAGTACCTCAGCTCCTTCCTCACCGTATAGGGGCTGTTCCGCGCGGGGTCACCGGGACCTTCGCCGCGGCGCCCCTCGTCTACCCGCCCAGGACGCGCCCGAAGGCCGTCGCCAGCTTGCGATCGTAGAGCAGCGCCGGGCAGCCGAGAAGCTCGCTTAGCGCCTCGGCTTCGGAGACTCGCGCCCGGTACTGGCGCTCGACCACCATCGCCTGGTAGGCGGTGGCGAGGGCGACGATCTGCTGCGCGCGAGTGAGCGGGCCGGAGGGCACGGCTGCGCCGGCCGCTCCGGCCACCTCGCGCAGTTCCTCGTCGCCGAGGCCCAGATCGCGGGCCACGGCGAGGCTGAGATGCGCGACGGCCGAGCGCCGTCGCCGCACGTAGGCCTCGCGGGCCGTCACCAGTTCGGACATCGCCGAGACGTGGTCGGCGTTCCGCGAAAAGGCCTGTTCCGGCGTGGCCGACCCATGTTCGGCGCTGAACGCCAAGACCTTGTTGCGGCCACGGCGCTTGGCGAGATACATGGCCCAGTCGGCCTTGTCGATGAGCTCGTCTCTGAAGGTCGCGTCATCGGGGCAGACCGCGAGCCCGATACTCACCGACAGCGAGTCGCCGCCGGGAGCGAGCTCCGTCGCCACGATGCCGGCACGGATGCGCTCGGCCACTTCCAGAGCCCCCGCTTCGTCGGTGTCGATGAGCACGGCGGCGAACTCCTCGCCGCCGAAGCGGGCTGTGAGGTCGACGTGGCGCACGGACTCCTCGATGATGCGCGCCACGGTGCGAAGGGCGTCGTCGCCGGCGCTGTGGCCGCGCCGCTCGTTGAAGGCGCGGAAGTCGTCGAGATCCAGGAACAGCAAGGCGAGCTCCGTGCCTCGCTCGACGCAGCGCTCTATCTCCTCGCTCAGTCGTTCGTGGAAGTAGCGGTGGTTGTAGAGGCCGGTGAGGCCGTCGGTGATCGCCTCGATCTCAGTGCGTCCGGCCTGTGCGGCGGCAGTCTGCAGCATCGACGAGAACGTCTGCGCCACCTTGCCGTGCAAGCCTTCGAGGTGGGCCACGCCCTCGGCGGCCGGGATGTCCGCGGCAACGAGACCGACCACGCTGCCGTCGGCGTCGAGCAGGGGCGACACGCCACTGATCCAGACCCCCCACTGATCGACGAACAGGACGGTCGCGTCAACTGAGCGGCCGTCGAAGACCTCGACGAACTCGTCGTCCGTGAGGGTCTCGTCACCCACATGGGGCTTGTCTGTGGAGGCCTCGCCGGAGTCGCACACGATGACCGTCTTCTTGCCCACGCGCATGTGTGTCGAGATGTACCTGGTGGGCGGGTTGTCCGCGCAGACGGCGAGGAGGGCTCCGGTGATCGCCGCGTACTCGGGCCGCTGCTCATCCTCTTGGGTCCGGAGCACCGCATGCTCGTCCGGGTCGATGCGCGCCGCGGCCTTGCGGGCGACCTCGGCGGCAAAGCGCCTGCCGTCTGCGATGCGCTCGAGCACGGGCCGGAAGGCGGCGACCATGCCGGGGTCGAACTGGGCGCCGCTACAGCGTTCGAGCTCCGCCAGGCACTCGGTGTAGGTGCGCGCCTGTCGGTACGGGCGGCGGAAGGACATCGCGTCGTAGGAGTCGACGACGCACATGGCGCGGGCCAGCTCGGGGATCTGGTCGCCGGCGAGACCGTCGGGGTAGCCGCTGCCGTCGTAGGCTTCGTGATGATGGCGCACACCCGCGATGAGTGTCTCGTCGAAGAGGGGGCGGATGATGTCGGCGCTGAAGATGGGGTGCTGCCGCATCAGCTCCCACTCCCGGGGGTTCAGGGCGCTGGGCTTCAGCAGCACGCGGTCGGAGACGCCGATCTTGCCGATGTCGTGCAGGTAGGCGGCTTCTTCGACATGTCTCAGAAGGTCCGTGGGCCAGCCCAATTCGCGGCCGAGCAGGACCATGTAGGCGGCGACACGGGCGGCGTGGCCGAGGGTGTAGTAGTCCTTCGCGTTGAGCGCGGAGCTGAGCGCCTTCAGATTGCTCAGATGCAGGCGTTTGATGTCCTCGTAGAGAGCGGCGTTGTCGATGGCGAGTGCCGCCACGCGGCTGGCGGCGAAGACCGTGTCGATCTGGCCTTCAGACAGGGAGCACGGCCCGGTGGTCTCAAGGAGCTCGAGCACGCCGATCACGCGGTCCTTGGAGATCAGCGGTACGGCGAGCTCCCCGGTCTCGCCGTATTCCTCCATCAGGGCCCGTTCGTCAGGGAGTATCCGCGGGTCATCGAGCGTGCGTACGAGCACGGGTCGTCGGGTGCGCACAGCCTCCTGAGGGGCCGCCCACTCCCGCAGCGCGAACTCCCGGCCCTGCCACGAAAGGTCCAGCGTGCCCTCGGCGATACTCACGACATTGCGCAGCCACTCGTCGTCGCGCAGCGTGTAGATGTCGCACGCCGTCAGGCCGGCCACGGCGCACAGGCGGCGCGCGGTCGACGTCAGGACCTCGTCGAGCTCGAGAGACGAGGAAAGCTCGAAGCTGACGTCGTTGACGAGGGTGAGGCGCTCGGCGGCCCGGTCCAGGCGGTCGTAGAGGGTCGCGTTGGCGAGTGCGTTGGCGGCGCCCTGGGCGAGGCTCCGCAGGAGGTCGAGCTGGTCGAACTCGCGCGGGTGGTCGTCGAAGATGCCGGCGAGACCGATCACCTCCCCGCCGCTGATCAGCGGGAGCTCGATCTTGGCGAGGTTGCCCCAGTGCAGCTCCTCGTCGCGTTCGAAAGCCGAGAGGCGACCGTCGGCGGCGACGTCCGAGACGACGATCGCCTGTCGTGTCGCCAGCGCTTCCCGGCTGAGACTGAGCTCGCTGAGAGGGTAGGTGGTCCCGACATAGCCGTCGTCGGACGCACCGTGATCGATGCAGGCGACGCAGCGGAACGCGTCGCCGTCGACCGTGTAGATGTCGCAACTGGGCGCGCCGGCGGCCGCGCAGAGCCGCCGCGCCACACTCTGCAGCACGTTGTCGAGCTGCAGGGTGGCGCCGAACTCCAGGCCCGACTCAACGAGCAGGCTGAGGGTCCGGTTGGTCTCCTCCAGACGGTCGACCAGGGAGGCTTGCGCGAAGGCCCCGGCGACGATCTGGCCGACGTTCGTGAGGAAGTCGCGATGCTCCGCGTAGTCGCGCCCGCGACGATCGTAGACGTCGAGCAGCCCGACGACGCGCTCATCGACGAAGAGCGGCACGCAGATCTCGCTGCGCGACCCGGCTTCGCTGAACAGAGCCCGCTCGTAGTCGGACAATCGGGGGTCGTCGGGGGACGCGATGACCAGCGTCTCGCGCCGCTCCAGCGCCTCTCTCGTGCTCGGGAACTTGTCGACATCCAGCGGATCGCCCACGTAGGCGTCCTCGTAGGCTCCGTCCTCGTAGGTGATGAGGCAATGGAGAAAGCCGTCGCGCACGGCGAAGATCTGGCAGCCGGCGGCCTCGACGACGTCCACGACGCGCGGCCCGACCGCGCGCACCAGATCGTCGAGGCCGCCGGCGCCGGAGACCACCTTGCCTATCTCAACGAGCTCGGCGAGTGCCGCGTTGCGGCGCTCAAGCCTGTCGACCAGCAAGGCGTTCTGGATGGCTCCCGCGGCCATGTGCCCGACGGTGCTGAGGAAGTCGACGTACTCGCCGTAGTCGCGCGGGCGGGTGTCGAACACGTCGATGAGGCCGATGACGCGCTCATCGGCGACCAGCGGGATACAGACCTCACTCTCGAATCCGTACTGGGCCATGCAGTCGCGTTCCTGAGCGGTGAGGCGCGGGTCGTCCAGCCGGGGGACGGCCATGGCGTCTCCGCTGCGCACGGCCATGGCTGTGGCGGGGAACCTGTCCATGTCCAGCGCCTTGCCCACGACCGCCTCGTCGGGGCCGTTGAGATCGGCACTGACCACGCAGCGCAGGTCGTCGCCCTGAAGCGTGTAGATGTCACAGTCGGCCGCCTCGATCGTACGGCGGACGCGCTCCGCGAGCGCGCTGAGCGTCTCCCCGAGATCGCGGGTCTGGGAAACGAGCGCGCCCAGATCGACGATCTCGCGCAGGACCCG
>Ga0209254_10001420_pt1 | contig 21426 bp, 15 predicted proteins | sample FrelakmetDIP11DI_FD_187148 | JGI IMG/M metagenome (GOLD analysis project Ga0209254, IMG submission 187148) | Freshwater lake sediment microbial communities from the University of Notre Dame, USA, for methane emissions studies - DIP11 DI (SPAdes)... | ecosystem: Environmental > Aquatic >...
GACCAGAACCAGGACCACCTCCACCATGAGGGGTAGAGAAAGTCTTATGCAGGTTGAAGTGCAGAACATCGATCCCGAGGTCGCCAGGACGAACGATTCCCAACAGCGCATTCATGTTAGCGCCATCACCATAGACAATCCCACCAGCTTCATGTACTAAGCGGGTCACTTCTTCCACATTTTCATCGAATAATCCTAAAGTGTTTGGGTTGGTCAGCATAAGACCTGCTAGGGTGTCATCACAATTAGAGCTTAATGCATTCAGATCCACATTTCCGCGAGCATCTGAAGGGATTTCTACAACTTGCATTCCGCTCATTGCGGATGTTGCTGGATTTGTCCCATGTGCTGAATCGGGTATCAGCATCTTGGTACGTTTCAAATCTTTGTTCGATTCGTGGTAGGCGCGTAGGATCAAAACGCCAGTTAACTCACCCTGTGCACCAGCTGCGGGTTGCAAGCTTACTCCTCCAAAACCACCGATCTCTTTCAACCACTCCTGTAAATCATACATCAACATCAGATTTCCCTGAACGGTTTCAATGGGCTGGAAAGGATGTGTCCGTGAAAACCCTGGAAAGCGGGCGGTTTCCTCGTTGATCTTTGGATTGTATTTCATTGTGCAGGAACCCAAAGGGTACATGCCGACGTCAATACAGTAATTTAACCCAGAAAGGCGGGTAAAATGGCGAACCACATCAACTTCGGAGAGTTCTGGCAGAGGTAGGTTTGACCTGGTCAATCCTTCTGGCAGGTCTGCAAGTGGCACATCAGCGGATGGAAAATCTATGGCTTTCCTACCAGGGACGGATAGTTCGCAAAGTAATGGCTCAGTCATTTGACACCTCCTCCAAAATCTCCGCCAGGTAGTCGATTTCTTCCCTCGAGTTCATTTCCGTCACAGCAAGGAGCATGTGGTTCGGTAATTGTGGAAAATCGCGACCCAATTCGTATCCACCGAGAATTCCATGTTCTAACAGGTGCTGGTTAATTTCACTCACTGGTGATGGGCATTGGATTACAAACTCGTTGAAAAAGGGAGTTTCCGTCTTGCCACTCTGCGATGGCCAAAGCTTATATTTTGGTAATGAGGTGATACGCTGCGCTGCATAATGAGCTTTGTGATAACAAAGCTCGGCTACCTGCCTGAGTCCATGTTTTCCTAGCAAGCTCATATATACCGTGGCTGCCAAAGCCATTAACGCCTGGTTAGTGCATATATTGGAAGTTGCTTTTTCTCGACGGATATGCTGTTCGCGGGCCGTCAGCGTAAGAACGTAGGCGCGCTGTCCTCGGTTATCTACAGTCTCCCCTACCAGGCGACCAGCCATTTTTCGCACGTATTCCTTTTTCGTTGCGAAGATACCCAGGTAAGGGCCACCGAAGGAAAGAGGAATTCCTAATGGTTGTCCCTCGCCGGTTACGATATCGGCTCCAAACTCTCCCGGTGGAGTGAGCATACCTAAAGCGAGAGGGTTCACAGCCACAGCCAATAAAGCACCCAATGCATGAGCTTTTTGAGCCAGGGTGGTGTAGTTGAAAATTCTCCCAAAGAAGTCTGGGTATTGTACAATCACTAAGGCAGTTCGGTCATCGATGAGAGGCACTAAGACATCCGGGCCTACGCTCAAGTCTATATCGCCTTCGTCTCCTATTATTTCAACTGGGGCTCCATGATAATAGGTTCTGAGAGTCTGCCGGTATTGGGGATGCAAACCCGATGAAACTATGATTTTATTGCGTTTTCCGCGGAAGTTAGCAAACGCCATCCCAGCTGCTTCTGCCACTGCTGTAGCGCCATCGTAATGAGATGCATTAGAAACTTCCATTCCGGTTAATGCTGCAATTAAACTCTGGTAATCGAAGATCGCCTGCAGCGTTCCTTGTGAAACTTCAGGTTGATATGGCGTGTAGGCGGTGAAGAACTCGCCGCGACGAATTATTGAATCGACTACTGGTGGGATGTAGTGGTTATAAGCTCCAGCTCCCAGAAAGCATATTAGATCACGCGTGTTCTCATTTTCGGCAACAATGTATTGTAGCTCAGCCATGACTTCCATCTCTGATAGCGCTGAAGGAAGATTGAGATCGGGGAAGCGATGTTTGGCTGGGACGACCTGAAATAGGTCGTGCAAGTTCTTCAATCCGATAGTCTGGAGCATTGCCTCGCATTCTGCATCTGTATGGGGAGTATACATACTGTCTCCTTATGACTCCTTGTCTTGGAGATGTTTTTCGTATGAAGGTGCGTCCATCAAGTCTTCTAATTCAGTTATATTGGTGATCTCAATCTTTGCCATCCATGCTTTCCCGTACGGATCGCTATTTACTGTCTCAGGAGTGTCGGAAAGAGCATCGTTTACTTCCAGAATTTTTCCGCTTACTGGTAAGTAGACATCTGCAGCAGCTTTTACTGATTCAATAGTGGCGAAAGAATCTCCTTTTTTTACAGTTTCCCCTGCTGATACAATGATCTCTACGTAAACAATGTCAGAGAGCTGGTTTTGGGCATAATCAGTAATCCCAATTGTGCCAACATTTCCTTCAACTTTAATCCATTCATCGTTTTTGGTGTATTTCAGATTATTGGGGATGTTCATGATTTATCTCCTTTCGATAACAATGTCATTTATATCATATGATTGAGGTTAGCAAATTAGTTATGGTTTGGTGAAACAACTGAAAAAATAAAGCGCACGCTTGAAGTTTGTGATTCAAAATAGCAGCGTGCGCCCCTGTCTGGAACCTGAGAGATTCGCACCAGGAAACCTGGCGCTTGCCCCGTCGGTGTATGTCTCTTCAACACATGACTTTCCAGAGGATTCTGAGAAAACTCAGAAACAGGATTAGAGTCCTTCTACCTGAGAGTTTCATCTGATTTTCACCCGATCAGATTTGCCCCTTCGGTGCCGGTTTATGGTTTTGGTAGAGCCGAATGCTTCGAATCTTTCAGCCAAACCATGATGCGTAAAATCCGGATCTCTCCTCTAGTCCTGGATATTGTTTGTCGTTTTATATATTTTTATAAAATAAGGTTCTCCTTTTCTTGTGTTTACTTGAAATTCCTTGGAATACTGTTAAGATTCCTCAAGGGTGCTTCGAATCCAATCGCCAATCAACCAGTATTTAAAATCCAATCCCTGACTGGTTTGGATTGCTCCCATAACACCATATATCAAGGCTGCAATTGGGATGAAAGAAATGATCAGGGCAAATGGCATCAGGCAACAACCTATGAGTATGACCGATAGCACTCCTGAGACTACCCAGGCTAAGCCTGCCAGTGCTCCGCCTCCTACCCACCAAATCAGTTGAAAAATAAAAGCTTGAAGCGAATGATAAGCCACATACCTGGATCGGTCTTTATAAACCAGGTAGATTGCTATGGCTCCTACGACTCCCAGTATTCCTGAAACCAGGTTTAAAAGTACACTGAGATGTGCCAACATCGCCCAGGTTCGCTCATCGGATGGAGAGAGAGCTTGAGGGGAATATTCAGGCGGCACAGGAGGTGAGGGTGGTCCTTTTAGAGGGGGAGAAAGTGGTTTTGGTTGAACCATTTCTTCATCAAGAGGGATTGTGATTGGAGACGTGCTTCCAGCACCTGGAGTTACCTGGGTCGATGAAGGTTTTTCAACTTTTGAGGGTGTGCTTTTCCTGGTTTTGGTTATTTTTGAAGGAGAAGGAGGGGATTCCTCAATCGATGCCTTTTCAGTCTCATTTTCAATTTCAGGCGCAGGTTTTTTCTTAGGCAAAGTAATAATCCTGTTTTTTATTACAGGGCAGGTCAGAATTTTTCAGATTCTTTATACAACGATAAGACCTGCCCTTGTGGAATTAAACCCAACCTTGTTTCTTTATAAAATTGGTTACCACCGGAATTTCAGTGTATTTACCCTGGTATGACTCATACGCGGGCCAGAGGGTTACTAACCATAGAAGTGGCGCACAAATCGCGCCAATTCCCAGTGTGACTGCACTGAGAATGAAGATCAGAACCCATAACACAATGTTGAAAGCGATGGATTGAACCGCATGAAACTTAATGAAAGGGCGGTTCTTCTTGTCTTGCATGAATAGCACGATGATGGCAATAAGCGGGATCGGATAACCTAAAGCTGACCAAAGCTTATCATCGCTGGTGACGCTGGATGTTCCAAACTGATCTGCCATTTTTATACCTCCATAATTTATTGATGTAAAGTGATGATGGTTATTTACTGGTGTTGATTTTATATTTTACTTCAGAATCGAGAGTTTGTAGTGAATCTCTTTGAATGATAACCCCATTGTATTGTTACAGTTACAGGTTTGAGTTAATGATTGAGAAATGCTTGCATTATAGTCATAACTGTTTCTTTAAAGCCCTGAAGCGGCATACAAGAGCCGCTCCAGGATCAAGAGATCGCTCCCCTGACTAAATTTACGTGTACCCCAACCTGCTTAGCATAGTCCCATACGATCGCGAAGGGGTGAAGAGATTGATCAGCGTAGATTATGATAGACATTATTGCAGTTGACAATTCGGATTACTACGTATTTATTATGAGAATCGTACTAATTTATTCTCGTGGGGAAACGATTCCACGATCCATCGCAAAACGCATTAATTCTAGATGGCTGTTCAATCCTAGCTTATGCATTATTTTGGCTCGATGGGTTTCTACAGTTCTTAGACTGATTACCAGACTCTTGGAAATTTCGGAATTGATATGTCCTTCAGCGATCAGGTGTAATATCTCTCTTTCACGATTTGTTAGAGTATCGTAAGGATCAAAAGGTTCTTCCTTCATCTGGTGTAGATAGGATTCAATGGCGCGCTCTGTTAGAGGTGGGCTCATATAACGGATACCTTGAACTGCTTGTCGTATTGCCTGGACCAATTCATTGACTTCCCCTCCCTTGAGCACATAAGCACTGGCTCCATTTCTCATGGCTTCTAACACGTACGCTTCTTTGGAGTACATGGACAATACGACAACTTTTGGGTGGTGGCGGCGTTGACAAATCAGCCGCGTCACTTCCAATCCATTTAGTTCAGGAATTCCAACATCCAGAACGACTACCTCTGGAGCCAGAGTATCAACTTTTGTCAAGACTTCCAAACCATTACTAGCCTCACCAATAATATTAAAATCCGGTTCAGATTCTAGAAGGAGTCGCAATCCCTGCCGTAAGATGGTGTGGTCGTCTGCTAGCAATATCGAGATGGTCATTTCAATAATTTTAGTATAAATTCATAGATCCTGTTGTACCGTATCCTATATCGAATGCTCTAGTGCAAGGGTAACTGGGCAGTCAAGCATACACCCTCACCTGGACTCGTTTCAATTTCAAAGAATCCACCGCACAATGACGCTCGCTCTCGCATACCGAACAATCCAATAGATTGGTTTGAATGCTCAACAGCTTCCGGATCAAAACCTACTCCCTCGTCTTCAACCTGAAGATTAAGCTTTTCCTGATCCACCCAGGCGCGCACGGAAGCTTTCTCCACCCCTGCATGCCGGGCTACATTTGTCAATGCTTCTTGGATGATCCGAAAAGCTGCGGTTTCTACATCGGGTGGAAAGCGATTCTCCAATCCACTGTGTTTGAAATCAATTTGAAGGTTGGTTTGGGTAGAGTACCGGCTAAAGTGATCTACCAATGCAGGTAAAAGCCCCAGGTCATCTAATATTCCCGGTCTCAATTCCAAGGATAATTCACGGATTTGTTCCAATAAATGGTTCAACATGACCTTTGTATTGTTCAAATCGCCCTGGATTCGAGATATCGAAGGTCGTTTTTCCTGGAGATTCCTTGAGATGATCTCCAGGTTGAGGTTCAATGAGGTCAGAATCTGCCCGATCTGATCATGTAGCTCACGAGCAAGATGATGACGTTCTTCTTCCTGTACTCTAACCAATCTCTCTGACATAGCTTGCATTTGTTTCTGGTCCTGGGAGATGTGATCATATAGGCGAGCATTCACGATCGCAATCGCGGCTTGATCAGCAAATCCTTTAAGAAGATTGATTTCACCATCGGTGGGCAAATGAATTTCATCGTAAGAATTTACATTTAGGCAGCCAATTAATTCCTCGTTATGTATCATGGGAACACTCATTACTGTACGAACTCCAAGTGTCCTGACAAGTTCCATCTCGCAATACGGTTGTATTGTTGAAATATCATGGAAGAGTATTGTTGTTCCAAATTTGTTCAGAAGAATAAGATAGTCTTGACGAGAAAAACAGAAAATATCCTCCAATTTTTGATCGAATCTTCCTAACGACTCAGCAGCAAAATATAGATTGTCGCTCTCTTTATCCAAAAGCAATACTGTCGATTCATTGTATTTCAACGCCTGAGCGGTTTCCTCACATATAACCAGAAATACATCATGGAGGGACTGTTGTGAATTTAACCGGCTTGCTAGTCGTGCCAGGGCTTCAGCATAAGCTGCCTTCCGGCGTATCTCTTCCTCTGCTAGTTTCCGTAAGTTAATTTCTCCTTTCAGTTGCATGTTCACCTGACTCAGCTCTGCTGTGCGTTTATCAACGCGCACCTCCAGTTCATCGTGAGCTTCCTGAAGTTCCAATTGGGTACGTTTAAGCTCAGAGATGTCGTGTGAGGTAATCACCACCATTTGAACTCTACCATCTTCATCGAAGATGGGTATAGATGTCAAAACCACCCAGCGATCTTGATCAACACCTTGTACCCGATAACGATAGGTCTTTGGTGGAACGGTAATTCCTTTGAGAGCTAACATCCCGGTGTGTTGCTCCAGGGAAACTGGGTTACCGTCCTCATCGAAAAACTCCAGGGAAAATCGAAACTTATCATCTTCCATCATTTCTTTACTGGATGGAAAACCCATTCTGAAGGCAGCAACCTGATTGGCATATATCAAGTCTCCTTTATTGTCAATAACCGAGATTCCATCCGATACACCATTCATAATGGCTTCTAATTGTTTCTGTGACTGGTGTAATTCATCTTGTACTCGTTTGTATTCAGTGATATCGATTCCAATGATTGTTGCGCCGATTGGATTGTTCTGGTGATCCATTATTGGGGTGTAATGGACTTCAAAAATTGAACCACTTCTACTGGTAGTCTGTAGATTCAACTCTTCTCCAGACTTCATTTCACGATACTCGTGAAGCAAAGATGGTCTGTCACCAATCACTTCAAGTACATTTCTCCCAATAAGATCACTGGATTTCACCTTGAGTGCAGCCAATGCCTTACCTTCAGTCATTGTGATGATATCATTCTGGTCAATAGCAACCACGATTACTGGTGAATTATTAACCACCGTACGCAAGAGTTGTTCGCTTCTGCGTAATTCTTCTTCTGCTCGTTTGCGTTTGGTGATATCTCGGGTAACTCCCATAAAACCATCAAGTACACCAGAGGAATTCCTCACGAAGGAGATGTTGCTTTCCCCCCAAGCCGTAGACCCATCTTTCCGGATATATTCCAGCTCGATTGATTCAGATCGTCTCATGTCAAAGATGCCGTCCCTTTCCTTCTTAAATCTGACCTGAAGCGCATCACGAGCTTTTATTAATGAGCTTGGAGTAAGGGTGGATTCGAACGACTCTTGCATGGCTTCTTCAACAGAGTATCCTCTAAACTTCTCAACCGCAGGGCTGATGTAGATCGGTCGCATGTTCAAATCTGTAGTCCAGATCACATCGTGGGAGTTCTCAGCAAGCAACCTAAATTTTTCTTCGCTTTCTCGCAGAGATTTCTCGGTTTTCTTGATTTCGGATAGGTCATAAGAGAGCATAGCAATTTTTTCTACTTCCCCCTGTTCATCCAGAATAGGTAATAAAATGCTTTGAAATATTCTAGAGATACCTTGATCTTCAAATTTTATTGGTCGTTTTGTTTGAATAACCTTATTGACCATCGCTCTTCGTTTTCTGACCAGGTCTTTAGGGTATATATCCCAGCAACATTTGCCAACCATGTCATCCAGATTCCCCCCGAGTTTTCGGGCTAGAACCTGGTTACCCAGCAGGATTGTCCCATCTCGATCGACTACCACGAAAACCTCGTCAAGCCCATCTAATAGCGCATCCAGAAGGAGTTGGTGGTCTTGGATTTTCTTTTCAGCAAGTTTTTTTTCTGTGATGTCACGTGCAAGAATCGCAATTCTTGCAACTTCCCCATTGTCGTTCAACACCGGATAAACAATGCTATCGTAAGTTCCTTTGTGCCCTGGATCTTCTACTCTAAATGGTTGGCCAGTACGAAGAACCTCATTAAAAACATTCTTTCGAAATCTAGCACTCTCTGATGTTAACATATCCCAATAGCATTTTCCTGTTAGTTCCTCCAGATTCTTACCCATTGCTTCTGCCAATATATTATTGGCCAACAATATGGTGCCTGATGCATCTAAGAGAAGGAAAATATCTCTTGGAGCGCTAACTAATGCTTGAACAAGTTGTTGCCTCTGTCGAAGTTCCTCTTCTACATTCCTTCGTTGGGTGATGTTTTGATACCTGATTTTACGCGCATAGAATTGGTTACCAGGCTCGAAAACAGGATGGTCACTGAGTTCGATCCAGCATTCTCCTCCGGAGCGGTTAATAATTCGTAATTCAAACGTAAAGGGTTGGGTTGGATTTGCTTTCCTTTGGCTGCAGTAAGAAGAGAAAACAGTTCGATCGTTTGGGTGGACGATTTCCTCGACAAGGTGTGGATTTTCCAGAAATTCCTCTCGGTCGTAGCCGGTAGTCTTCTTACAAGAGGATGATACGAGGTGAAGCTCTCCAACTTCTTCCACCCATTCCTCCCACTCTTGAGATGAATCAATAATTGCCTGGATCATGGTTAATCGGTCAGATGAGGTGTCCATGAAATGTCCTTCTATCTGGATGGTTCTTCCCATTTATTTAGCTTTAAGTCTATATTGATAATTATACTTCTCAGTAAATTTGAGAAACAGATATTTTGATGTTTTCAATATTCAGGAACGCTGCTAATGATAAATTATATTTTCCCTTTCGTTGGAAACGGTTCTTTTGATGGAAGACATACAGATTCTTATGTCGGTTATAATTACTCAAGAGCTCTCTTCAGACCAGGAGATGGACTTTTAGATGATCCAATCAGGTAATGAGATTAGCAGGAATCTCGAATGAATTTGAAAGAACAGGCAGCAAAAAAGGCATTAGATTTTGTACACGACGGAATGGTTGTAGGACTGGGGACCGGAAGCACAACCTGCCATTTCATAAAGATGTTGGGAGATAGCATACGGTCGAAAAGTCTACGAAATGTTCGAGGTGTACCAACTTCTGAAAATACGGTGGAATTGGCAAGATCGAGTGGAATCCCGCTGGTCTCTTTGTCAGATTACTCCGAAATCGATCTTGCGGTAGATGGAGCAGACGAAGTCGACCCAAATCTGAACCTGATCAAGGGTATGGGGAGGGCACTGTTACGTGAGAAGATTGTCGAGATTCACGCCAAACTTTTTTTGGTTGTTGTGGATGAAAGCAAGTTGGTGGATAAATTAGGTACGCGAAGCCCCCTACCTGTGGAAATTGTGCAATTCGAGTGCATGGCACAAGTTCATTGGTTAAATTCTCTAGGATACCAGGCTGAGCTATGGAACGAACGGGATGGCCGACCTGTAATAACAGATAATGGAAATTTCCTTGTGTTATGCCATTTTTCAGATGGAATCCCGAATCCTTACGAACTGGCAGACCAACTGGCAAGGCGTCCTGGAATTGTCGAGCATGGATTGTTCCTGGATATGGCTGGGCAGGTTATTGTGGCTGGTGATAAATACATTCATATTCTGGAGGGTAAATAATGAAATCACTGAAAAATATTAAAACTAAGATCGCGCCCTCTATTCTTTCTGCCAATTTTGCTTGTCTGGAAGAGCAGGTTAATGAAGCGATTTCGACTGGAGTTGAGTACATCCATGTGGATGTGATGGATGGCCATTTCGTACCAAACATGACCGTAGGACCTTTGGTGGTATCAGTGTTGAAACCACTCACTCGATCTGCTGGGGTTATCCTGGATGTTCACCTCATGATTGACAAACCGGAATTTCTCATTCCAGAATTTGTCCAGGCAGGTGCCGACAACCTCACTATCCATGTAGAAACCTGTCCGCATCTTCACCGCACTATATGTCAGATCAAGGAGTTGGGGATCAAAGCTGGAGTTACACTCAACCCCGCGACGTCCCTGGTTACCCTCGAAGAGATCCTGCCATTTGTCGACCTGGTTCTTGTGATGACCGTCAATCCTGGTTTCGGGGGACAGGAATATATTGGAACCAGCACGAACAAAATTTCTCGCTTACGTCAAATGCTTGACGATCGGGGTCTTTCACACGTCGAGTTAGAAGTGGACGGTGGAATCAAGGAAGACAATGTCCGTGAAATTGTAGAAGCGGGTGCAACTGTACTGGTGATTGGCTCGGCCATCTTTAACAAAGAACGAAGTATTACAGAAAACATAGTTGCACTGAGTTCCAAAATTTCTGCTTAAGATAGATTGACATTAAAACTTTGATAATGCGCAATTCGAGCATACGGCTTTTGACTGTTAAATGCAAAAGAGGTTTCTCCTTCATTTGACCTGATTTCCTCAATATCTCTTTCAATTTGTTGCATATCCAGAGCTAATTGGTATAATAAACTCCTCCCTGGTTGTCATGAGAGATCAAATTCTCTTGAAAGCCAGAGAGGAGAATTATTTTTCATGAATTTCTCTATTACCTATTACCCGAATTACATTCAGCTATAAAGGATGATTGAATTTGAATATTACGCATAAAGAACTTGTTGAGAAGAGAGCTAAATGCTTGGATGATGTTCTAAGAAAATACTTGCTTATCGGTTTTATATTATTGTTTTTTCTTTCGGCTTGTTCGGTCGTGCAAGCTGCTCAGCCTGGACTATTAGAAGATACAACTGGATTTTCCTCATCGCCTAGATCTGAGCAAGAGATTCCAAAATCTTCGAATGATTCGATTGCAACCTCTGGAATGGGGGATTTATCTACAGCGAATGGAAATACATTTACAGCTTCCAGCGATCCAGGTGCGACGCCAGCAAATGGAGAATCGACAAATAATAATCCTGTTGCTCCGGTTAATCCTAACGAGGGAAGTTCAACAGAAAACTCTCAAGGAAATGAAACAAACCCTCTTGCCACTTCAGCCACGTCATCGGCAGTTGAAGAATCCACTCTGCCGATACAACCAGTTGTGGACTTATCGATTCCTGTCGGACCTCAAATTGGTAACCGTGCGCCTGATTTTAGCCTGAATTCCCTCGATGGATCGACAATTGGTCTTACTGACCTAATTGGAAAATATGTACTGATCAACTATTGGGCAACCTGGTGTATTCCTTGTAAAGAGGAATTACCCATCTTGGAAAGAATTTATCAGGAATATAAATCAAGGGGACTGGTAATCCTATCTGTGGATGCGATTGAACAGGATACTGCTGACAAGCTTCAGGCAGTAATTAGCCAGGTTGGGATGACCTTCCCAACCCTCCTCGACCAGGGTAACCAGTTTGCTGATTCTTACCAGGCTATCTTCTTCCCCACCTCCTTTTTTATCGATACAACAGGAGTAATTCGCGATATTACCCTGGGGAACTCCTCAGAAGCGATTTTTCGCCAGAAGATTGAGAGATTATTGTCGGGTGAATACTAACTGAGGATTCTGTAATGCAATCGCAATTCATTGGGGATTTTCCTGTCAGCAATTTATACCGTGATACAAAACGGAATAACTTTCTAATACTTGCTAGTCCGGGCCATTACCGAGAGAGCCTGGTGGGATTACTACAAAATCTACCTGATTCTGAGATTAGCTTATTTGACCCTCAGCAAAAGAAAGTTCTCTCTTCATTCGATACCAACCAAAGCATTGTACTGGTAGACTTACCTTCATTGTCTGAAATACAAAGCAATGGAATTAGTAGTGTTGAAGTAATTAATTCCATCCGTGATAAATTACCGGGGGCAAGAATTGTTTTACTGATAGATAATTACCAACAATCCAGGGAAGCCCAGTGTCTATATGCTGATTGCATCTTACCCAGGAGTGTTTCCGCAGGTCAATTCCTAAATGCAGTTCGTAATCTGGGGGATATGGCTTTCGATATAAGAGAATCAGCTTAGACTCCCGTTCACTATTAAGTATTAATCAGCTGTTCCCACCTTTCGAATATTGCTGATCGAATCTGAAAATCCAAAGCAGGTCTTTCTGTAAGCACGGTGGCTAAGAAAGGCCTGTTTCTTATTTGTATTAGTCCAGGCTGTCGTTGAAATTTGGATTATTCTTTTAGGGAGTGTATAATTTGTTAGAATTACTTTTAATAATCTAAACTGGAGTTAAGTAATGAGCTCACCGGTTGGTCGAATCGATCGTATAGAGTTGTTTCATGTTGCTATACCGCTACCAAAGCCATTTTATCCTTCATGGATCCCTGGATATCCCCAAACTGTAAACCGCTTCAACTTATTACGCCTTACCACGGAGGATGGGGTGCAGGGTTTAGCAGCAGGGGTCGCTTTTGAACGGGAGCGTGAGGGTTTGGGTGGGTTGTTAGGTCCTTATCTGATCGGTTTAGATCCTACAGATATTTCCACTGCTCGACAACGCATTCGGGAAGCCAGCTACCTGGGATGGCGTAATTATTGGATAGAAGCAGCGTTCTGGGATATTTTAGGCAAGGTGGAGGGTAAGCCGGTGTGGGCACTGCTGGGGGGAGAATCTGTCCAACGAGTACCGGTGTACGCTTCTACTGGCGAGATTCACCCCACTCCTCAACGCATAGAAGAGGTGCTGAGTTTGCAGGAAATGGGTTTCAAAGCCATAAAGTTGCGAGTGCACAGTTTCGATTACAAAGAGGATATTTCCCAGGTCGAAGCCGTCCGAAAAGCGGTGGGTGACACGATCCAGATCGGTGTTGATGCCAATCAAGGTTGGAGGGTATCCTTGATCGAGGATGCTCCATTGTGGACTCTTGATCGCGCTACCGAGTTTTCATATGCTTGTGCTGAACTAGGCATCTCTTGGATTGAAGAACCTTTGGATATGTACGCTTTTGATGAACAGGCGGAGCTTTGTCGCCGTTCCAAAGTACCTATCGCTGGTGGTGAATTAAACGGAGGCTGGCATGAATTCAAGATAATGCTGGAGAAGGGAAGTTACGACATTTATCAACCTGATGCCACCATGGGCGGAGGAATCAGCGATGCCAGGAGAGTTTTAGAAGCCTGTCAAAAAGGATCATTAGGTTTTACCCCCCATACCTGGACGAACGGTTTGGGATTCTTGATCAATCTGCATGTATATTGCAGTGGAAGAATGGAACAGCCTATCGAATACCCTTATGAACCCCCTGGATGGATTCCAGAAGTAAGGGATGGTATCCTGGCAGAAACAATCCAAATCGATTCTGATGGCACGGTGGCTGTACCAAATACCCCTGGATTTGGGATTGAGCTAGATGAGGAAAAGTTGAATCGATACGGAGAGAAATATTTTGAGATCACATCCCGAGGTTTAGCTATGAAAACCATCCGGGAAAAGGGCTTGTTTACAGCTTTGCGACTTGCAAAGAAGAAGCGTCGATAATATCTTAGATGGAGGGCATCATGGACCAAAGTCAGAAACTCAAACGGACTACCAAGCTAGTTTATGGGGTAGGAGATGTTGGTAATGCGGTGGTGAACTCAGCCATACAATTCTTCCTGATGGTTTTCTATACCGATGCTGCTTTAATTGGTCCTGCACTAGCAGCTAACGCCTTGCTGATTGGCAAGATTTGGGACGCGGTAAACGATCCACTCTTTGGTTGGATCTCCGACCGTACTTCAACCCGCTATGGTAAGCGACGTGTATACATGATATTTGGTGCAATACCTTTAGCGATCGCTATCATGTTGCTGTGGATTGTTCCCAGGGGTTTGGGAGATTTAGGTGTCTTCTTATGGATTGCTTTTACTTTCTTGCTCTTTGACACAGTATGGACCTTGACAAATGTTCCCTATTACGCCTTGACTTCTGAGCTGACCGATGACTACGATGAGCGAGCCAGTCTCACTGCTTATCGTATGGTATTAGCAGTGCCAGGGTACATTATAGGCGCAGCTTTAACACCGGTGATTGTGGGATTATTCGTAATTAAACGTGTCGGATATGGGGTTGTTGGTATTCTCTACGGTATTCTGGCTGCTGCAACTTTGTTAATTGCCGCAAAAGGTTTGAAAGAACGGAAGGAGATTGCTCAAAGCAAGTCAGCAACCCCGCCATTCCGGGCTTTTCTGACAACCTTTAAGAATCGCCCTTTCTTGCAATTAATATTGGCATACTTTATTGCAAATACCTCTTTCGCTTTAATCAAAACGCTGATGGCTTACTTCCTGATATACCAATTACAAATGGAAGATCAAGTGCCGCTAGTGACGGCTTTGTTACTTGTTTTTGTTGCGCTATTCTTGTTTCCCTGGAAATTCTTGGCTGAGCGCTGGAACAAAGGACCCGCATATGCCTTAGGTCTGGCAATAGGTGGGTTAGCCGTCGCTGGCACATTCTTCCTGCCACATGAGCCTACGCCCTGGGTTTATTTAATCGCGATCATTGCAGGGATCGGTTTCTCTGCTAATTGGGTATTCCCCTGGGCAATGGTGCCGGATGTAGTTGAATTCGATCGTCTGGAAACGGGTGAATACCGTGGAGGGATGTTTTATGGTGTATGGGGTCTAGCCCTGAAGATCTCAGAGGCAATGGGAATAGTGGCTACAGGGTGGGTTTTACAGTTGTATAGATATATTCCAAATGTGGAGCAGAGTACCGGCACACTTTTCGGTATACGCCTTTTCTTTGGACCCATTCCCTTAATCTTCTTCCTTCTCGCCCTTCCCTTGTTGGTTTGGTATCCAATCACCCGCGCCAAACATGCTGAAGTTAAACAAAAAATTGAGCTAGCCAAAGCAGATAAAGGCGAGGCGTAATTCTATCCGCAAAAGAGAGGTTCTACACCCTACCGGGAAACAACCAGCTTAACTAAATCCCCTTCTTCATCTAAAGTAAATCTTGCATACTGAGGAAGAATTCCATCCGCAAGCGTTACGTGTTTGCTAAGTAAGACCACACGCCTGGAAGTTCCTCGACTCTTGTGGATTTTTTCTTGCTTGGAGTCCAATTGGCTTGTTGGACAAAGATGTTCTTCTCCACTACATTGTTCGCGTTCCAAGGTATAGGCGAATTGAGCATCCGACATCCCAGGTAAATATTGGGAAACCACTTTCATTACAGAGGAGTACACCTCCTTGGGGATAGGTAATGGACTTTCTGGAGTCAACATCCGATCGCATACGGTTCTAATTTCGCTCAAAGGCTGCTCCTGGTAACGAGTTATCTTGAGAGCTCGTCCGCTGGGCATCGGTTGCACAAGCGGATCCCCATATAGGACAAAGGAAATCAGTGTCTTTTGATCCTCGCCATCCAGGTAGCCCTGTCGACGATTCATCTCTCCTGCCAGATAGATCTTCGCATGCCTCAAGGCTTCTCCTGTTGTCATACCTTGTTTTAGGAAATTCCAGAATGTGTGTCCCAGCAAGTCTGCTGCGGTTAGGGGTTCTTGGATTGATCCATAAGCCATGCAGGTGGATCCTACAACAGCCAGGCTTCCAGCTTCCAGAAATCTCAATGAGATTGCGTCTTTTGAGGATCGACCTTGGATGTGAAGCCCATAACAGGCCTCGCTAAACACAACCTGCGGGACTTCATTATCCTGTGCAGAACCTCTTGCCCTGATATCCTCTGGTCGTAGAGCTATGGGATAATCTGGTTCGTCGGATTGGTCCGATAGATCGCGTTGACCGAACCACTCTTTGGCATCAACTATACCGTGCAGGTTGAAATAGGCTAACCTTCCTTTAGGAGTTGGAATTGCGTGTTTTTTTTGTTGTGCTGGATGATCCTCAAGTGATCCATTAATGGAAAATCGAGTGCCTATCGATTCAGTATCGGAGGGATAGTATCCAGTCGGAGGTGAGACATATAGTTTTTTGGGCTTTCCAATAGGGCGAAACACCTGGGCAGCCATTTTTTGCCAGATAGCTGCGGTGTAACCAAAATTCTGCGAGCGATTCCGAATGATCATTTCCCAATAATCCCTCAATCGTCGTATATAACGTTTGTACCAAGGGAGTTGCTTGGATTGTTTCTCATGATATTGTCGAATGCTACGCAATGCGTTCACCAGTATCTCGGCATTTTCTCCAGCTCCACCAGGGAGTCGTCCCACAGGCCATTCAGGGATGAAGTAGTTTTCGTTACGAGTCGCATAGGGATTATCCGAAGGTACATCCACATCCTGATCGTCTACTGGATTTGGAAGGTGATGGAAAGGTATGATTTCAGGTCCACCTACAATTAATACAACACCGATCCTTTGACCTTTTTTTCTGAGCGCATCATCCAGGTCTCTCAATGCCAATTTCAGCTCCCAGGGATCGTTAAGATCTGCTGGCTGGATTCCTAGTGCCTTGGAGTTGACTGGATCGTCAGCTAGGAATAATAGTGCTCCCCATCCACGACGTCCCCGGACTGTCTCTACCAACAAGTTCATCTCGGACTCAATAATTGTTGCAGTGCGAAACCCATAAATAGCCTGGAGCTTACTGCGTCCGGTGAGTATTACATACACTGGAAAACGACCATCAAGGTGGGTCAATCCAGGAAGATTCATTCTTCCAGCAAGAAGGTCTAATTCATTGCTGATTGCTTCTATATCGAGGTCACTTTGGTGGATTGGTCCTGGTGGGACAGGTTTTGGAGAATCAGGAACGAAGCCCTTTCCTTGTACTTCCACAATAACAGCGGCAACAATACCTTCCTGAACGCTATCCTCAGAATGTGAATTTTCACCAGGATCAATTTCAGGTTCAAGTGCCCATTGGTAATCATGCAATTCACCTTGAATTGAGAATTCCTCTTCTGCATTTTCGAATTTAGATGTATCTTCAGATAGAGTCAGAGCAATTTCGGCTGGCTCCTCACTTTCCTCGATAGGGGAGTCAGTTAGTGATGAGAAGATTATGTTTTCTGAAGCTACCAAAGTTTCTGGTTGATCTAATGCAGCAGAAACACCGTAAATTAATAGTGCTTCTTTCTCAATTTGAAGAGGATCTGATTCTTTTATCTGGTCTTCAGCCTTCTCAATGGTATTAACTGGTTCCTGAATCCCAGGCAATAAACGATTCCACCCCAATACAACAGCTACGTCTGCAGGGATTGGTGTATTCAGCGCCAATTCTAATCTCTCAGGCCACAGGCATCGATATGGATGTCCGTCACCCCATAGTCTTTCCGACACTTGTCCACCTACATCACGCGCAGCAGCCTGGTGCAGCAAGGCGACTGCCTGGGCTGAATCTCCTCCTTCCATTGACCAATCTGCCAACCACAACATACTGGCCAGGCAGTCCGGCCATTGATTATGGTAATTCCGTGCCGTTTGAGATTTGATTTCCAGGGGAATGTCTGATCTAATAGATAGAGCCTTCAAGTGGCAAACACAAGTCAGAGGGTGATCTGGTTTTAGACCTAAAGCCTCTTTGATCCTTGGTTCTGCCTGGTTTATTTCTCCACGATCGATTGCCTGGCGAGCGAGCCATAGGTGTTCACCCCAGGAATCAAGAGCCTGAAAATCCGAGTCTTCACCAGTTAGAGCATACCAATAGCTCGCTAATGATCCGTTCAGAAGTAAAGTTGAACGGGACTGCCTTTGGGATCCTGCTACCACGACATTCTTACTTGCCTGGAAATCATCTGGAAATATATCAGCAATCTGGGTAAGGGTTTTAACTGCTCCAACGAATTCTGGATCAGCCATGCACAAACCAATCAGGACTGGTAAGGCTTGTGAAATTCGGTTTTCTCCCACCAGTGCCTGAGCATAGTAAAGACCTGCTAGAAGGTCTCCCGGGTAAGTAGCCAACCAGTTTAACACTGCTTCTCTGGCGAAGTGATAATTTTCCACTTCCAACGCCGCACTAACAACTTTTAGATATTTTTCGCGGGATATTGTCTTCATCACTTGAGGGTGGTCTCTGAAGTCATTAATCGATGTCACTTTATCACCTCTCAATATATGTTTTACTTCTCGATTGCAGCAAGTCGATGGTTATGTACTAGATTAAGCGCGACTACTGCGCCTAACAAACGATGAACGCTTACTTCATTGGGTGCCAATTGAGCAGCCTTACGCAGCATCGATTCTGATGCCACATAGTCTTTGTTATCCTTGAGCACGACACCTGCCTGATAGAAGGGACGATAATCATCTCCTGCTATATTTATTGCTTTCTGGTAGATTTTCAAGGCTTGTTTATTCTCGCGTCGATCTTGGTAAACTCTTCCTAACTCAAGATAGAAATTTAAAATATCTGGAGAAGATTCAATAGCTTCGCTCAAATGAAAAATTGCCTGGTCAAGTTGCCCTATCTGATGCATATGCTTGCCAATAATGAAATATAGATTCCCTCTATGACTCATCGACAGACTTGATTCATTTTCTTGCAAGACCTGGCGAGAAATTTGGATAGCCTCTTCGTTTTTCTCCGTTTCCCAAAGCCATTCAGCCAAGAGTGCAGAGTATTCCGGTTGATCAGGCTCCTTATTTGAAAGAATTCGAATCTCTTTTATGGCAATATCGACACCATGTATGCGCCGGATTAGTAACAATCGTTCCATCTGTAATGAATGCGGATTTCCTTGCAAGCGCATCGTTTTTTCCAATGCTTCCAAAGCTTCTTTAGGCCTGTCCAAGGCTATCATTGCCCGCGCTAGTAAATACAAGGCGATTGGATGATCTTTATGGGAGCGCAAGATAGTCTGAGCTCGGCTAAGTGCTCCACGTGGATTCTGAGCTTGTAGAGAAATCTCTCCTCGTAGCAATAACGCCTCTATAGGATCGGTCATGCATTCTATGGCACGCTCGGAGCTATTTGCAGCTCCTTGTAGATCACCAATCGCTTGTTGGGAGCGAGCGAGTAGCAACCAAGTATTGGGTTGTTGAGGGTCTAGCTGACTGGCTTTTTCAAATGCCTTAGAAGATCGTTGGAATTGAGAACCTTGGAAGTAGGCAAATCCTAAAGCCATATGATTAGCGACATTCTCCGGTTCTAATTTGGTTGCCTGTTCTAAATGCAGCAGGGCTTTGGTTTGATCAGGTAATCCACTCGCTGGATCAACAGAATCAAAAATTTGAAAAGCCAGAAAATGCCAACGCGCCTCCTCAGGCCAGATATCCAAAGCTTTCTGGATTGCTTCCATAGCTTTGGAGAGAACTCCCTCGATTCTTGCCAACCGTGCTCTCAAGTAATAGAACATGGGCATTTTGGGCCACCTGATAGATGATTTCAAGGCAATCTCTGCTGCTTCCTCGGCAATCTTGAGTGCTTTACAGGAATCTGGATCGGTCAACGATAGTTGCATTTGAACTAAGGGATGCAGATATGATTCTTGGGCTTCCAAGTATGATTGCCACTCAATTTCTTCCGGTTCCAGGGTTTCTTCCTGTTTTTCTATTCTTCTTATGAATGAGAGAAAAGCTGCAATATCGTCTGGTTTAGGAGAGATTTTCAGAAGGATGTTTCTGAACAATTGGAAAGTCTCCAAGTCAGGATTGAATATCGCTTTCCCTCGAGCCAGCCACAAAGCGAGAGTGCATCGACACTCGTCATCATCCCAATCTTCAATATTGTTTATTTCGTCGGTGGATCCGAAAGTGCCTAGTGCCGCTTTCTGCATGCTCGAAATAAAAAGTTGGTGAGCCTCCTCACTTAGCACGGATTCACCCACAGCATGTTCCAACACTTCTAAATCTTGGTATAAATTTTGAGCTTCTGCTCGAATAACCAAGGCTTGGGCTAACTTCAAGTGTGCCACAGGAGAGAAAGGAGCTAATTCGGTAAGTTGGCGAAGTATTGAAAGCGCATCCTCCCATTCCTGGAATTCCAATGCTGCAAGACCAACCGATAACAAACTAAAGAAATGGTCCTTCGAAGGTTTTTCGCAGTTGACCGTTTCTAAAGGCTCATTATTGGGACTTTTCTGCCAATCTTGGGCTAAGCAATACTCAGGTAGTAAACGAGCGGCTGAATGATATATACGATTTCCTTTCTCCCTATCGCCTTGCATAGCACAAAGGCGCGCGATAATACCCTGGCTACCTGGGTGGTTAGGAGAAATCTTCTCTAATAATTCTGCTTTTTGGCTTGCTAAGTCTATGTCACTCGTTTCCAATGCGATCTCAGCGCATAAACTAACGCAGTGAAACTCGTGATTGAGCATATTTGCCTGAGGGAGCAGTTCTTTAAGATATGTGAAAGCTTTCTTTGGTCGCAGCATCGAAAAAGCCAATTCAGCTGCAGATAAAAGCAACTGATGTTGAAAAGTTGGTTCTAAAGAAGCACTTTTTGAATTGATTATCTGTTCCATATGCGACATGGCAGGCGCGAGTTCACCGAGCATCCTAAGCACTTGAGCCAGCTGAAAATGCGCTGTATTATCTAGAGGAGATATCTCTAACGCTTTCTCAAGGGTAGAACGAGCTGCTTCTAGCTGGTGTAATTCTATTAAAATATTGGCTTTTTGGAGATATAGTTCGATAGATGTTCCTTCTAATAGGAGTGCTTGTTCCACAGCTTGTAGTGCTGCTTCTAAATCTCCAATAGACTGGTAGGCAGAAGATAGCTCTTGGTACAGTTCAGGCAGTTCTTTAGCTTTCTTTGCTTCAGTCTGGAAGGTTTCTTTATATTCTTTAATCCACCTTTCAAGAAAAGAAACTGCCAATTGGGCTTCTCCTAGCTCTCGTAAGGCTTTTGCCACCCGGAAAAGCTCTAAAGGTGACAACCATTTAGCAACGTCACTTGTCTTCTCCAGTTTCCGAAGTGACTCTAAAGCCATTGAGTTGTTACCAACTTTTCGCGAAATCTCGGCGAGCCTGAAGAGATAATCAGGACGATCTGGATTGAGTTCTGAGACTTTATTGAGAGCAAGCTTCACCGTTTCTTCAACTGGGATCTGTGAAACCGCGGGTTCAGATAGGATCTGGCCTCCTAAATTTGAAAACCAAAGAAGAGTATCTATGTCATCTGGTTTCAGATCTAGTACTTTTTTTGCTGAATGGTAAGCATCACGAGGTAATCCACTGGCCAGGTACGCTTCAGCTAAAGCGCGCAGGATTTCAGTATCCGAGAGTTTGGTTTGTGCAGCCTCTTCTAGTGCTGCAACAGCCATTTCTGGCTGATCTAGTCTGAGCGCAACCAATCCCAATCCCAGGGACAATCGATTCTGTTGTTCTGGTTCTCGATTCAGAGGCTCGTCCAGTGCTCTTCGATAAGCGTCTAAAGATTGTT
>Ga0209254_10001421_pt1 | contig 21426 bp, 20 predicted proteins | sample FrelakmetDIP11DI_FD_187148 | JGI IMG/M metagenome (GOLD analysis project Ga0209254, IMG submission 187148) | Freshwater lake sediment microbial communities from the University of Notre Dame, USA, for methane emissions studies - DIP11 DI (SPAdes)... | ecosystem: Environmental > Aquatic >...
CTGCTCAAGAAGAAGGTGCTCGTTCACCAGCCCGAGGACTATTCTCTGGAGAAGGCCACGCTGGCGCCGGCCGAGCGCCGCGAGCGCGCCAGCCGCGCGGGCCATCCCGAGCGTGCCGTTCGCGCGCCGCGAGCGCCGCGACCCGCTGCGATCGACGAGTCGCCGCGCACGCCCCGCCCGCCGCGTCCCGCCGCGATCGACGAGACTCCGCGCACGCCCCGCCCGCCGCGTCCCGCCGCGATCGACGAGACTCCGCGCATCACGCACACGGATCGCCTGCGCGAGCGCGAGGAAGCCTATGCGCGCAATCCCGACCAGCCGGTGCAGCGCGTGACCGGGCGCGGCAACGGCAAGGCGCCCGAGGTGCCGATGCTGCTGCGCAAGCGTCCGACCCCACCCGCCCTGCTCGAGAGCGCCCCGGCGGCGCAGCGCTCGACCGACTCGGCCGAACCGGTCACATCGTAACGCCGCCCGCTGCACCTGCCTGCCTCGTCGCCGGCTGCCGCGGCGGCTTCGAGCGCGAAGCCGCCGCCGACCTCGCCCGCGCGGCGGACCTCCTCGACTGCACGATCGACGTCGCCGCGCCGGAAGGCGCGGGCCTCGTCGTCGGACGGCTTGCGTCGACCCCGTCGCACCGCGCCGTCGCGCGGCTGGTCGAAGCGCGTCCGGTGTTCGCGCGCAACGTGTTCGTCGGCGCGGGGCCGATCGAACTCCTCGGCGGCGCCGCGGGTCGCCCGGACCGCGTCGCACCGCTGCTCGCCGCAATCGCAGCACTCGAACCGGACGCGCACGGCAGCGCGTGGCGAGCGCCCTACGTCGAGCATCCCGACACCAACGAGGGCAAGGCGCTGTCCCCGCTCTCCCGCGCGCTCGCCGAGCGCGTGACGGCTGCGCTGGCTGCGCAAGGCCGCCTGCGCGACGACGCGCCGCGCCGCCTGCACGTGTTCCTGCGCGACGGCGGCAGCGCGTACGTCGGCACCAGCGACGCCGCCTCGTCGCGGTGGCCGCTCGGCATCCCGCGCATCCGCGTGCCGCGCGGCGCGCCGTCGCGCTCCGCTGCGAAGCTCGCCGAGGCGTTCGTCGTGTTCCTCGGCGACGACACGGCCGAAGTTCTGCGCCCGGGCATGCGCGCGGTGGACCTGGGCGCCGCACCGGGCGGCTGGTCGTGGCTGCTGGCGCAGAAGGGCCTGCGCGTGACCGCCGTCGACAACGGGCCGCTGAAAGGCGCTGCGACCGCCGATCCGCTGATCGCGCACGTGCGTGCCGACGGCCTCGCCTATCGTCCGCGCCGACCGGTTGACTGGCTCGTCTGCGACATCGTCGAGCGCCCCGCGCGCATCGCCGAACTGGTCGCGGCCTGGATCGCGGACGGCGCGGCGCGCTGCGCGATCTTCAACCTCAAGCTGCCGATGAAGCGGCGGTACGACGAGGTGCGCGCCTGCGAAGCGCTGATCGCAAGGCGGATGCGCAGTGGCGGCGCCCCCTTCGCGTTGGCGCTGCGGCACCTCTACCACGACCGCGAGGAAGTTTCCGGCATGCTCTGGCGCACGCGCCGAGGCGCGCGGTGGCTCACGGATGTGTAACATATGCAACATTCCGGCAACTGCGCCCGGCTCGGGCGCCCCGGCAAGAACGAGGAGTCCAGCATGTCAAGCGTCCGTTCCGGCATCGCCCCGCTGATCGTCGCCGCGTGCGCAACGGCGTTCGCGCACGCGCCCGCCGCCATGGCCCAGGCCGGGGTCGCGGCCGGACTCACCGCGCGCAAGATCGCGGACATGGTGCCGAACCTCGCCGGCATCGGCGCGGGCGCCGTTCCCGACTACGTCGGATCCGACGACTACACCTGGGCCGCGGCGCCGGCCCTCTACTACCGGTTCGGCAACACGGACCGCAGCGTGAGTTGGTGGGGCATTTTCGGCAGCGCCAACCTGATCGACTCGCCGAACTGGAGCGCCGGACCGACGCTGCAGTTCCGACCCGGCCGGAAGGACGTCGACGACGCCGTCGTGAAGAAGATGAGCGAGGTCGACAACTCGTGGGATGCCGGCGTCTATCTTGGCTACCAGCACATCAACACTCAGGGGATCCCGTGGATTGCCCGCGCCAACGTCGGCGTGCAGTGGAACCTGAGCGACGAGTACGATGACGCCTATTGGTGGGCGTCGGGGCAGTTCTTCTTCCCGCTGCGCGAGGACCTGTTCGTGGGCCTCGGCGGCGGCGTCGGCGGAGGCGGTTCGAGCTTCAACCAGACCTACTTCGGCGTGTCGACCGCCGACGCCCTGGCGAGTGGACTGCCGCGTTTCTCGCCTGGCGGCGGCGTGTCCAACGTCTACGTCTGGCCGGCGCTGCTCTGGCGCTTCCACCCGAACTGGCTCGGCGGAGTGGGCGCCATGTACTCGCGCGTAACGGGTGACGCCGCCGACTCGCCGATCGTCAGGGATCGCGGCGATGCCAACCAGTGGATCGGCGGCGTGGGCGTCGCCTACATCTGGAAGTGACGCCGGAAGCGCGTCAGTCGACGGACCCTGGAAGCAGCCCGAGCTTCTCGTAGACCGGCCGGATCGCGGAGCGAAGCCGCGGCAGGCGGCGCCAGAACCACAGCGCGACGAGGGCGCACACGATTCCGTTGACGGCGAACGTCGCGGGCACGCCGAAACGCTGCGCGAGCGCTCCGGCGGCGAGGTTGCCCAGCGGCGCGACGCCGAGGAATGCGAGCGTGTAGAAGCCCGCCACGCGGCCGCGCAGCTCGTCGCTGACGATCGTCTGCAAGATGGTGTTCGAAGCTGCCGCAGCGAGGATGACGCCCCCGCCGGCGACGACCATCAGTGCCAATGCCAGCGGCAGCGATCGCACCTGGCCGAAGGCCGCGAGCGCCAGGCCGGACGCCAGCGCGGCACCGACGATCACGCTGCCCAGGCCCACGATGCTCTCGCGCCGCGCGAGGTAGATCGTGCAGGCCAGCGCACCCGCACCCGCCGCGGAGAGCAGCCCGCCCAGCACCTGCGGACCGCCGCCGATCACATCCTTCGCGACCACGGGCATGAGCGACGCGTAGGGCATCACGGTGAACGACACGGCGGCGGCGATGGCGAGCAGCGCGCGCGCCGGCGCGAAATGGGCGACGTACCGGAACCCCTCGACCCAGCTCTCCGCGAAGCCGCGCCCCGGCACGCGCGCCGGCCGGCGCGGGAAGCGCATGCGCGCGAGGGCGACGAACACGGCGACGAACGACAGCGCGTTGAGCGCAAAGCAAACGGCCTCGGTGGTCGCGGCGAGCAACACGCCGGCAAGCGCCGGCCCGACGACGCGCGCGGCATTGACGAGGAACGAGTTGAGCGCAATCGCGTTGGGCAGGTCGGCGCGGTCTTCGACGAAGTGCACGTACAGCGACTGGCGCAGCGGAATGTCGAACGCGTTGGCGACCCCCATCCACAGCGCCAACGCGACGAGGTGCCAGGGCTGCACGATGTCGAGCGCAGTGACGGCCGCGAGCAGCACAGCCTGCAAGGCCATCGCACCCTGCGTGACGAACATCGCCCGGCGGCCGTCGACGCGGTCGGCGATCACGCCTGCGAACGAGCCGAGGAACAGGATGCCCGCGTTGGCGCAGAACGCGATGACGCCCAGCAGCAGCGCCGAGCCGGTCAGCCGGTAGGCGAGCCAGCCCATGGCGACCTGCTGCAGCCACGTACCGACCATGGACAGTCCCTGGCCCGTGAAGAACAGCCGGTAGTTGCGGTGGCGCAACGCGCGAAACGTCCGGCCGGTGGCGCGGGTCATGCGGGGATGGTAACCGCGGTCGCCCGTGGAGAGGCGCGTGGCGCGGAACTTGCCTTCTGTGGAAGGACGATTTGCCTCCGCCACCAACCGACAATGCGCACCCTCGACCTCACGCTGGCCGGCACCCCCGGCGAGCCGCTGTGGCAACTGCTCTACCGCTACTGGTTCTGGGACTGGCTGTTCCGCGATGCGAGCGACGGCGACCGCCTGCGGCGCGCCGCCGCTTGGCGGCACAACGCAGCGCAGCGCATGCACCTGCCCGTCTACATGGGCCGCTGGCTGGCCGTGCTCGGCGCGTCGTTCGCGGTCGCGCTGGCGATCGAGGTCAAGCTCGACGCCCGCGCATTCGCGGCGGTGTTCTACGTCGGCGCAGTGCTCTCGGCGATGGTCGAGACCGTCGCCGGCATCGCCTGGGTCTTCCTGCGCGCCCGTTGAGCAGGGTCAGACCCTGCTCGTCCTCAAGGCAGTCGCGCGCGATCATGCCCCTGAGCTCGCGACCCGACAGGCGCGCACCGTCAGCCGAGCCGCTGGCGTTGCTCCCGCAGTTTGCCGAGCGTGGCGCCGAATGCAGCCAGTCGCGCGCGCTCCTGGTCGACGACGGCGGCGGGCGCACGCGCGACGAAGCCCTCGTTGGCGAGCTTCGCCCTGGCTTTCGCCTCCTCGCCCTCGATGCGCGCGATCTCCTTGCCCAGCCGTTCGCGCTCGGCGGCGACGTCGATCTCGACGTGCAGCATGAGCCGCGTCTCGCCCACGATCTGCACGGGCGCGTCGGTGGTCGGCAGCTCGCCGACGACCTTCACGTCGGACAGGCGCGCGAGCGCGGCGAGGTAGGGGGTGAACCGCGCGAGCGCTTCGAGCGGGCCCGCGGCGATCAGCGGCGCCTTCGCGCCGGCGGCGAGGCCCATCTGGCTGCGCAGCGACCGCACTGACTCGACGAGCGCCTGCAGCGTGGCGATCTCGGCGGCGGCCACCGGATCGCGCTTCGCCGCGTCGGGCGCGGGGTACGGCTGCAGCGAGATCGTCGGCCCCGACTTGCCGGCCAGCGGGGCCACCGTCTGCCACAGCTCCTCGGTGATGAACGGGATGAACGGATGCGCGAGGCGCAGGATCGCCTCGAGGACGCGCACCAGCGTGCGCCGCGTGCCGCGCTGCGCATCTGCGTCGCCACGGGCGAGGTCCACCTTGGCGAGCTCGACGTACCAGTCGCAGTACGCGTTCCACACGAACTCGTAGAGCGCCCTCGCGGCGAGGTCGAAGCGGTAGGCGTCGAGCTGCGCGCGGATCTCGCCCTCGGCGTCCTGGAGCGTCGACACGATCCAGCGGTCGGCGAGCGACAGCGCGACGGGCGCCGACGCATCGAGTCCGGTGTCCTTGCCCTCGACGTTCATCAGCACGAAGCGCGTCGCGTTCCACAGCTTGTTGCAGAAGTTGCGGTAGCCCTCGCAGCGGCTCAAGTCGAAGTTGAGCGTGCGGCCGAACGTGGCGAGGCTCGCGAACGTGAAGCGCATCGCGTCGGCGCCGAACGCGGGGATGCCGTCGGGGAACTGCCTGCGCGTGCGCCGGGCGATGGAGTCCGCCTGGCGCGGGTCCATCATGTTCGCGGTGCGCTTGGCCACCAGCGCCTCGAGGTCCACGCCGTCGATGAGGTCGAGGGGGTCGAGCACGTTCCCCTTCGACTTCGACATCTTCTGGCCCTCCTCGTCGCGCACGATCGAGTTGATGTAGACGTCGCGGAACGGGACGCGGCCGGTGAAGTAGGTCGTCGTCATGATCATGCGCGCGACCCAGAAGAAGATGATGTCGAAGCCGGTGATCAGCACCGACGAGGGCAGGAACGTGCGCAGCTCGGGCGTATCCGCCGGCCAGCCGAGCGTCGAGTGGCACCACAGCGCCGAGGAGAACCACGTGTCGAGCACGTCCTCATCGCGGCGCAGCGTCGACGGTACGCGGCCGAGCTTCGCCGTCGCCTTCGCGCGCGCGGCGCCTTCGTCACGGGCGACGTAGACGTTGCCGTCCTCGTCGTACCACGCCGGGATCTGATGGCCCCACCACAGCTGCCGCGAGATGCACCAGTCCTGCAGATTGCGGATCCAGTGCAGGTAGGTGGAGAGCCACTCGTCGGGCACGAAGCGCACGGTCTCGCCGCTCCCCGGCGCACCTGGCGGCAATCCGCCCTCCGCCACCACCGCGAGGCACAGCTCCTGGATCGACTTGCCCGGGAAGTACGGATGCGCATCGGGCGCAGGCTTGGCCGTGGCGACGAACCACTGGTCGGTGAGCATCGGCTCGACCACCTCGCCGGTGCGCCCGCAGCGCGGAACGACCATCTTGTGCGGCTTCTCTGAAACGAGGAGCCCCGCAGCCTGCAGGTCCTCCAGCACGGCCTTGCGCGCGACGTAGCGGTCCAGTCCGCGGTAGCGCGCCGGCGCGTTGTCGTTGACCTTCGCCTCGAGGTCGAGGATCGCGATCGCCGGCAGCCCATGGCGCTGCGCGATCGCCCAGTCGTTGAAGTCGTGCGCGGGCGTGATCTTCACGCAACCGGTGCCGAACTCGCGGTCGACGTAGTCGTCGGCGACAATCGGGATGTCGCGATCGGCGAGCGGCAGGCGCACCGCCTTGCCCACGAGATGCGCGTAACGCTCGTCCTGCGGGTTCACCGCGACCGCGGTGTCGCCGAGCATCGTCTCGGGCCGAGTCGTCGCGACGACCAGCGATGACGAGCCGTCGGCGAGCGGATAGCGGATCTCCCAGAGCTTGCCCTGCTCCTCCTCGCTGTCCACTTCGAGGTCCGACACCGCGGTGCCGAGCTTCGGATCCCAGTTGACCAGCCGCTTGCCACGGTAGATGAGCCCGTCCTCGTGCAAGCGCACGAACGTCTCGACCACGGCGGCGGAGAGCCCCGCGTCCATCGTGAAGCGCTCGCGCGACCAGTCGCCGGAGGTGCCCAGCCGGCGCATCTGCCGCGTGATGGCACCGCCCGACTCCTCCTTCCACGCCCACACGCGCTCGTTGAACTTCGCGCGGCCGAGGTCGTGGCGCGAGCGGCCTTCGGCCTTGAGCTGCTGCTCGACGACGATCTGCGTGGCGATGCCCGCGTGGTCGGTGCCGAGCTGCCACAGCGTGTTCTCGCCGCGCATGCGGTGGTAGCGGATCAGCAGGTCCATCAGCGTCTGCTGGAACGCGTGGCCCATGTGCAGCGTGCCGGTGACGTTCGGCGGCGGCAGCTGGATGCAGTAGGGCTGCGCATCGGGCCGCAGCGACGGGCGGAAGTACCCGGATGACTCCCACACCGGGTACCACTTGTCCTCGATCGCGTGCGGCTCGAAGCTCTTGGCGAGTTCCATGAAAGGTGCGCGCCGCACGATCGCGGTCGACGATGCCTGTGCCTGCAAAATCTTGAAATTATAGCGGTTCGGGCACGCCGCCCGGCCGCTGCGGCGTCAACGCGCCAATTGCGGCAGCGTAGCGCGCGAACCGGAGACGGCCGCCCGGACTGCCACGGGGCCTACTTCGCCGGCGCGGGGACCAGTCCCTTCGGCGCGTCGGGCGCGAGCTGCGCAACCTCGATCTGCGTCGCGTCGGAGAGACGGTAGAGCAGGCCCGCGCTGTCGTTGCGCAGCACCGCGAACTTCCCCGTCACGACGATCGGGTCGAACGTGTAGCGCACGGGCGACTTCGCCACGATCTCCACGACCGAGTCGGGCCCCGCGGGCAGGCAGAACGAGCAGTGCTGCGGCACCGCGGTAAGGAGGAATCGCTTCTGCTTGTCGCCGGCGTCGAGCGGGATCATGAAGCCCTGCACGCGCGTCTCCTTGGCGTCGAGCGCGAGGATGTCCTTGCTGAACTCGGGGACCATCTTGTTGCCCTGCTTCACCGGCTGCACCTGCGCCAGCAGGCGCCAGGACACGACACCGGCGCGCTCGGGCAGGATCTGGGCGGAGAAATCGCTCGCAGAAGGCAGCCCCCCCGGCGGGACGGTGGTCACAGCAGTGGCGGCAGACGCCGTGGCGAGCACGGCGACGGCAAGGCAGCGCAGCAGCAGCGGGCGGATTGCGTTACTCATACGGGCGTCTCCGTGCAGCGGGAATCGGCCGAACCCGCGGCGGCGTCTGGGCAATGGGCCAGACACGAGGGGCTCGGCAACACCAGTATACCCGTGCCGCCTCCCCGATCTCCCGGGGCTTGGCGGGCGTCAGGGCGGATTCCCTCCAGCCGCCGCCGCGGGCCGAGCGGCCCTGACCCGGCGCTGCGCGACAAGTGCCAACGCGTCACTGAGCCGGTTGCCCCACCTCGCAGCGTGCGCTCGCCGCGTCGTAACGCCTGTCGTAGTCCGGGTCGAGCGTCCCCATCCAGCGGTCCCACCACAGGAAGTAGAGGCCGTAGTTGTGCCGCGCCGTCGCGTGATGCGCGTTGTGCGCGACCGACGTGTTGAGCCAGCGGCCCAGCGGGTGGCGCGACCAGCCGGACGGATACAGCTCGTAGCCGCTGTGGCCGTAGACGTTGACGGCCGTCGAGATCGTCTGGAACACGAGGAGCGCGAGCGGGTGGATCGGCACCACGAAGACGATCAGCATCACGCCCAGCGCCTGCACCACCGACTCGGCCGGGTGGAACGCGTAGGACGTCCACGGCGTGGGGTTCGTCGACAGGTGGTGGACGCGGTGGATGAGCGGGAAGATGCGCCGCAGGTGCAGCAGCCGGTGCGTCCAGTAGAACCACGCGTCGTGCACGACGAGCGCGAGGACGATCGACGCGACGAACCACGCCGCGCCGTGGCGGCCGAAGTCGCGGTAGATCAGCGTGTGCGGCAGCGCGCCGAGCCACGCCAGCAGCCCGCTGACCGCACCGAAGACCGCGACGGCGATCGCGGAGTAGCCGAGCTCGCGACGGATCTGCGCGGCCGATGGCATCGCGGCCTGGAGCTTGCGCCGGCGCGCACCGCCGGGACGATAGCCGATCCAGAACGCCAAGCCGGCGAAGACGAGGTAGCGGACGCCGAACAGCGCGGCGAGGACGAGCGTGGGCAGCCAGAAGGTGCCGGGCGCGCCGATGACGGACAGCAGTGCGGAGCCGGTCTCCGGCACGGGATCACGCGTCGGCCAGCGTGGCCGCGACGTCGAGGCGATACGCCTGCCACGCCGGCCACAGTGCCGCCAGCACACCCGCGCCGGCAGCGCCGGCTGCGATCCAGAGCTCGCTGCCGCGCAGCGTCCACGCCGTCTCGGCCAGCGGAGCCGCGGCGGGGAACCAGGCTCCGGCGAGCGAAAGCGTCACCTGCGCGAGCGCCCAGCCCAGTGCCGCGCCGGCGAGTGCCAGCGTCACCGACTCGGAGAGCAGCACCCACGCGACCTGGCCGCGGCTCGCGCCGAGCGCGCGCAGGATCGCGAGGTCGTAGCGACGCTCGTCCAGCGCCTGCGCGAGCGCGACGAACAGCATCGCCGCCGAGGCGACGATCAGCAGCAGCGCGAACGCCCGCAGCAGGTCGAGGCCGACGCCGAACACCGTCAGCAATCGCGCGGTCTCGTAGGCCGGCGATGCCGCGACGTAGTTCGTGCTGCTGTTGATCGCGCGCGGCAGGCTCGCCGCCGCCAGCGGCCCGACATAGCGGACCAGCACCATCGTCACCTCGCGCGCCGGGCCGGCCGCCTTCGCCTTGTCATGGTCGTGCGCCTCGCCCTGCGTGTCCGGAGGATGGTGCGCATCGTGCACGTCCCAGACGCTCTCGATGGAGGTCAGCACCATGCGGTCGAGCACCGTGCCGGTGGGCGCGACCACGCCTACGACCCTGTACGGCGCATCGCCGTGGCCGCCACCGCCCTCGGCGAGCCCGTGCGATCCGGTGAACTGCGCGCCGATGCGCAGCCCGGTCGCCCGCGCGACTTCGCTGCCCAGTACCGCCTCCATCGACGCCGACCACATCGCGCCCTGCGCGAGCCGGCCACCGTAGTGCTCGACCAGCGTCGCTTCCGTGCCGACGATGCGGAAGCCGCGGAAGCTGTCGCCGAGCGCGAGCGGAATGGCCTGCGCGATCATCGGGTTCGCGCGAAGCTCGTCGACCGCGGCCAAGGGGATGTTGCCCGGCGGAACGTCGAGGTGGAAGACGCCGGCGAGGACGAGCTGCAGCGGGCTCCCCTTCGCGCCGACGACGAGGTCGATGCCCTCCGAGTCGCGCGTGAGCCGCGTCTCGATCTCGCGCGACACGGCCAGCGTGAGCACGACCATCGCCGTGCCGACCGCCGCGAGCAGGATCACCAGCAGCGTCGCGAGCGGCCGTCGGCGCGCGTAGGCTAGCGCGAGGCGCGTCGGTCCCATCGCCCTCACCCCCGGCCTCTCTCCCGGCTGACGCCGGGCGAGGGGAGATGAGCGAGCGTCACGCAGCCTCCGCAACGCGCGCGGGCAGCATGTAGGTGTGCGGCAGCAGCGGCTTCACGCGCGCGTCGTGCGAGGCGACGACGAGCGTGGCGCCGGCCTCCAGCGCCTGCGTGCGCAACAGCTCCAGCGCCACAGCGGCATGTGCGTCGTCGAGGTTGGCAGTGGGTTCGTCGGCGAGGACCAGTGCCGGTCGGTTGACGACCGCGCGCGCGATCGCGACTCGCTGCGCCTGTCCCTGCGACAGCTCGCGCGGCCACCGGTGCGCGAGATCCGCCACGTGCACTGCCTCGAGCAGCGAACGGATGCGCGCCTCGTCGACGGGCCGCCCCGCCATCGTGCAGGCGAGCCGCAGGTTGTCGGCCACGTTGACCGCGCCCACCAGATGCAGCTTCTGCGGCACGAGCCCCACGCAGCGGCCGCGCCAGCGGTCGCGCGCAGCGCCCGCCAGCGCCGCGAGGTCCTGCCCCGCGACGACGACGCGGCCCACGGTCGGCGTAGTCAGGCCGGCGAGGATGTGAAGCAGGGTCGACTTGCCGCTGCCGGACGGCCCGCCGAGCAGCCACTGCTCGCCACCCTGCGCACGCCACGACGCCACCGCGAGCACGCGCGTGGCGCCGTAGCGGTGCTCGACCCCGGTCAGCTCGAACATGGCCGCGACTTTACCGCATCGCGCGCGCGGTCGGGTCAGCCTGCGCGGCCGCCGGCGCCTCGCCCGTCGAGCGGCGCGCGAGACCGCGGCCCACCGCACTCGCGACGGCGTCAAGCCGCGCCATCAGCGCGGCGAATTCCGCCGGGGTGAGCGCCTGGTCCGCATCGCACCACGCCTGCGCCGGGTCCGGATGCACCTCGACCAGCAGGCCATCGGCCCCGGCGGCCACCGCAGCGCAGGACAGCGCCGGCACCATCCACGCCTTGCCCCCCGCGTGCGATGGATCGACGATCACCGGCAGGTGCGTCTCGCGCTTGAGCACCGGGATCGCGGTGACGTCGAGCACGTTGCGGTAGGCGGTCTCGAACGTGCGGATGCCACGCTCGCACAGCACGATCTTGTGGTTGCCGCCGGCGGCGACGTATTCGGCGGCCATCAGCCACTCGGCGATCGTCGCGCTCATGCCGCGCTTGAGGATCACCGGCACATCGACGCGGCCCACCTCCTTCAGCAGGTCGAAGTTCTGCATGTTGCGCGTGCCGACCTGGATCACGTCCACGCCCTGCGCGAGGAACGTGTCGAGCATGCGTACGTCCATGAGTTCGGTGACGATCGGCAGGGCGTGGCGCGCGGCGGCATCCTTGAGCAGCTTCAACCCGTCCACACCCTTGCCCTGGAACGCATAGGGGCTGGTGCGCGGCTTGAACGCGCCACCGCGCATCAGGCGGGCGCCTCCGGCGGCGACCGCATCGGCCGCCGCGCTCATCTGGTCGGGCGTCTCCACCGAACAGGGCCCCGCGATCATCTGCACCTCGTCGCCGCCGATCAGCGCGCCGCGGACGTCGATCGTCGTGGACGTCCGGTGCCATTCGCGCGCGACGACCTTGTACGGCTTGACGATGTGCAGCGCGCGTTCCACGCCGGGCATCGTCTCGAACATCTCGGGCGCGAGCGGGCGCTCGTCGCCGACCGCGCCGACCAGGGTGCGCTCGGTGCCGCGCGACACGTGCACGCCGAGCCCGTGCTGGCGGATCTTCGCCTCGACCGCTGCGATCTCGCGCTCTCCCGCGCCGGGTTCCATCACGATGATCATGTCGACTCCTTCTGCGGCCGGTGGTTGGAATGCAGGACCGAAAACGAATCGGGCGGCCTTGCTGGGGCCGCCCGATCGCTGGATTGACTGCTGGTGCTGGATCTAGTCGCGCGCGGGCTCCGGGAAGGTCACCGGATAGTAGTCACCGAACGCGTAGAAGCGCGAGCTCACGGGCACAAGGCTATCCCGTTTTTTCGCGCAGCGCAAACGGGTACGTGGCGTCTTCCGCTACCGGCATGCGTCGCAGGTGCCTTTGACCGTGACCTCGACCTCGGCGCGGTGGAAGCCGGCGGGCAGCGAGATCGCCGGAACGCGCGCCTGCTCGAGGCACACGACGCGACCGCACTCGCTGCACTGGAAATGCGCATGCTCGCCCTGCCCGCCGAGTCCGGCCGCCGAGAAACGCCAGACGCGATCGTCGCCCGCGACCTTGTGCGCAAGGCCCTGGGTGGTCAGCCAGTCGAGAACCCGATACAGGGTGACGCGGTCGACGTCGTGACCGCGCGGCAGCCGCAGCTCGACCCCGTGATGCGACAGCGCCTCGGGCGCGGCGAGCAGCGTCGCGAGCACGTCGATGCGGGCGCGCGTCACGCGCGCGCCACGGCTCGCGAGCAGCGCCTGCGCACCCGCGGCATCGGGTCGCGCGCCGCGCGGCTTCGCCGGCGAAACGTGGGAGGTCATCCGCGGATGATACGCGCGCGCCCCGCTCCACTGCCCGGATGCGCACTACGACTGGCGGTCGCGCCACCCGTCGATCTCGCGCTCGATCGCCTCGGCGACGTAGGCGCGCAGCAGCTCCCCCACGTGCTCGTTGATCGCCGCGACGAGATCGGCGCTCACGCGGTCGACGACCGGCTTCAGCCGCTCGCCGAGCCTCGTGCGCAGCTCGGTGTCCGTGAAGATGTCGATCCGCTGCAGCACCTGCATGCCGATCTCCTCGGCGATTTCCCGCACGCGCGCGTCGTCAAGGGGCGCGAGCACCGCGTGCTGCGGCACCGGTGCGGCTCGGTCGACGCTCGCCGGCGCGGTCTCGGCCAGCGGCATCTCCTCGCTTTCGATGGCTTCGACCACCGGCTCGGCAGCAGGGCGTGCGTGCGTCAGCGCTTCGGCATTGCCTGCGAGCTCCTGCGCATCGACATCGCTTGCGTCGCTCGCAAGCGCCTGCGCTTCGGAGCTGCTTGCGGGCGCCTGTAGGGCGGCACTGCTCGCGAGCAGCCCCGCCTCGACTACGCCGGCAGCCGGCTGGAGCGGGGCGACGGGCTGCGTCGATTGCGGCTCGGCAGGCATCCCTTCATGCGTGCTCCATTGCGCTGCCGGCGCCGGCTCGAAGCCGGGAGGTGGGCGGTCGAGACCCAACGGATCGCGGCCGCCGGTCGGCTTGTCAGGCGCGACGGGCACGGCCGGAAGTTGCGTCGGAACGCCGGCTCGCACAGTCGTCGCGCCGCCGAACGTGGGCGACCAGACCGAAGGCTCGTCGAGGTCCTCGAGGAGCGGCTCGTCGGAAAGGGGATCGACGGCATCGGTGAGCACGGGCACGTCTTCGCCCGCGTGCTCCGCCAACGTGGTGGCGTCGACGGCGTCGAGGAGCGTGGGAATGTCCGGCTCGGCGACACCCGCCGGCGCGAACGCCGTCTCGGGCTTGGGGAACACCGGCGAATCGGTCGGATCGACCGGCAGCCCGGTGCGCGCCACCGAGGGCGCGATCGGCTCGCGCTGGATCGTGCGCGGCGAGACGGCCGGCGGTGGGGCGAACACCGGCGAAGTCGTCGTGCTGCCCGCGTGCGGCGCGGGCGCATCCCAGCGCATTGCCGAGAACACCGCGGCCGCGCCGGGGGCTCGCACTGCGGCATCGGTTCGCTCCGTGCGCGCGGCAGCCGCCGCGGGAACAGGCGGGGGCTCGACGGGCGACGCACCTTCGCCGCCGACGGTGCGCGGCGCGTGCGTGGGCGCGAATGCGGAATCGGTTCCCGGGCCCTGCAGGGACTCGGGCGTGTCGATGCGCGGCGCGGCCGTCTCATGCTTGCGCCGCATCAGCGCGTCGGCCTGCTCGAGCAACTCGCGCGCGGTGGGCATCGCTTCAGCGCTGCGGCGTCGCGAGGTTGTGCGCGCGCAGCTCGTAACCGCGCTCGCGATAGAAGCGGTAGCGCTCGCGGCCGGCCGCTACCGCATCGACGCCGGCACCGACGATCTCGGCGAGCCGCTCGAAGCGGCTGAAGAACGGCGGCGGCGTCGCCGCGAGGTTGATCAGCACGCACGCCGGCCCGTCGTGCTCCTCGGCGTGGTCGACAATGATCGGCGTCGCCCCCGCCAGCGCGCTCGACAGGCGGCAGTGCGGCAGAAAGCCGGTGGCCGGAGCTGTCCACAGCAGCCTGTCGAGCCGCTCGGTGGCCTGCGCGTCGGGCGTCACCACGCGCACCGCCGAGTGCGCGGGCCACGCCTTCGCCACCAGCCGCGCGGCCACCGCGACGGGATCGTCGACGTGCGTGTAGAAATCGATCGTGGTCATCGCGCGCCGCCGCGTCAGGATGCCGCCGCGTTCTCCTGCGCCAGCAGCCAGGTGGTGAGCAGCGGCACGGGCCGTCCCGTCGCGCCCTTCTCCTTCCCGTCGCGGTGAGCGATGCCCGCGATGTCGAGGTGCGCCCAGTCGAATTTCTTCGCGAACTTGGACAGGAAGCACGCCGCCGTGATGCTGCCGCCGGCGCGCCCGGCGACATTGGCGAAGTCGGCGAAGTTGCTCGCCAACCCCTCGTGGTAGTCCTCCCACAGCGGCAACTGCCAGCCGCGGTCGTAGGCCTCCTCGCCGGCGGCCACGAGCTCGCGGGCCAGTGCGTCATTGTTGCTGAACACGCCGCAGGCGACGTGGCCGAGCGCGATCACCATCGCGCCGGTCAGCGTGGCGACGTCGACCACCGCCTCGGGCTCGTAGCGCTCGGCGTAGGTGAGCGCGTCGGCGAGGATGAGCCGCCCCTCGGCGTCGGTGTTGAGGACCTCGACCGTCTGTCCCGACATGCTCTTCACGATGTCGCCGGGCTTGGTCGCCTTGCCGGAGGGCAGGTTCTCGCACGCGGGCACCAGCGCCACCACCGACAGCGGCGGCGCCAGCTCGAGAATCGCGCGCATCGTGCCGAACACGGCGGCCGCGCCGCACATGTCGAACTTCATGTGGTCCATGTCCGGCGCCGGCTTGATCGAGATGCCGCCGCTGTCGAACGTGATGCCCTTGCCGACCAGCACGTACGGTCGCGCCTTCTTCGGCGAGTTCATGTACTCCATGACGACGAAGCGCGGCGGCTCCTCGCTGCCGGCCGACACCGAGAGGAACGAGCCCATGCCGAGCGCCTCGATCTCGGCGCGCTCGAGCACCTGGACCTTGAGCGCAGGGAACTGCCGCGCGAGCTCCAAAGCGCGCTCGCCGAGCAGCCGCGGTGTGCACACGTTGCCCGGCAGGTTGCCGAGGTCGCGCGCAAGCTCGGTGCCGTGCGCAATGGCGAGTCCCCGCTCCGCCGCCTTCTCGCCGACGGCGAGGTCGGAGCGCTGCGGCACCGACAGCGTGAGCTTGCGCAGCGGCCGGCGGACTTCGGTCGCTTGGCTCTTCATCTGGTCGAAGCGGTAGACCGCCTCCATCGCGACGACGACCGCGTGCTCCACTCGCCAGCCCACCTCGCGGCGCTTGACCTTTTCCTCGGTCAGGTAGATCACCGCCTCGTACGAGCCGGTCTCGTTCAGCAACTTGACCGCGGAGCGCACCGCGGAGCGGAACTCCTTGTCGCGGAAGTCGCGTTCCTTGCCCAGGCCGACGAGCAGCACGCGGTCGGCGAGCGTGCCGCGCACGTTGTGCAGCAGCAGCGTGGCGCCTAGCTTGCCCTCCATGTCGCCGCGGCGGATGATCTCGCTGACGTAGCCGTTGCTGGCGCGGTCGATCAATTCGGCCGACAGCGACAGTTTGCGGTTGTCGAACACGCCGACGACGACGCAGGCGCTGCGCTGCTTCTCGGGACTTCCGCTTTTTATGGTAAATTCCATGACGTCCCCTGTCGGCGTCCCGGACATTTGCTTGCCCTTGCGGGGCTCCGGAGCGATTATTTGCGAGCTTCGGCGAAAAAGTCAAAAGTTTTCCCGCCGTCATGATTTTTCGCCGCAGCCTCGTGCGCGAGCTGACGCTGACCGCGATCGGGCTGTTCGTCATCCTGGTCGCGATCCTGTTCACCAACCTGGTGCTGCGGCTTCTGGCCCGGGCGGCGGGCGGGACGGTGGCCCCCGAGGGCATCCTCGCCCTGCTCGGCTTCAACGCGGTCTTCTACCTCAACGTCCTCCTTACCGTCGCGGTGTTCCTGACGGTGCTGCTGGTGATGACGCGCTGGTACCGTGACAGCGAGATGATCGTCTGGTTCACCTCGGGACGCTCGCTCGCCGACTGGCTGAAGCCGATCCTGCTGTTCGCGGCACCCTTCCTCATGGCCATCATCGCGCTGTCGCTGTTCCTTTCGCCGTGGGCGGAGCGGCGCAAGCTCGAATTCGAGCGCCAGCTCGAGTCGCGCGAGGAGATCGCGCTGCTCGCGCCGGGGCTGTTCCGCGAGTTCAAGCGCGCCAAGCTGGTGGTGTTCGTCGAGAGCGTGAACACGTTCGACGGCACCATCCGCAACGTCTTCCTGCGCTCGACCGACGAGACGAAGGACGAGACGACGGTCGCGCGCATAGCGCGGCTCGAGGAGGCCGCCAACGGCGACCGCTTCCTCGTCCTCGAGGACGGCCGGCGCTACGAGGCGAAGCCGGGCACGCTCGAGTACCGGATCATCGAGTTCGGGCGGCTCGGCCGGCGCATCGAGCCCGCCGAGGCGCGTGCGCTTCCCGCCTCGCGCAAGGCGATCCCCACCGCCGACCTCTTCGCCCGCGACGGCAACTTCGAGCGCAGCGAGTTGTTCTGGCGCCTCTCCGTGCCGATCATGGCGCTGCTCCTCACGCTCGCCGCGGTGCCGCTGGGGCAGGTGAATCCGCGCATGGGCCGCTCGTTCAACCTGCTCGCCGCGGCATTCATCTACATGGTGTACAGCAACGGGCTCAACATCGTGCAGAGCCTGATCGCGCAGGGCAAGGTCGGCTTCTGGGCCGGTCTGCTGGTCCCGCATCTGGCCGCGGCGCTGCTGGTCGTCGTGCTGTTCCGCCACCGCATGTCGGTCTCCGGCTGGCGTCTGCGGCGCCCCGCGCCCGCCGCCTAGGGCCGGTTCAGGTCATGGCGATGCGCACGCTCACCCGCTACCTCGGGCGCGAAGTGCTCGTCTCCACGCTGGTCGTCTTCGGCGGACTGCTCATGCTGTTCGCGTTCTTCGACGTCATCTACGAGCTGCGCGACGTCGGCACAGGCAGCTACGGCATCGGCAACGCGCTCACCTACGTCGCGCTGCACCTGCCCGCGCGTGCCTACGAGCTGTTTCCCGTCTCGGCGCTGATCGGCACGCTGTTCGCGCTCTCGCAGCTGGTCGCGAGCTCGGAGTACACGGTGATGCGCGTCTCCGGCGCGTCGCTGTGGCAGGTCGGCTGGGCCGTCGTGCGCGTCGGCCTCCCGCTCGCGCTGGCCACGTTCCTCGCCGGCGAATTCGTGGCTCCCCCTTCCGAGCGCCTGGCACAGACGCTGCGGGCGAGCGCGCGCGGCGACGTCTCGTCGGTGGTGGCGCAGCAGTTCGACTCCGGCTTCTGGTTCAAGCAGGACATGACCTTCGTCAACATCCGCTCGGTGCTAGCCGACCTGTCGATCGTGGGCGTGCGCATCTTCGAGTTCGATGCGGACCTGCGGCTGGCCCGCGTGCGCCGCGCCGAGTCCGGCCGCTTCCTGCAGCCCGGGCGCTGGCAGCTGAAGGACGTGACGATCACCGAGATCGCCGGCGACTCGGCGCGCCAAAGCTCGATGCCCGAGGCGGTGTGGGAGACCGTGCTGCGCCCGACCATCCTCACCGTCTACCAGGTCGCGCCCGAGCGGCTCGAGCTCGGGACGCTGTGGGACAACATCCGCGTGCTGTCGGGCAACCAGCAGAAGACCTCGCGCTTCGAGATCGCGTTCTGGCAGAAGATCATCTATCCGCTCGCCGTGCTGGTGATGATGGTGCTGGCGTTGCCGTTCGCGCATTTCCAGGGCCGCTCGGGTGGCGTGGGCGTGCGCATCTTCACCGGCACGATGCTCGGACTCTCCTTCTTCCTGCTCGGCCGGCTGTTCTCCAACCTGGCGGTGCTCAACGACTGGCCGCCGCTGTTCGCCGCCGCGTTTCCGATCGTCGTGTTCGTCGGCATCGGCATCGCGCTGCTGTGGTGGATCGAGCGGCGCTGAAGCGCTCACCCCCAGCCCCTCTCCCGCTGGCGCGGGCGAGGGGAGAATGACTCCCTCTGCCCCGGAACCGGGGGAGAGGGTTGGGGTGAGGGGGCATCCCGACATGCGACCGGCGGACCCCATCGTCAGGGAGAGTACGCAATGACCGCTTCAGACCCCTCGAGCCTCGCCTCCGCCCCCGACCTCGCCACGTTCGTGTCGCTGGCGTGGGACGTTCACGCGCGTGCTCCCCGCGACGTCGCCGCCGCGCTCGAAGCACGCGTCGGTACGCTGGGGGCCGACGCCGACAGCGCCGGCGCGATCGGCCTCGCCGAACACGTGTGGCTCGCCCACCTCGCCGATGCCGAAGGCTTGGAGCGCTTCCTCGCTTCCCTATCTCCCGCGACGCTGTCGGCGTCGGAAACGCACACGGCGCTGCAACGCGCCCGCTGGGTGCTCGACACGTTCGCCGGCCGCGCGGCAGCGAACCTGCCCGACGCCGCGCGCTGGCGCGCGCAGCAGAGCCTGTGGAGCGCTTGGGTGGCGCACGGCCGCGCGGGCGAGGCGCTCGCGATGCTGCGCAGCGAAGTGCCGCGGGCCCTCGCGCATCCGGACGAGGCCGCGCGCCGCAGCCTTGCCGCAACCTCCAACAACCTCGCGGCGGACCTGCGCGACGGCGTTCGCGGCGACCAGGCCCGCGACGCTCTGATGCTCGCGGCGGCAGCCAACGCACGCGACCTGTGGGCATCGGCCGGCACGTGGGTGCACGTCGAGCGCGCCGACTACCAACTGGCGCGCTGCCACGCCGCGGCCGGCGACGGCCCGCGAGCGCTCGCGCACGCGCACGCCTGCCTCGCGGCCATCGACGCGCATGCGGACGAACCGGAGGCGGACGCGTTCGAGCGCTTCTACGCGCACGAGTCGCTGGCGTGGGCGCATCGCGCCAACCGCGACGCCGGTGCTGCGGCCGCGCAACGGGCGAAGATGGCGACGCTCGCGGCCGACGTCGCCGCCGATTTGCGCTCGTGGTGCGACGACGCGCTGCGCGACTTCGACGCCGCTGCCGGCTGACGGCGCGCGCTACACTTCCCCACGCCACGACTTCCGATCACCTTCGCGCGTGACGCCCGGAGCCCACGATGACCGACTCGGTGAAGTACCTCCTCGACGAATCCCGCATCCCGAAGGCCTGGTACAACCTGCAGGCCGACCTGCCGAAGCCGCTGCCGCCGGTGCTGCACCCGGGCACGCACCAGCCCGTGGGGCCGGATGACCTGGCGCCGCTGTTCCCGATGGCCCTCATCCAGCAGGAAGTGACGACCGAACGCGAGGTGGAGATTCCCGGCCCGGTGCGCGACGTCTACCGGCAGTGGCGCGTCACGCCGCTCTTCCGCGCGCGGCGGCTGGAGAAGGTGCTTGAGACGCCGGCGCGCATCTACTACAAGTACGAGGGCGTCTCGCCCGCGGGCAGCCACAAGCCGAACACGGCGGTGGCGCAGGCGTTCTACAACAAGGAAGCAGGCGTGAAGCGCCTCTCCACCGAGACCGGCGCCGGCCAGTGGGGCAGCTCGCTCGCCTACGCGGGCGCCCTGTTCGGCCTCGAGGTGCAGGTGTTCATGGTGCGCGTCTCCTACGACCAGAAGCCCTACCGCCGCGCGCTGATGGAGACCTACGGCGCGCGCTGCACGCCCTCGCCGTCGAACGAGACCGCGTCGGGCCGCGCGATCCTCGCGCAGCGCGCCGACCATCCGGGCAGCCTCGGCATCGCGATTTCAGAGGCTGTGGAAGTGGCCGCGCAGCGCGACGACACCAAGTACGCGCTTGGCTCGGTGCTCAATCACGTGCTGCTGCACCAGACGGTGATCGGCCTTGAGGCGATCGAGCAGATGGCGCTGGCGAACGACTCGCCCGACGTCATCGTCGGCTGCACCGGAGGCGGCTCGAACTTTGCTGGCATCGTGTTCCCGTTCCTCGGCCAGCAACTGCGCGGCGGGAAGAAGATGCGCATCGTCGCCATCGAGCCGGCGGCGTGCCCGAGCCTCACGCGCGGGACGTACGCGTACGACTTCGGCGACACGGGCCACCTGACCCCGCTCACGAAGATGCACACGCTGGGTTCCGCGTTCACGCCGCCCGGCTTCCACGCCGGGGGCCTGCGCTACCACGGCATGGCGCCGCTGGTTTCGCACCTGAAGGAGCTGGGTTTGATCGAGGCGCGCGCCTACCACCAGTCGAAGGTGTTCGAGGCGGGAGTGACGTTCGCCCGCGCCGAGGGCATCGTGCCGGCTCCCGAGGCGAACCACGCGGTCAAGGGCGCCATCGACGAGGCGATCCGCTGCCGCGAGGAGGGCCGCTCCGAGGCCATCCTCTTCAACCTCTGCGGCCACGGCCATTTCGACATGCAGGCCTACATCGACTACTTCGGCGGCAAGTTGAAGGACCTCGACTACGACGAGGCCGAGCTCGCGATGGCGCTGGCGGGGCTGCCGGCTGTAGCCGCGTGAGGCGGCCGCAGCGTGACGGAAAGGAAACGCCCCGCGGGCCGGACGGCTCCGCGGGGCGCGGGATTGCTTCGCTCGGCGAGGCTACGCCGTCGTAGCGGCCGCCACGGGCACCACGTCGGCGAACTTGTTGCCCTTGGGGCCCCGCGTGGCGAACTTCACGTTGCCGTCGACCAGCGCGAAGAGCGTGTGGTCCTTGCCGATGCCGACGTTCAAGCCCGGGTGCAGGCGCGTGCCGCGCTGGCGGACGATGATGCCTCCGGCGCGGATAGTCTCGCCGCCGTAGACCTTGACGCCGAGCCGCTTCGCCTGCGAGTCGCGGCCGTTGCGGGAGCTCCCGCCTGCCTTCTTGTGTGCCATGGTGTCGAGTTCCGTTGCGTCAGCCGACGATACTGTCGATGCGCAGCTCGGTGTAGTTCTGCCGGTGCCCCTGGTGCTTCTGGTAGTGCTTGCGCCGGCGCATCTTGAAGATCCTGACCTTGTCGTGGCGGCCGTGGGCCACGACGGTCGCCTTGACCGCCGCGCCTGACACCACGGGCTTGCCGAGGCGCACGTTTTCGCCCTCGGCCACCATCAGCACCTGGTCGAGCACCACTTCCGCGCCCACGTCCGCGGGCAGCGTCTCGACCTTGAGTTTCTCGCCGGGGGCAACCTTGTACTGCTTGCCTCCGGTTTTCACGACCGCGTACATGTAGGACTCCGCTCAGTTGCCACGCTGGTTGCCACGCTGGTT
>Ga0209254_10001422_pt1 | contig 21413 bp, 21 predicted proteins | sample FrelakmetDIP11DI_FD_187148 | JGI IMG/M metagenome (GOLD analysis project Ga0209254, IMG submission 187148) | Freshwater lake sediment microbial communities from the University of Notre Dame, USA, for methane emissions studies - DIP11 DI (SPAdes)... | ecosystem: Environmental > Aquatic >...
TCAACCTAATCGGCGGAACTTTCCATGTTGATGCAGCAGATCATCTCCAGCGGTTCAGAACCAATTGTCTTGAAACCATGGCTCTCGCCACCCGCGACAAACACGAAAGAATCGGGACCGACCGGCGTGCTACCGGCATCTCTGAGGAGTTCTCCGTGTCCCCGCAAGACAAAAATCTCGTGTTCAAAGGAGTGCGTGTGAAGGGGTATCAGACCATCTGCTTGAACAGTGACAAGCCGCATGGCAAAGTTCTTCGCACCCTGCTTGTCGGTAATCAACCAGCGTATGGAAGCGTCTTTAGTCCCCTGATATTCAATGACTTCCTCTCGAACGTGTGACACCTGGCCAATGAACATTCTTGCATACCTTTCCGACGGAGGGTTCTTTACGCTCGAATCTCCAAAATCTCAAATTCCCTTTGCCCCCTGGGGGCTTGAACCCGGATCTGTTCTCCTTGCTCCCGACCGATTAAGGCTTTACCCAGCGGCGAACTAACCGACAGCGTTCCTGCCTGGATATCCGCCTCATAAGGCCCAACCAGCCGATAGGTGACATTTTCTCCGGTTTCCAGATCTTCTATGATCACGGTGGCCCCAAACACCACTCTGTCATGGTCATTCTTGCCACACTCAATGATCTCGCTGTGCCCAATCTTCCGGCACAAGTCATTGATGCGCCCTTCAATCAATGCCTGTTTTTCTTTTGCCGCTTCGAATTCGGCATTTTCGGTAATATCACCATGGTTGCGTGCTTCTTCGATCGCTCTTATATTCGCCGGACGCTCTTCCTTCTGGAGTCTCTGAAGCTCGAATTTCAAACGTTGATAACCTTCTTTCGTAATGGGCACTCGCTGCATGAATTCCTCCTAAACTATTAGATAAAACGTATGTTTATAAGATTTCTCCAGACCTGTCAAGACGATTAACTCAGAGCATGGAAACAGACATCAATCGGGGGTTCTTACTTCCTCACCCTTTGAGTCTCTGCGACTCGCGCCCCACGGACCGTCACCTTAATAATATTGTGCCCTCCGGTTCATTTCATGCTAAACTGATTTGCAGTAGCAAGCTCCTTAACTGCCTTCGCCATTACTGGTGAGGGCTCGGATGGGGTGAAAAATGACCATTGTGTCAACCAGTTCAACTTCCCCTTTGCTCAGCCCCTTCCCGCCAAGGGCAGGGCAGTAATGGCTTTCAGGATGGGAACCGAGTTAGATTCCAATAGACGCCGCCGGAGTCGCTTTAACCACGCCTGACATCATCGAGGGTAATCCATGCAATTTGCCAGGAAAGACCTGCTGGGAATCCGTGAACTGAGTGCCGGTGAAATCGAATACATTCTCAACACGGCGACCGCCTTCAAGGAAATCAATCGGCGTCCCATAAAGAAAGTACCCACCCTGCGAGGGAAAACGGTTGTCCATCTTTTTTATGAACCGAGCACGCGAACCAGAACTTCTTTTGATATTGCCGCCAAGCGTTTGAGTGCGGACACCTTCAGCATTGCTACCGCAACCAGTTCCATGGTCAAGGGAGAGACATTCCTCGACACTCTGAAGAACCTTGAAGCCATGCAGGCGGATGTTTTTGTCATTCGCCATTCGGCTTCCGGAGCACCACAACGGTTGGCCGGGAGGACCTCCGCTGCAGTCATCAATGCCGGGGACGGCATGCACGAGCACCCCTCACAGGCATTGCTCGACATGCTGACCATCCGGGATCACAGGGGAGAGCTTGCCGGGTTGACAGTGGCCATCATCGGAGATATTGCTCACAGCCGCGTGGCGCGATCCAACATCTGGGGTCTCAACAAGATGGGGGCACAAGTTGTCTGTTGTGGCCCCCCTACCTTGATTCCTGCTGACTTGGAAAAGATGGGTGTTACAGTCAGTTACCGATTGGAAGAGGTCATTCCTCACGCGGATGTGCTCATGGTGTTGCGGTTGCAGCGCGAGCGACAGGAGCAAATGCTGCTGCCTTCACTGCGCGAATATGCGATATACTATGGCATCGACACAGAGAAACTCAAAAAGGCCAGGGGCGATGTGCTGATCATGCATCCGGGGCCGATCAATCGGGGCGTGGAAATCAGTCCCGAAGTGGCTGACGGACCCCACTCGGTAATCCTTGAGCAGGTCACCAATGGGGTGGCGGTGCGCATGGCGCTGTTGTACCTTCTGGTGCAAAAGGAAAGGCCAAGTGCAGAACTTGTCATCTAACAATCGCATTTTAATATCACGAAAGGCCAGGCCGTGAATTTCATTTTGCGGAGCGGGAGGGTCATCGATCCGGGACAGGCATTTGACCGGATAGCGGATGTGCTGGTGCTTGATGGCCACATAGCGGAAATCCGGCCGAATCTCGAAATTGGCAGTGATCCGCTGAAAGATATCAGAGAATGGGATGTCATCGATAAATGGGTTGTTCCCGGGCTGGTGGACATGCATGTTCACTTGCGCGAACCGGGCGAGGAGTACAAAGAGAACATCGCTTCAGGGACCCGTGCAGCGGTGGCCGGGGGGTACACGGCTGTGGCCTGTATGCCTAATACCCGGCCGGTCAATGATTGTGCCGCCGTCACCCATTTCATCCTAAAGAGAGCGGCGGAGAAGGGCGTCTGTCGCGTATTGCCGGTGGGGGCTATCAGTAAAGGTCTGGACGGGGAAAATCTATCGGAGTTTGGTGAATTGCGCGAGGCCGGAGCGGTGGCTGTGACCGATGACGGTCGGCCGGTAATGAACAGTCAGTTGATGCGCAGAGCACTGGAATACGCCCGCATTTTTGACATGGTTGTAATGAGCCATGCTGAAGATTTGAATTTATCCCACGGCGGGTTGATGAATGAAGGCCTGATTTCGACCCTCACAGGCCTGGCCGGCATTCCGGTCAGCGCCGAGGAAGTCATGGTGGCCCGGGACATTCTGCTCGCCGAGCTGACCCATGGCCGACTGCATGTTGCCCATGTCAGCACCGCCGGTTCGGTGCGCTTGATTCGGGAAGCAAAAAGCCGGGGACTGTCCGTGACTGCGGAAACCGCCCCCCATTATTTCACGCTCACGGATGAAGCCCTTCTCGGTTTTGACACCCATTGCAAAGTGAACCCGCCTCTGCGCACTCTTCGGGACGTCCAGGCCATCCACGCGGGCCTGAAAGACGGAACCATCGACGCCATCGCAACAGATCACGCGCCGCACAGTGTTCTGGAGAAAGATGTGGAATTCGATCTGGCAGCGAATGGCATCATCGGCCTGGAATCTGCTTTGCCCCTGGTGCTGGCTCTTGTCTGGGAAGGGATTCTGACGCCATCCGAAGCAATCGCAAAGATCTCCACTAACCCCGCACACATCCTGGGATTGTCCGCCGGGACGCTAAAGCGGGGTTCCCCGGCCGATATCACGGTCATTGATCCCCACGTTCGTTACCGTCTTGACTGCGAAACATTCCAGTCCAAGGCTCGCAATTGCCCTTTTCATGGTCGGGACATGCATGGGCAAGCCCTTTTGACCATAGTGGGCGGGAACATTGCCTTTTCGAGAATGACATCATGACGACTGCAGGCACTGATTACGCAACAATTTTAGTAGTCGATGACGAAAAGAGCATGCGAGAGTTTCTGGAGATCATGCTGCAAAAGGAAGGCTACGATGTGCGCTGCGCTGAAAATGGCACCGTGGCTCTGGAATTATTCAAGCGTGAAGTTTTCGACCTGGTCATAACCGACATTCGGATGAGACCCGTGGACGGCCTGGAAGTCCTCAAACAGTGTAAAGCCATTTCACCGCGCACGGCAGTCATCATCATTTCCGCTTACGCCAGTGCGGAAAACGCCGTGGCCGCCATGCGCGAAGGAGCATACGATTACCTTCCCAAACCCTTCAAAATTGACGAGATGCGCACGGTCATCCGCAATGCGCTGCTGAGCAGAAATGAAGACATAAAATTGCGTGAACCGGCGAGAGGTCCTCTTCATTTTGGGTTTTTAATCGGCGAGAGTCCCAGAATGTGCAAGATCTATGAATTGATAGAACGCGTGGCAACAGCCGACAGTAATGTCTTGATCACAGGAGAAAGCGGTACCGGGAAGGAGTTGGTCGCCAAAGCCATCTATCAGCAGGGACCTCGGAAGCAGGCCCCTTTCGTCGTGGTCAACTGTGGTGGGGTGCCGGAATCCCTCATAGAAAGTGAGCTGTTTGGGTACAAGAAGGGAGCATTCACCGGCGCAGCCCAGAGTCATAAGGGCCTGGTGGAGGTCGCCCAGGGGGGCGTCCTGTTTCTGGACGAGATTGGCGAACTGTCTCCCGCTCTCCAGGTCAAGCTGCTGCGTTTGACCCAGGAGAAAACTATCCGCATGGTTGGCGGTACCCAGGATGTTCCGGTTAACGTCCGCATCATTTCGGCCACGAATCGCGACCTTGAACAAATGGTGATTGACGGTTCCTTTCGGGAAGACCTTTACTACCGCTTGAATGTTCTTCACATTCACATTCCTCCTTTGCGAGAGCGTCGTGAAGACATTCCCGTTTTGGCCGAGTATTTCCTGAGTCGGTTTCGGCAAAAGCTGGTTAAAAACGTTCAGAAGATCTCCTCTTACGCCAAAGACATCCTGATGAGCTATAATTTTCCCGGGAATGTGCGCGAACTGGAAAACATCATCGAACGCAGCGTGGCCCTGGAAACCTCCAGCATTGTTTTGCCCGAAAGCCTCACCCTTTCCGCCCATAAGGAAGCACAGCAAAACATCCCCGTACCGTCAGCCAATCACCTTCTTTCGAACGGTTTGAGTCTGGATCAATACTTGGCGGATGTGGAAAAAGAAATGTTATCGCAGGCCATGGAAAATGCTCAAGGGGTCAAGCAAAAGGCTGCGAAAATACTCGGCATTAGTTTTCGCTCCATGCGCTACCGCCTGGCCAAATATGGCCTGGCGGATGACGATGACTAGCGGGGCGCGTCCTGGGTGCGACTGATTTCATCGGATGACTCTTCCCACCTTTTTTCCATCCTTCACAATAAGCTTGACGTACCACGAGAGTTCTAATAGACGGGATAGAATCAAAATTCGGTGGAAGCTACAAATGGGAGCTCACAGATGGTCAAGAATAGTAAGAAAAGTGATGTAATCATTGATGAATTTGAGCCTGAAGATGATCTTGAATTCAGCCCGGATGAGGAACTGGATTTTGCTGAAGAAGAGGTCGAAGGGCTCCTGGATGAAGATGAAGAAGACTTGATCCCGTCCCTTCTTTACAAGGGGGGTACTCGACCGAAGACCGAAGACGACTGGCGTCAGTTGCTGCTCCAGACAAGCAGAGAGGGTGTTCCCGCGTATCAAATCAGCGATGCTTATAAAGATGGGGCCTTGGTCCTGCACCCTGTCTTCGGCCTGGGAGTGGTCATTAAAGTGGTTTCACCCAGAAAGATGGAGGTCATCTTTGAAACCAGTAAGAAATTGATGGCCATGAATGTTGTCCCTCCCCAGTAGGTTCTCGCCATCTCCGGTATGACGAACTCGTTCTCCACTGCACCCAAAAAACTCCTCGCTTTGCAGGATACTGGAAAGATAGGAACCACCTTGAGCCTTCCTTGGGACCGCTTGCCATTCCTTCGGATCAGATGTTGAATCACGCCTCGAGGTGGGGCGCAAGGTGGGTGGTCACCTGATCGAGCAAAAAGGGGTAAATGGAGGGTTCTCCTGCGACAATATGGCCATTTCGAATAAAATCTCCCCGTCCCCAGAAATCACTCACCACACCGCCGGCCTCCTGCACCAGCAGACTTCCCGCAGCGACATCCCAGGGCTTTAGCCCGATCTCCCAGAATCCATCGACCCTGCCCGCAGCGAGGTAGGCAAGATCCAGGGCCGCCGAGCCACCACGTCGGATTCCGCCAACTGCCAGAAATATGTTCTGGAAGGTCACCAGGTAGGGTTGCAGAAGTTCATGGGTGCGGAACGGAAAACCGGTCGCAATCAGCGGACTGGGGAGGGAAGACGGATCACTCACCTGGATAGGTCGCCCGTTGAGATAAGCACCCCCACCCTTTCGAGCCGAGAACAGCTCACCGCGCAACGGATCATAAACGCATCCGAGCAGCACATCGCGGCCTATCATGACCGCTATGGAAATGGCAATGAACGGGAACCCGTGGATGAAATTGCTGGTTCCGTCCAGCGGGTCTATGACCCAGGTGAGAGCCTCCGGGGTGACGGGTGATGCGCTCTCTTCCGCCAGGATCTGATGGTCGGGAAAATACTTGTGGATGGTGGCGATAATGAGGTCTTCACTGTCTCGGTCCACATCCGTGACATAATCGAACTTCTGCTTGCTTTGAATGGAAAAAGTGCGCGGACCTCCAAACCTCTCCTGGAGCAACCGGCCGGCTGCAAGAATCGCATCGCGCGCCACCTGTTCCATCTTCTCCAGAACACCGTCAAGCTCTGTGCACTCCATGCAGCGATGGCCTTTCCACTTGATTTTCTGTCGGAAGCCGGGCTATTTTGAGATGTCGTTTCAGGTACAGGGAAGTTTTTTCAGGAGCCGGTTCGGTGTCCCCCTGCTGTTTCCTTTCAATGCTCGGCAATTGTCCGTCACGGTCCCGAGAGCGGACATATAGCCTGTATTACCCGAAGTTTTTCAGCATAGCACCATCGTGACAGAAAACAAACACGTTGCTTCTCGTGTCTGCACACTTTCAATGAAGAATGGCGTTGAAGATGAAGCGCGGGGCATTCAGTTCGTTTGCGAAGGTTCTTTTATTAAATGGGACTTATGAGCCACTGCAAATCATTGCGTGGGAGAGAGCTATTGTCCTGGCACTTTTAGACAAAGTGGAAGTCATCGAAACCTACACTGAAAAAGTCCATTCTCCGAGTCACAGCCTGCTGATTCCTGCAGTCGTAAAGCTGCGCAAGTATGTTCAGCCGAAGCGATATGAAGTGAGATTTACCAGACATAACATCTATATGCGTGATCACTATCAGTGCCAGTACTGTGGCAGGGTACTCCATCCGGAACAACTCACTTATGACCATGTCATCCCTCGTTCAAAGGGCGGGAAAATCACCTGGCAAAACATCGTAACCTGTTGCATTGCTTGCAACAAGAGGAAGGGGAAAGAGACTCTCGATCAGGCCGGTATGCAACTGCGACGGTTTCCTGCCCGCCCTCCAAACCCTTTGGTGTTTCTGCTGGAAACCCATGGGGCGCAAGTGCCTGGCTGCTGGAACTTTTACTTGAACGGTTCCGGACAGTATGCCTCGGCACGGAACTACCGATATGCGTATTGACGTTCATGTCCATATTTTCCCACCTGAAATCGTCCAAAACCGGGAACGGTTTTTCTCCCGTGAGCCGGAATTTGAGCTTCTCTACGCGTCGCCCAAGGCAAAGCTGGTCAGTGCGGAATCCGTGTTGGAAATACTGGAGCGGGATGAAGTCGATCGGGCGGTGGTTTTCGGCTTTCCCTGGAAAAATGCGGAAACTGCCGCACTACATAATGATTACGTCTTAAATGCCGCAACGAAGCACGCACACCAGCTGATCCCTTTGTGCTGCATGGATCCTTTGGGAAAACAAGCAGTGCGAGAAGCGGAAAGATGTCTTCAGGCCGGTGCTAAAGGGTTGGGGGAACTGGCCATCTACGACGCATGCAATTGCGAAACAGCGCTCCAATCTCTTCAGGAACTGGTGGATTGCTGCCGGTCCAGGGATGCCGTGTTGCTGGTACACGCCAATGAACCCGTCGGGCATTATTACCCCGGCAAGGCGCCCCAAGGCCTTGATTTCTATTATGACCTTGCGCGAATGGCGGCAGGAATGCCGCTCATCTTTGCCCACTGGGGGGGCGGGTTGTGTTTCTACGAATTGCTCAGAAAAGAAGCGCCCGAGGTGCTGACCCAAGTTTATTATGATACCGCGGCATCCCCATTTCTCTATAAGCCCTCCATTTATGAGGAAATGGTCCGGATCCTGGGTAAAGGCAAGATTCTTTTTGGCAGTGATTATCCCCTTCTGCCGCCACGGCGCTATTTCAGGGACATAGCGGCAGCGAAATTAACCGAAGAGGAGAGACGAGCCATTCTCGGGGAGAACGCTGCACGGTTGTTTCTCAAGAATTGAGAATCGGCGGCGGGTTCTCGACCTAACCAGGACAAACCAGGACAAAATGGCGGGAACAAGGAATGCACATCTTCAGGCATCAACCATGCTCTCCTGAAGCAGTATCAGATCCTCAACCTTTTCCTCCAAATAAACTTTCAATTTATTTTTCAGCCGACTTTCAATCTGGCGCACTCTTTCCCGGCTGATATCAAACTGATCCCCAATTTCCTGAAGGGTCATGGGAGACTCCGCCAGCAGTCTTTTGTCAAAGATAAATGCTTCCTTGTCTTTGAGCTGCGCTTTGAAGCGCATCAGTTTATCGTGCAAAATGGACTTGGCCTCATAATCGGCAAGCTGTTCATCCGCAGGAACCACATTGGCCGGCAGGAAGGATTTGTGGGTATCCTCCGAATCGTCCTGCAGCGGAGCATCCAGTGAGATTTCCCAGCTGCTGAGGCGCTGATCCATTTCAATGACCTCTGACTCTTTAACGTCCAGGCGCTCGCTTAGCAATTTGGGACCCACCTCGACGCCTTGCGACTCAAGGCGTTCCTTCTCCTTGCGCAGGTTAAAGAACAGCTTTCTCTGCGCCTGGGTGGTGCCGATTTTGACCAGCTTCCAGTTATCCATGATGAACTTAATAATGTAAGCCTTGATCCAAAAGGAGGCATAGTAGGAAAATTTGTAGCCTCGGTAAGGATCAAATTTCTTCACCGCTTGCATGAGTCCCACATTGCCTTCCTGGATAAGATCCATCAAGTTTTGCATCCAGTGGCGCTGAAAATCCATGGCGATTTTCACCACTAAACGCAGGTTCGCGGTGATCAGCTTATAAGCAGCCTGGACATCCCCCTTTTCGCGGTAGCGGATGGCCAGCTCAACTTCATCCTCGCGGCTCAAGAGTGCATATCTCTTGATCTCATCCAGGTAGATCCGCAGCGGATCAAATGTAACGGACCGGGTATGAGTGCTGACCGGCATGGAAAGTGCGGTGTCGGGCGGCGTCTCGTCCACTTCTTGAAGAATTTCTTCGGATTCCGTTTCTTTTTTTCTCATGGTAAACCTGGCAACCGTCCTGGATTAAGTTTAATAATAATGAACTGACGGTCAACTATTGCTGGCAATGGTCCATCTTGATTTCCGGGAAAATCTCTGAGAATTATAGTTTCAGAACCACACAAATTTAAAAGCCATCATAATATGCTGAGGAAAGTAAAACAAGGTAAAACGACAAGCCATTGATGTCCCAAGAATAGACCTGGGGAAGTCTCAAGCAAAGGTGCGAAAAGGCGTTGCCTTTTCGCGACGTTTTCTTTATAAGGGCCAGAGTTCGGAAAATTCTACGTCATCTCATAACGGATGGCAATACCAGGAGCTGATAAACCCGTAGAGCCAAATGCTAAACCACAACCGCAGCCCCCGCGTGTTCCGAAGCAAATCGCACTAGTCAAGCCCAGCGCAGAACCTTCTCTGTCCATCTGCCGGTCGGGGAACGCCAGTTCGTTGAGGAATAGGTGGACTGTTTTCAAGCGAGTCGCGGAATGAAATTGAATGTGCCAGCCCATATCGCCAGCCTGGTGCCCTATCCTCCAGGAAAGCCTCTGGAGGAATTGGAACGAGAATACGGTATCTCGGGCTCCATCAAACTGGCCAGTAATGAAAACCCGCTGGGGCCATCACCCAAGGCGTTAGCTGCCATAAAGGGAGCTTTAAACCATTTGCATCGCTACCCCGATGGCAGCGGTTATTATCTACGCAGGAAGTTGAGCGCAAAGCTCGCCATCCCATTCCCCGGCATCGTTTTGGGAAATGGTTCAAACGAGATCATCGAGCTGGTCATTCGGGCCTTTCTCACGCCCGGCGATGAAGTGATCCTCCCTGCCCCCTCGTTTCTGGTTTATCGCCTCGCGGTTCAGGCCATGGGTGGCATCGGGATCTCTGTCCCATTGAAAGATTTCCAGCTCGACCTGGAAAGCATGGCACAGCGGGTCACACCACGAACCAAGATAATATTTATCAACAATCCCAATAACCCCACCGGGACGATCATCAAGCGTTCCGAGTTTGAGAGGTTCTTAAACGGCCTTCCGGATAACGTTATCGTCGTCTTGGATGAGGCCTACATAGAATTTGTCCGGGACGTCGATACCCCCTGTGGGTTTGATTACATTAGTGCGCCCGATTCACGCCTGGTCGTGTTGCGTACCTTTTCCAAAGCTTACGGCCTGGCTGGCTTGCGGATCGGCTATGGGGCAATGCACCCGGATCTGGCGGATTATTTGAATCGGGTGCGACAGCCGTTCAACACCAGTGCCCTGTCGCAAATTGGAGCTCTGGCGGCACTCGATGACGATGCTTTTTTGCTAAGAACCCAGCAGACCGTTTGGGAAGGTCTCAGTTATCTACAGCGGGAACTTGAAAGGCTGCAACTCAACACCCTTCCCACGCACACCAACTTCTTTCTCATTGAAGTTCCGGTAGACGCAAAAACCGTCTACGAGGCCATGCTTCGCCAGGGTGTCATTGTTCGCGCCATGAACGCCTATGGATTGCCTCGCTACATTCGGATCAATGTTGGACTTCCTGCAGAAAATGAACGATTTATTCAGACCTTCCGGCAGGTGCTGGCAGCACTGGGAGATTCCGGTTCGACGAAGGCAGTGATGTAAATGATTGTTGCCATAGATGGTCCTGCAGGGGCGGGAAAAAGCACCGTCGCACGCCGGCTGGCAAAAGCACTGGGCTACGTTTACCTGGACACGGGTGCCATGTACCGTGCCGTCGCATGGGCGTTACGCCAGGCACATCTCAAGGCGGCTGATGAAATGCAGATCGCGCGAACTCTGGAAGATCTCCCCCTGCACTTCACGATTGCCGACGGTGAACTGGTCATCTTCTACCAGGGGAAAAGCCTGAACGACGAACTGCGTGATCCGGAGGTCACTCAAATGGCCTCACACATCTCCCAGATCCAGGCGGTGCGGACCCTCCTGGCCCAGCGGCAGAGGCGGCTTGCAGATCAAGAAAATGTTGTCACTGAAGGCAGGGACGTCACCACGGTAGTGTTTCCTGCGGCGCGGATCAAAGTCTTTCTCACGGCGGACATGTCCACGCGTGCCGAGCGCCGGCAACTGGAATATCGTCGTAAGGGGTTGGACATCGATTATTCGTTGCTTTTCGAACAAATCCGAACACGCGATGAGGCCGACCGGCAGAGAAGTCTCTCCCCGCTGCGGCCCGCTCCCGATGCCCTCTATCTGGATACTTCCCTGATGGATCCGGGCGAAGTGGTGAGTCGGCTCTTGGACTTCATCAGGAACACCGGCAACCGCGAAACATGAGAAGCAAAAAGATTAAAATTGACATTGTAAATTTTTCAGTGCTTTGTTAGATTCCGCTCGTCAAGATGGCGGTTGCGCCGAATTTCGTAAAGGGGGTAGTCGGTTAATGGTTGAAAAAGATGAAACAATGGAACGAGATGTCTTCCCAAACCTTGAAGAACCAATCCTGTCCTCAGATTTGTCAGCAGAGGGAGAAGACGCTGAAGACATGGAATCTTTTCAGGAATTATACGAGCAAAGCCTGACCAATATTCAGGAGGGGGAAGTCATTCACGGCCGAATTATCCAGATCACCGATGATTTTGTGATGGTGGATATCGGGTACAAGTCCGAAGGACAGATCCACATCAGCGAATTCAAGGACGAAGACGGCACCGTACAGGCAGCGGTCGGAGACGAGGTTGATGCCCTGCTGGAATTTCGCGAAGACGACGACGGAGCGATCGTTCTGTCAAAAGATAAAGCTGCAAAAATCAAAGTCTGGGATGAAATCAGCCAGATTTACAATGACGACGGAGTTATTGAGGGCAAGGTGGTCTCCAAAGTGAAGGGAGGGCTCGCCGTGGATATCGGCATTCAGGCCTTCCTTCCCGGTTCCCAGGTGGATCTTCGTCCGGTCAGAAATCTTGAGTCATTGATCGGACAAAACTTTGATTTCAAGGTCCTCAAATACAACAAGAAGCGTCGTAATGTCGTGCTTTCGCGGCGGGCCCTTTTGGAAAAAGAGCGGGAGAGCATGAAATCCCAGACCCTTGCCGAACTGGAAGAGAGCAAGGTGGTCGAAGGATCCGTGAAGAACATCACCGATTACGGGGTTTTCGTGGATCTTGGGGGGATTGACGGGCTGCTGCATATTACCGACATGAGCTGGGGGCGGGTGGGACATCCCTCCGAGCTGTGCCGCATCGGCGACAAAATTCAGGTGAAAGTGCTCCAGTTTGATCGAGACAATGAGCGGGTTTCCCTGGGGCTCAAGCAACTGGTAGGGGATCCCTGGAGCAAGGCGGCGGAGAAGTACCCGATCGGCACCCGGATCAATGGCCGGGTCGTCAGCTTGACGGATTATGGGGCCTTCATCGAGATTGAAGAGGGTGTGGAGGGGCTCATACATATTTCCGAAATGTCCTGGACCAAGAAAATTCGCCACCCTTCCAAAATTCTCAGCGTTGGGGACATAGTGGAAGCTGCGGTGTTGGACATCAATCCGGACAATAAGCGCATCTCACTGGGCATGAAGCAAATTGAACCGAACCCGTGGGATGTGATCGCCGAAAAATACCCCATCGGCACGACAATCGCTGGAAAAATCAAAAACATCACCGACTTCGGTGTTTTCATTGGCATTGATGAAGGGATCGATGGTCTGGTCCATATTTCAGATATCTCCTGGACCCGACGCATCAAACATCCATCGGAAGTCTTCAAAAAGGGACAGGAAGTGCAGGCCATTGTCCTCAATATTGACAAGGGCAACGAGCGCTTCTCACTGGGCATCAAACAGCTGGAACCCGATCCCTGGCAGAGCATCCCGGAACGTTATCCTTTGGGGAACGTCATTTCCGGGCCCATTACCAATGTGACCGACTTCGGCCTGTTCGTCGAACTGGAAGAGGGCATTGAAGGTCTGGTGCATGTCTCCGAGATCAGCAAAGAGAAGATCAAATCCCCCGTCGGGCAGTATAATGTCGGGGATGTCGTCACCTCCAAGGTGATTAACATTTCCCCCAAGGATCGCAAAATTGGTCTTTCCATGAAGAAAGTCGAGGAGCAGGACGAACGTTCCAATTATCAGGACTATATGAACAATGCCAGGGCAGCCACTTCCAACCTGGGTGAGTTATTGAAGGAAGAGTTGGAAGCGCGCGCGCAGACGACAGTGCCGGCGCCATCCGAGGAAGACCAATAACTTCAAATTCTTGCAGTGCTTCTTGTGGCGCACTGGCGTATTTTGGCACCCGGTTGATGCTCTATGGCGGAACCGGGTGTTTTTTTTGACCGGGGAGTTATTGGTGAGACGACGCATTGTTTGGCTGATCTGCTTGGTGGCAGTTCTTTTCCTCTTGTCGATGGCCGGGTCGCTGTTCTGGATTGATCGCGCCCGATCACCCGGTAAGCTGTGGCTGAGCTCGAACAAAATTGGGGTAGTGCAAGTCCGGGGATTGATCATTGACAGCAGAGACACCCTGGAAAAAATCAAGACTTTTCGTGAAGATCCCGACATCAAGGCCATCCTGGTGCGCATTGAATCCCCGGGAGGGGGTGTGGGACCATCCCAGGAGATATATGGAGAGTTGCTCCGCACCGTGAAAGAAAAACCAGTGGTTGCCTCGATGGGCAGCATAGCCGCTTCGGGTGGCTATTATATTGCCGCCGCAACCAATCGCATCGTTGCCAATCCGGGCACTTTGACCGGCAGCATTGGGGTGATTGTGAACTTCAGCAACTTGCAGGGCCTTTTCGAGAAGATCGGCTACGACATGGTCACCATCAAGAGCGGCCGCTTCAAAGATTTGGGCAATCCGAATCGGGAGATGACCCCTGAAGAGAAGATGCTCGTCCAACAGATGATTGATGTCGTGCATCATCAGTTTATCCGTGACGTGGCCAGAGGACGCAATTTGCCGGAGAAAGATGTGGAAGAAATTGCCGATGGCCGGGTGCTCACCGGAGAAACCGCCCAGCAGTTGAAATTAGTGGATGAACTGGGGAATTTTAACGATGCTGTGAACGCGGCAGCGGTGCTGGCAAATATTCCGGGTGAACCGGAAATCGTCTATGCCGAAAAGAAGAAATTCTCTGTGGTGGACTTTCTGTTGGGCGAAGAGGCCACAGCAATGATCCACAACTTTCTGAACGGCGCCTCGCAACCGGTCAGATACCAGGCTCCTTTCCCATTCAGCCCTTGACGCCCGGGACATGCTCACCGCTGAGCGCAGATCACAGCCCACGGCAGCAGATAAAACCCGGATTCATCGCGAAGGACGCGACGAGCACGAAGGAGTCTGCATAAAGGTTTTCATTATCCTTCGTGGCCTTCGTGCTGTTCGTGGTAAAATTCAGCCGATCTCGCTATAACGAAAACAATCTTTCTCATGGTCATTGACCATCCCCACGGCCTGCATGAATGCATAGCAGATGGTCGTTCCGACAAACTTGAATCCTCGCCCCTTCAGGTCCTTGCTCATTGCATCGGATTCGATGGTGTGTTTCGGCGCCTCGGCTGTTTTCCACTGGTTCCTTATTGGCCGATGATTCACGAATCGCCAGACATACTTATCGAAGCTCCCAAACTCTTCCTGGGCGGCGAGAAACGTCCTTGCGTTTTCAATTGCGGCGGTGATCTTGAGCCGATTGCGGATTATCCCCGGATTCGCAAGCAATTCATTGATCTTGCGTTGATCGTATTGTGCCACCAAGTCGGGATCGAACTCATCGAAAGCTCTGCGATAATTGTCTCTCTTCTTCAGAATGGTTTCCCAACTCAACCCCGCTTGTGCGCCCTCCAGAATCAGGAATTCAAATAGAGTGTGGTCATCGTGTTGCGGCACTCCCCATTCGTTGTCATGGTAAGCGATGGATAGCTCGGTTCTGGCCCATTGACACCGCTTCATCTTATGCCTCTTGCGGCTTTCTGTTCTCCGGCGATTCTTGCCCGGAGGTCAGTCTCAGGACCATTGCCATGTGTTTCTTCTCGTTGGATAGTGCTGCGAATGCAAACAAGATGAGGCAAATAATGCGCACCAAGCACGCGAGGGCGTTTTAGCTGCGAAACGCGCTCACATCGCCGCTGCCTTCGCGCAGGATTTCCGGCGTATCGTCGATCAGCGAGATGACGCTCGATGGAGCACCGCGGATGGCTCCGCCGTCAATGATCAAATCCAGAGCGTACCCCAGCTTTTCCTTGATTTCCCTGGGTCCTTCCAGCACATTTCCCTCGGGGTCGGTGGCACTGGTGCTGATGACCGGATGGCCCAATTCCCGCACGATGGCCAGGGAAATCTCATGATCCGGCACCCGAATGCCGACGGTGCGGCGCTTGGTGAGCATGATCCGGGGCACCAGCCGCGAACCTTCCATAATGAACGTGTAAGGCCCCGGCAGCAAACGCTTCATGCTCTTGTAGGCGTAATTGGTTACCTGAGCATATTCGCTGATGTTTTTGAGATCACAGCAGATGAAACTGAAAGGCTTTTGTTTGGGACGGCGTTTCAGCAGGTAGATTTTTTCGATGGCCTCCTTGTTGAATAGATCACACCCTATCCCATAAAAGGTATCCGTTGGATAAGCGATGATCCCTCCATGGGTCAAAACTTCCACCACTTTCTTGATCTTTCTCGGTTCCGGATGTTCGGGATTGATCTCCAAAATCATAAGCAATCCTTTTCAGGCATCAGTTTACAATAGAAATAAGCTGATCCGGTGAACGGGCGGTGGAAAGAAGTCTGCACACGGGGGCGGTTGTCTGCCATAGAATAGCCTTGCTTCCCTGTAAGATCATGCCTTATAAGCTTAATGAGGTCCCGGCATTTGTCAAGCAAAGAAAATGCGCGTTGCGCCGTAACGCGCAAGGCAATTCTGTGCATTCCCCTGTTTGGAGCGGAACCCGGAAAGGAATTCCAGGGTGGCCATGGGTCACAATGAGTCGGTCTTCGCCGCCATCGACATCGGTTCCCATACCATCCGGCTCATTATTGCTGCCTGCAAGGAAAAAACCACCCTTCAGCCCCTCTGCCTGGAGCGTAGAGTGACGCGGCTGGCCAGAGGCTTCCGTGACCATTCCGTGCTCGATCAAGAGTCCATGCGGACCAGCCTCCAGGTCTTGCAGGAATACGCCGCCCTGGTGCAGCAACATGGAGTTGCGGCCATCGCCTGCGGCGCCACCGGGGTTGTGCGCCGGGCCGGCAACGGAGCCGATTTCCTGGGAACAATTGCTCGGGAGACGACAATTAACGGAGCCATCCTTTCTGAAGAATGCGAAGCCTTGCTTTCCGTCAAGGGCATCCTCAGCGGACTTGCCGGGAGGCCCGGTTTGATGCTGGCTTTCGATCTTGGCGGAAGCAGCACCGAGTTCATTCTGGTGGACCCAACGCAGCCCCAACCGGTATGGGCCACCAGTGTGTTTCTAGGCGCCGCCACCTTGACAGAGGCCTTTCTGAACCGGGATGCGCCCGACCGAGAGGCGCTGGAGCAAGCGTCAGCGGCCGCCCGGCATGCGCTGCAGCCGATTGTCGAACGCGTGGCGGAACATCTGCGGAGGGGAGGCGGATCGGTTGACCATCTGGATGTGGTGGGCACTGCCGGAACGGTAACCACCCTCGCGGCCATGCACCTGCAAATGGAAGTCTATCGACCGTATCGCATAAACGGCACGCGCTTGAGCTCCGCCTGGGTGAGTGATACCATTGAGACCCTTGCCGGACTCCCGATCGCTCGGCGACAAGACATCCCGGGCTTGGAAAAAGGTCGCGAAGACATTATCCTGGGGGGAGCGGTCATTGTCCGAGAAATACTCCGTGGACTGCGACGGGATAGCCTGACGGTCACGGATGCCGGATTGCTGGAAGGGCTGCTGTTAGAAAGCATCGAAGATCACTATGGTTGGCCTCACACCCTGAAGACTCCCTTGACCTGGCTTTGGCAATAGAAGCCATGAAAGGGTTGATTTTTAAGGCAATCGAGGGGCTTCCACCTAACGGTCAGGAACACGTTAATCGTTCACCCCCAGCGATTCAAATCCCCCCCTTTGCGAAAGGGGGGCAGGGGGGATTTTCACGATAATTGAATGGAGACACATGCATGGATTGGACAACGAGCGGAAATATCCCTGTAGCATTGACCTTTGACGATGTCTTGTTGGTTCCGGCCGATTCCGCGGTGCTGCCTCACGAAACCAATGTGGAGACCTGGCTTACTCGGGAAATACCGCTGCGCATGCCGCTTCTTAGCGCCGCAATGGATAGCGTGACCGAATCGGAAACCGCCATCAGCATGGCGCGCGAAGGCGGCATTGGCATTATTCACCGCAACATGTCCATTGTACGCCAAGCCCAGGAAGTGGACAAAGTCAAGAAATCAGAAAGCGGCATGATCGTGGACCCGGTGACCGTGCACCCGGACCAGAAAATCTCGGATGTCATTGCCCTCACGGCACAATACCGCATCTCCGGCGTGCCGGTGGTAAAAGATGGGAAACTGGTGGGCATTATCACCAACCGTGACCTTCGTTTTGAAACCAACCTGGACCTGAGGGTTGCCGAAGTCATGACCAAGGATCGGCTAATTACGGCGCCGGTGGGCATATCCCTCGAGGAATCCAAGAGCCTGCTGCACAAGAACCGCATTGAAAAACTGCTGGTGGTGGACGACCTGGGAAGCCTCAAAGGGCTGATCACCATCAAGGACATTCTTAAAGTCAAGAAATATCCCAACGCCAGCAAAGATCAGCTGGGACGCTTGAGGGTGGGCGCCGGAGTCGGCGTGGGCAAGGACACCATGCCGCGGGTGGCGGCCCTGAAGAATGCGGGAGTGGATGTGGTCGTGGTGGACAGCGCCCACGGTCATTCCTTAAATGTCCGCGAGACGGTGCGCCGCATTAAGCAGGAATTCCCGGATCTGCAGGTTGTCGCCGGCAATGTGGCCACCGCCGACGGCGCGAGAAGCCTCGCCGAGGCCGGGGCCGACGCCATCAAGGTGGGAGTGGGTCCCGGTTCCATCTGCACCACGCGGATTGTCGCCGGGGTCGGCGTTCCTCAGATCAGCGCCATCCTGGAATGCGCGACAGCGGCCCAAGCCTACGGCACTCCAATTATCGCCGATGGCGGGGTCAAATACAGCGGCGACATCGTCAAGGCCCTTGCCGCAGGGGCGCACACCGTCATGATCGGCAGCCTCTTCGCCGGCACCGAGGAGAGTCCCGGAGAAACGATTCTCTACCAGGGGCGCAGCTACAAAACCTACCGCGGGATGGGATCACTCAGCGCCATGAAGGAAGGCAGCCGCGACCGTTATGCCCAGGAGGAAGTGTTCGAGGCCAGTAAACTGGTCCCGGAAGGCATTGAAGGCATGGTCCCCTATAAGGGTCCCCTCGCTGCAAGTGTCTATCAGCTCATCGGCGGGTTGCGAGCCGGAATGGGCTATGTGGGATGCCGGAATCTTGAGGAACTGCGCAGCAAATCCCGGATGATCCGCATCACCAGCGCGGGACTCAAGGAAAGCCACGTCCATGACGTCATTATCACCAAAGAAGCACCCAACTACCAGGTGGACCTGAAATAAACTGGAAAACACTTATGTACACCCGTGAGCTCGGTCAAGACCGCGTTCTGATCCTGGATTTCGGCTCCCAGACCACCCAACTTATTGCCCGCCGTATTCGGGAAAGCCATGTCTATTGCGAAATCCACCCCTTTAATCTGTCCATGGAAAAGATTGCCGCCTTCAATCCCCACGGCATAGTCCTGTCGGGAGGGCCGGCCAGTGTCTATGATCCGCAGGCGCCGCTTTCCGATCCCGGCTTGCTGGCTCTTGGCATTCCGGTCCTGGGGATCTGCTACGGCATGCAACTGATGACCCACCAGTTGGGCGGCAAGGTGGAAGGAGCGGCACAGCGGGAATATGGCCCGGCCCAGGTGGATGTCACGGCGCCGGCCGAGCTGTTTCGTGACATTGAAGTGCATGATGTGCGGGTGTGGATGAGTCACGGAGACCGCATTAAAGAGTTGCCGCCGGGGTTCATCACCCTGGCCCGGAGCGACAATTCGCCGGTTGCCGCCATGGGGGACCCGCAGCGCCATCTCTATGGCGTCCAGTTTCACCCTGAAGTGGCCCACACGCCATGCGGCAGAGCCCTGCTCGACAATTTCCTGTTTGGCATCTGCCGCTGCCATCCCTCCTGGACCATGAAGTCCTTTGTGGAATCGGTCATTGAAAGCACAGCGCACAAGGTCGCTGACGACCAGGTGATCTGTGCCTTGAGCGGCGGAGTGGATTCCTCGGTGGTGGCGGTGCTCCTGCATAAGTCCATTGGCCCGCGCCTGCATTGCATTTTCGTCAATAACGGGCTGCTCCGCAAAGGTGAAGCGGAGGATGTGCAGCGAGTGTTTCGCGACCATTTCGAAACGAATCTCATTTATGTGGATGCTTCCAATCTCTTTCTCAACCGCTTGAAGGGAGTCATCGACCCGGAGCAGAAGCGGAAAATCATTGGGAATTCATTCATTGAAGTGTTTGAAAAGGAAGCGACGCAAATCCCCAACGCGAGATATCTGGCTCAGGGAACCCTATACCCGGACGTCATTGAAAGCGTTTCCTTCAAGGGTCCCTCTGCAACCATTAAAACCCACCATAATGTGGGGGGGCTGCCGGAGCGGATGAACCTGAAACTCATTGAACCTCTGCGGGAACTGTTCAAAGATGAAGTGCGGCTGGTGGGCCGAGAGCTGGGCTTGCCGGAGCGGGTCATCATGCGCCATCCGTTTCCCGGTCCAGGCCTGGCCATTCGCATGATTGGCGAGGTCACGGCGGAGAAGCTGCGTATTGTCCGCGAAGCGGATGCCATCGTCCTTGAAGAAATGGAAAGCTTTGGCTGGTACGACCGGGTCTGGCAGGCTTTTGCCGTGCTCCTCCCGGTGCGCTCGGTCGGCGTCATGGGCGATGAACGCACTTACGACCAGGTCATTGCGCTCCGGATGGTGGAAAGTGTCGATGCCATGACGGCGGACTGGGCGAGGCTCCCCAATGAACTGCTGGCGCTCGTCTCAAACCGCATCATCAATGAAGTCAAGGGGGTCAACCGGGTGGTATACGATATCTCCTCCAAACCCCCCAGCACCATCGAGTGGGAATAGAGTACCCATTGAAGCGAAATGGCCAAAGCAAGTGAGCGATTCTATCGCTACCAGCACCGCACCGAAGGCTGGGTGGCCTTTCCTGTGCAGTACCGGGAAACGGATCTTTGGATTCGGGCCCAACGCGATCTGAAACAAATCGCCATGGATGCAGTGCTCACCTGTCGCCTTCAGCTTGAGCAGTACATTGCCCGATATCCCGCCTTTCTTCATTCGCTGCGTCCCCTTCCGGACGATCTCCAGGCATCGCCTTTGGTCCGCCGGATGCTGACTGCCACGCAAATCGCCGGGGTGGGCCCGATGGCCGCGGTCGCCGGGGCGATCGCTCAGTTTGTCGCCCGGGTGCTGAAAGAAAACGGCAGCGATGCGATTGTCGAAAACGGTGGGGATTGTTATCTGGATGTGCAGGAGGAGGTCACGGTGGGGATTTATGCAGGCCCGCGCTCGCCCTTTACGAACCGCTTGGCCCTGCGCTTCTCTGCGGAACGTTTCCCCCTTTCCATCTGCACTTCGTCAGGCACCATCGGCCACTCATTGAGTTTCGGCAAAGCGGACGCGGTGGCGGTGGTCGCCAGGGATGCCGCGCTGGCCGATGCGGCGGCCACCAGGGTAGGCAACGAAGTGCAGGGGCCGCATTCCATGCAGAAGGCACTAACAATTGCGGAAAGCATCCCCGGACTGGAAGGGGTTCTCATCCTGATTCAGGATACCATGGCCGCCTGGGGCAACCTGGAACTGGTTTCGCTCTAGGAGGCTGTCCGAGAATGGTCATTCGAGCTGAAGGCAAGAAAACCGGTAGATGAACGGTATAATCGCCCTATTCTTGCACGGCATCATGGCATTGCCTCAGGAACCCCTGCTCTCCTTCTTGGACTTCTTCTCGGCCTTTTTTTCTTTCTTGGTCTTCGCGGGTTTCTTCTTGTCTGTTTTCTTACTGTCCAAACCTTTGCTCATGGTTTTCGCTCCTTTAGTTTAGGTTAGGCTTCGACTACCTTGCTTCTTGCCAAGGGCCTTGAAGAACGTATAACAAAACACTCCATCGGGCTCTGTGGTTCTGTAAAGGTCCTTGATTCCTCTTTCAAGAACGTGTGGCTCAATCATTCCCGCCTGGATAACGGATTCACGAAC
>Ga0209254_10001425_pt1 | contig 21391 bp, 31 predicted proteins | sample FrelakmetDIP11DI_FD_187148 | JGI IMG/M metagenome (GOLD analysis project Ga0209254, IMG submission 187148) | Freshwater lake sediment microbial communities from the University of Notre Dame, USA, for methane emissions studies - DIP11 DI (SPAdes)... | ecosystem: Environmental > Aquatic >...
TGCACTATCGCGTGACCAAGCCGCAGGTGTTTGCGCTGCTCGACGTGGCGATCACCATGGTGGGCGGTCAGCCGGGCAAACGCCGGGTGACGCATGGCGCTGAATTGGCTAGCTGCCCGTGCCCGCGCTGCGCATCGACGGAAGCTGTGGCCGTGTAGCGTCTCTCTTTTTTGCGCGGTCATATCTAGAGTTTTGAATACCTTTACAGGAGCGAAAGTATGTTAGTGGTCAAAGTGTTAGGTTCCGGTTGTGCGAATTGCAAGAAGGTGGAGCAGGTGGCGCGACAGGCGCTGGAAGCGCTGGACGTGGAAGCCTCGATCGTAAAGGTAACCGACTACGCCAAGATCATGCAGTATCCAATCATGGCGACGCCGGGTCTGGTGATCAATGAGAAGTTAATGTGCGCGGGGCGTATCCCGTCGGAAGCGGAAGTGAAGACGTGGCTGACGGCTGCTCAGCCAACGGGGTAAGCGATGCGCATTCAGATCGTCGGCGCTGGCTGTCCCGCCTGTCGCAATCTTGAAAAGGACGTGCGCGCTTGGCTGGCACAGCAGCACGTGGAAGCGCAAGTGGAACGCGTAGATGATCTGGTCGAGATTATGAAGTTGGGCCTGCTGGCCTTGCCCGGTCTGCTCATCGATGGCAAGTTGGTACTGACGGGTTATCCGCCCAAAAGCAGATTAGACAAGACTTTGCGTGAAGCGTGTGGCATGGGAGTCTAATGGAACAACCGATGGTTACCGATACGAAGAAGTTAAGCCAGGTTAACTGGCGTTTGATGTTGACCTTGTTGCTGGCCAGCGTACTCTGGATCGTGGCTTACAACGTGATCGAACCGCTGGCCGCCTGGATCACCTATGACGTGTTGGGGCTGGCGCATGGATCGCAGCTGGGCGAGTCGCTGGCATTCTTCCTCTACGATGTCCCCAAGATTTTACTACTCTTGAGCGGCATGATCTTCCTGATTTCGATCGTCCGCACGTTCTTTAGTCCTGAACGGACGCGCGCCTTGTTGGGTGGTAAGCGGCAGGGTGTGGGCAATGTGCTGGCCGCCATGCTCGGCATTGTCACGCCGTTCTGTTCGTGCAGTGCCGTGCCGTTGTTCATCGGTTTCGTCGAAAGCGGCGTGCCACTGGGCGTGACCTTCTCATTCCTCATTGCCGCACCGATGATCAATGAAGTGGCCGTGGTGATGCTGCTGGGGTTATACGGGTGGCGGATCGCCGGGATGTACATTGTCCTGGGATTGATCATTGCCATCCTGTCTGGCATCGTCATCGGTCGCCTGAAAATGGAGCGCCACGTCGAAGACTTCGTGTGGCAGGTACAAGTGGGTGAAGACGGGCCGCAAGAGAAACTTGTGTGGGCTGATCGGGTCGATCGGGCGTGGCACTCCGTCAAAGAGATCGTCGGCAAGGTCTGGTTGTACGTGATCATCGGCATCGGCATTGGCGCGCTGATTCACGGCTTCGTTCCAGAAGATGCGCTGGGCACCATCATGGGTGCGAATCAGTGGTGGACGGTGCCGGCTGCCGTGCTGTTGGGCATTCCGCTCTACTCCAATGCCGCCGGTGTTATCCCGATCGTGAGCGCGTTGATCAGCAAGGGCGCGGCGCTGGGCACGGCGCTGGCCTTCATGATGTCGGTGGTGGCGCTGAGTCTGCCGGAGATGATCATTCTGCGGCGCGTGCTCAAGCCGCGCTTGCTCGCGGTGTTCATCGGCGTGGTGGCCGTGGCCATCATCATCACCGGGTATGTGTTCAACATCGTTTTGTAACTGGAACACCTGATGGAATACATCATCATTCCGGCCATTCTCTTCGCGCTGTCGTTCCTGGCAGGCATGATGGGACTCGGCGTCGCCTTCATCTTGACGCCGGTACTGGGCCTGTTCGGCTTTGACCTGAAACACGTCATCATGCCCTGGTCGCTGTGGTTGAACGGTCTCACGGCCTTGGCGGGCGCCATCACCTATGCGCGCGCGAAGATGGTCGATTGGCGCACGGCCATTCCGCTGCTGATCATCGCCACGGTCGTCGCGCCGATCGGCGTGTGGCTGTTGCAGTTCGTGCCGACGAACGTGGTGTGGTGGATTTACGTCGGCGTCCTGATCTTCCTGGCTTATCGCATGGCGTTTCCACCGAAGATGGACGACAGTATGAAGCCCGTCATCACCGATCGGACGCGCGTGAAGGGCGGCATCTTCACCAGTTTGATCGGCGTCTTCGCCGGCTTTCTCGGTGTGGGGCCGGGTTTCCTGCTGATGCCCACGTTGGTGATGTTGGGCTACACGGCGCGTATCGCGGCAGCCACCAACAGTGTCATTGTGACGCTGCCCTCATTCTCGGCATTTGCCAGCCACCTGGGCAGCGCACAATTCGATTGGTTGATGCTGGGCCTTACTTCAATCACGGCGGTGATCGGGGCATGGCTCGGCGCGAAGTTTATGGCGAAGCGCGTGAAGTCGCTGACGCTGAGCCGCATCTTTGCTGCGGCGCTGGCACTGTTGGCGCTGCAACGCGTGGTGATCCTGCTAACCACACCGTAATTCAGAGAGGAGAAAGAACATGCCGGAATTTCTGGAAGTCACCGTTGATAAGTTCACGTTCAAAGTCGCGACCGATCGCTGGTACACCCGTGAAGGCGTGTGGGTTTCCCCTCTCCCTGAGGGAGAGGGGTTAGGGGTGAGGGTGAGACTCGGCCTCTCAGATTTCTTGCAACAGCGCAGCGGTGACATTGCCTTTGCAGAACTCAAGCCGGTCGGTACGGTGCTGACCGTCGGGGACGAAGTCGCATCGATCGAGACGATCAAAGTCAACGTGGCGTTGAGTTCGCCCGTGAGCGGCAAGGTGATCGAGGTTAATCCCGAAATGGACACCGCGCCCGAAGCGATCAATCAAGATCCGTACGGCACAGGCTGGCTGGCAGTCATCACCGCAGCCGATTGGGGAACCGATCGATCGCAGCTGCTCGACGCGGCGGCGTATTTTGAAGTGGTCAAGCGCGAGGCCGAAGAGGAGATGAAGAAACAATGAGTGATTCCAAACGCGTGGTGATCGTGCCGTGCAGTGGCATCGGCAAGACGTATGGCAGTGTCAGCCGCGAGGCCGCCTACGATGTGACGCAAGACCTGCGGCCTGACGCGACCGAGTTAGTGCCGCTGTCGCTCTTGGTGTTGGGCGATGAAGCCGCGCGCGCCGCCGTAGCGGGTTCACAGGCGATTACCATCGACGGCTGCAAGTTGGCGTGCGCCACGAAGATGGTGAAAGAGAGCGGCGGCGAAGTCACCAAGGATTATGCGGTGCTGGATGTGTACCGCCGCTACAAGCAGTTCAAGCCGCAGGGCATTGCGGAGTTGAATGAGGGTGGGCAACGGTTGGCGCAGGCGCTGGCCGAAGAGATTGCGTCTGTCGTCGATGATCTGCAAGGAGGTCAACATGGTTGATCTACCTCAAAAGAAAGTGGGCATCGTCGCCTGCTCGGGTGAAGAATTGGCCGAGGGTACAGTGACACGCCTGGCCGCACTGAAGGTATTGGAGCAACTGCGCCCCAAAGACACGGTGACGATCTGTCTGCCGCTGTTTCTGGCAGGCGGTGAAGGCGATCGCGCCTTTGCGCGCTTCTACCCGACGATCGCCATCGACGGTTGCGACAAGCGCTGCGCGGCGAAAGCGACCGAGTTGTATTCGGGCAAACCGGCGGCGAGCGTGCTGGTCACCGATCTGATGACCGGGCACGACATCGGCACCATGCGCCGCTTGAATGACCACGGGCGCGAGTTGGTCAATGTCACGGCAGATCGAACAGCCCACCTCGTCGATGAGCTGTTGGGCCGGCAATGGGATCGCCACGCGGGTGAGTTTCTGGGCCAGACACCAGCCGCGGATGAAGCAGAACCCGTCGAAGCCACGTGCTCGTGCGGATCGGGCATCCCAGTGCAGAAGGTCACCATTGACGGGCAAGTGGTGACACTCATCGCGCTGCCGGCGATCTTTCAGCAGTTCCGCGAGCAGGGCAAAGTTCCCGGCGATGGCGTAACTCGCGAGTTGCTGGACCTGGTCAAGGTCTACAATCCGGTACCCGCCGAACAAGAAGCAAGTTACCTATCAACGCTCGAGCGCGAATACACCGCGTACTGCGCGAAAAACTAGAGGAATAGCATGAGTCAAACAGCCACGTATCACACCACCGTCAATTGGAAAGGCGAGCACTGGGGCCACATCGTCATGGGCAATGGGCCGGAGATGGATTTCTCCGCGCCGCCCGATGCGCAGGGACATCCCGGCGTCTTCACGCCCGAGGACGCTTTCGTCGCGGCGGCCAACACCTGCATCATGATGATGTTTATCTGGGCGGCGGAACGCTTTAAGTTGAATCTCGTTTCATATGACTGCCGCGCAGAAGGCACCAAGTTGATCGAACTCGATCGCACGGAAATCTTCACGCACTTGTGCTTCTGGCCCAAGATCAAAATTGCGGCGGGCGTAGAAGACCGATCGGTGGTAGAAGGCCGCACACGCCGCGCGCTGCAATCGGCACAGAAATACAGCCTCGTCGCCAACTCAGTCAAATCGCAAATCAGCATCGAGCCGACGATTGACATCGTCGCTTAATCCTCTACACGACAAAGGAGAGAACAACATGTTGGACATCAAAGTGCTTGGCCCCGGTTGTGACAACTGCAAAAAGGTCGAAGCGCTGGCGCGACAGGCGGTCACAAACCTGGGCGCGGAAGCCCAGATCGAGAAAGTGACCGATCGAGCGGAGTACCCCAAGTACGGCCTGTTGTACACGCCCGGCCTTGTGATCAACAGCCAGCTGGTTTGCGGCGGGCGCATCCCCACCGAGGCGGAAGTGATGACGTGGGTGGCCGATGTGCTGAATTGAAGGCATCGCATGACAACGAATTACCCTGAGCTGCGCCAACACCTGGAAGATCGCCTGACGCAATTTGGCCGCGAGATGCCCGGCCCCATGACGGGCTTCGCGCGCTTGCACAAGAAAGCCGTGGAAAACGGCGCGTTGAGCGCGAAAGTGAAAGAACTGATGGCATTGGCGGTGAGCATTGCAGTGGGCTGTGAAGGCTGCATCGCTTATCACACCCATGATGCCCTCAAGGCGGGCGCGACGCGAGCTGAGTTGCTGGAGACGATCGGCGTTGGATTGCTGATGGGCGGTGGCCCCGGTTCGATCTATGCTGCGCATGCGTTGGACGCAGTGGAGCAGTTCCTATCCGTGTCAGAACTCACACCTACCGCCACAGCATGACAGTCGATAGTGTCAACGGTGCACGCTGGTTGCTGTTCACCACAGAAAGGGTAGCGATGGACAAGACACCGTCCGGTGATGGGGCCTGTTGCCTGCCGAATGTTGACGGCGTGACCTATCTTAAAGTTGGCCCGCGTGGCATAACGATCGGGATGATTAACCTGGATGCTGTCTTTCAGCAGTTGGTTGCGATGGGTCGCTGTCCAGAAGAGACCACCGATGAGGAACTGCTGAGCTTGGCTCGCCGTTTCAACTACATCCCGGCGGGCCCCAACGTCGCAGCCGATTATGCAGCTGCGCTACGCCGGGCGTACACCGCTTTCGGCGCGCGGCCGACGTCCAAGTCGGGGTCCATGTGATGATCGGAATGACCGGATAGGAACGGCTCTATGCTGATCGAACACTACGATCTCGATGTATTCACACCGCCCTGCGATCCGGGCGCCGAGCGCTTCTCGGGCATTGCCCGCTTGACCGTGGACATCTCCGAGGTGCTGCCGTATCTCAACGCCACGCTGCGCAGCGCGATCTATCATCGCGCCGCCAACGCGTTGACGCGGAAAAAGGGCGGGCACAATCTGGCGTTTCACGCCTACCAGATCGCGACGAGCAATGTCGAAGATTATGATGCGGCGGTCAAAGAGATCGACGGGTTGGTCAAGTTGATCAATCGGACGTGGGAACGTCGATCGGAGATCACGCCTGACTATGAGACTCGCCAGCGTCCGCCGCTGATGACCGTCTACAAGCTGCTGCCGCAGACCAATTGCAGGCAGTGTGGCGAGCCGACATGCTATTCATTTGCGATCAAGCTGGTGGCCTCGCAGAAGAAACTCGCCGATTGCCCGCCGCTGACTGGGCCGCATTACGCCGAAAAACTAGCGGCGCTGCAAGCCATCGTCATCGCTGCGCCGGCGATCGGGTGAGGACGGCAGCCATGAAGAAAGCCCTAAGCCTGGTTCTGGAAGACGACGAGCTGATCGAGTTGATCCGCATCTTGATGGACGATGATGCCGACGGGGCGCTGGTCTGGCTCAAGACCCGGTTCAAAGGCAAAGCGCGCGATCTGCTGGAAGGCGGTTGAAAAGTGATGATTGAGGTGCCCGGGGCGGGTATCACCTCCATCAACGGCAATCTCTTTCTTCGATGATGTACCTCGACTCCATCGCGCTGACGCGCACACTGCCCTGCCTGGCCGAGCCAGGCAAGATCATCGTGATCGGTAAACCGAATCGATCGCTCGCTGAAGTTCTGCCCTACCTCGCCACGCTGCCCGGCGTCGTCGCCTACAGCCCCGACGCGCTTACCTTGACCTTTCGGCGACCGGCAGGCTTCATGACCCTGTATGCCGATCGCGTGTACATCACGCAGGTCGGCAGTGCCGACGAAGGACTGGAATTACTGGCGGCGTTGAAGGACGCCATCAACGCCACGTGGGATAATCGGGAGCAGTTGGTGGCCGTCACACGGGCGCGCCGCGCGCCACGCCCGCTCGATGTGTGGACGCTGCTGCCGCAGACGAACTGCCGGCAGTGCGGTGAAGCAACCTGCCTGGCTTTTGCCGTGGGCCTGTTGCAGCACAAACGCAGCGTGATCGAATGTCCGCCGCTGCACGCCGATGAGGCCTTGATGGATCGACGGGCGACGTTGGATGCGATGTTTTGAAAGGAGAGGTACAGGATGAGTGGCTTAACGGATGTAGCACTTGATAAAGCGCAAAAGATTCTGGGCACGGAATGCAGCCCGATCGGCTTGATGGCATCCCCGGAAGGTTATCCCCATGTGTGGGCGCGCGACAGCGTGATCACTTCGCTGGGCGCGCTGCTCTCGCCCGGCCATGAGAGTTGCTTGCAAGTCTCACTGCGCACGCTGGCGAGTCAGCAATCGGAGTTGGGCGCGATCCCGAATAACGTCAGTGTCGCCACGGGGCGGCTCGATCACACCAACGCTGGTTCGGTCGATTCGAATCTCTGGTTCATCCTCGGCCATGCGTTTCAACATCGCGCGGCGGGGGATACCCGTCTCTTGCATGAAGAATGGCCGATCCTGGAAAAAGCCCTGTTATGGCTGCGTTATCAAGACTCCAACGGCTGCGGGTTGCTGGAAGTGCACGAGGCCGCCGACTGGGCCGATCTGCTGGCGAATCGCTTCAACGTACTGTACGACAATGTGCTGTGGTATGCGACGCTACGCGCGATGGCCGAGATGGCGCGCGCGCTGGGACTAGATGGAGCGCGTTACGACGACATGGCCGACGATGTGCGCCACAAGATTCGCATCGTGCTGTGGGTGGGTGAAGAGAACCAGGCGGAATGGGGCCCTGATTGTCCCGGCCACACCGAATGGAAACACACGCTGAGCCAGGTCGATCCGGTGCTGGTCAAGCGACCGTTTTTCCTGCCCTACGTGGCGTTCCGTGACTTCGGCGATTACTGCGACGTCTTCGGCAACCTGCTGGCAATCTTGTTCGACGTGGCCAATCCCGCGCAGGAAAAACGCATCCTCGACTACCTGTATCAAGTCGGCATCGCCGATCCCTATCCGGTGCGCGTGCTGAACCCGATCATTCATCCGGGCAACAAAGACTGGCGCGAATACTATCGCAACAACAACCTGAACCTGCCGGAGCAGTATCACAACGGCGGCATCTGGCCGTTCGTGGGTGGGTTCTACGTCGCCGCCTTGGTGAAGGCCGGGCGGATGGCTGAGGCGCAGCGGCAGTTGGAGAAACTGGCTGAAGTGAATCGCCTGGGCATCGAAGAAGAGTGGGAATTCAACGAATGGTGCCATGGCCGCACCGGTCAGCCGATGGGCTATCCGCACCAGGCCTGGTCGGCGGGCATGTATGTGTTTGCCTATCATTGCGTGCAGCAAGGTCATGTACCGATCCTTGGCATCCGGGAGTACGCCCGATGACTCACCCGATCTCGAAGTTGGCAGAAGCGATCGAGCAGCAGCAACCGACGGTGCTGGCCACCGTCATCGAAATCAAAGGCGCATCACCGGCGAAAGTCGGCGCACAGATCGTGCTGCTGGCCGATGGCACCACGGCGGGCACGGTCGGTGGGGGCAAACTCGAAGCGTCGATCCTGCAAGACGCACAAGCAGCCCTGAACGATGGTCAACCGCGCCTGGCGCATTACGCCCTCGCCGAAGAGGGGCAGGATGCAATCGGGACGTTGTGCGGCGGCGAGGTGCGCGTCTTCATTCAACCGTATGCGCCCGCCCCGCAGTTGATCATCGTCGGCGGTGGGCACATCGGGCGACCGCTCAAGGTGATGGGCGAGGCCGCCGGCTTCAATGTGATGGTGGTCGATGTTGAGCCGGGTGACGCCACGGTGCCGGGCCTCGACACGATCACGCTGAATCAAGATTCCTACGTCGTGCTGATCACCACCGATCATGTTTCGGACGAAGCCGCACTGCGCTGCGTGATCACTTCGCCCGTGCGCTACATCGGCATGATCGGCAGCCGCGCCAAGTGCCAGACCATCCTCGATCATCTGCGCGCGGACAGCGTCACGGCGGAAGCGCTCGATCGGGTGTACGCGCCCATCGGGCTGGAATTGGGTGGTACCTCTCCGCAAGAGATCGCCGTCGCCATCCTGGCAGAGATCATTGCCGTGCGGCGCGGCGGTCGTGGCGCATTTCGCTCGCGCTGACCAGACGTCATCCCCAACACCTGACATTTGTCCTTGACGAATTTTCGCTTCCCAATATAATTCAATGTAGATTGAACTATTATCAGAAGGCAGTACGATGAAAGGCATCACCCGTCCTCCCACCGACTTACAGACTCTCGCCGACCGCTTGAAGGTCCTGGCCGAGCCCAAGCGCCTGTTGATTCTGCATCTGCTGATGGAAGGCGTGCAGTGCAACTGTGAACTGGGTGACGCCTTGCAGATGCCCCCCAACCTGATCTCGCATCACCTGAGCGTGCTGCGCAAGGCGGGCCTGGTCGATGTCGAGCGCGATGCGGTCGATGCCCGTTGGATCTATTACTCGATCAATCAGGTTGCGCTCAACGAACTCAATGCAACCTTCGGCGTGTTCTTCGATCCCGATCGCATCAAGCCGCGCCGCCCGACCTGCGGCCCGCAGAGCAGTGTCGTGCGCCTGAGCGACATTACTGTGGCCGCGTGATTTTTTGTTGCCTACTTACTTCAATGGAGATTGAACTACGATGACAGACACGCTGACCCTATTTGATGCCCCACCCACGCACACTTCAACCGCCGTGGTCGAATTCTTCGATCCGCCCATGTGCTGCCCGACCGGCCTGTGCGGCCCGACGCTCGATCAGACCTTACTGGATGTCAACGAGATGATCCTGGCGCTGCAAGCGGAAGGCTTGGCGGTGGCACGGTATCAGATGACGGGCCAACCGCAGGCATTTCTGAGCAATCCTGACGTGATGCGCCTCGTGCGCGAGCAGCAGATGGCGGCCCTGCCCATCACGGTCATGCGCGGGCAAGTTGTCAAAGTCAGCGCCTATCCCACGCTGGCCGAAGTAAAGTCGTTTCTAAGCGGAGCAACCGTATGACGCAGTTCATATTCTTCTCCGGCAAAGGCGGCGTGGGCAAGACCAGCATGGCCTGCACGCAAGCCGTGCGCTACGCCGACGAGGGCCAACGCACGTTGATCGTCACGACTGATCCCGCCTCGAACCTGGCCGATGTGTTTGAACAAACGATCGGGCATCAGATCACTCCGATCGAGCACGTGGCGAATCTATGGGCGATGGAGATCGATCCCGATCGCGCGACGGAAGAGTATATCGATCGCGCCATGGCGCCCATCCGCGCGGCCTTTCCACTGCCAATGGTGCAAGTGATGGAAGAGCAGATGAGCGGGCCGTGCACGGCTGAGGTCGCCGCGTTCGATCGCTTCACCGATTTCCTCGATGTGCCCACTTCAAATGGTCAGGCCTTTGACATCGTGATCTTCGATACCGCACCGACCGGTCATACGCTGCGCCTGCTGGAATTGCCCGCCGAATGGAGCCAATCGATCGATTCGGCCAGCGAAGGCAGCGGGCAGACGTGCATCGGCCCCGCCGCTGCGATTCAAGACGCCAAACACAAGTACGAACGGGCGATGGCCATCATGCGCGATCCGGCGCAGACGACGTTTGTTTTCGTGCTGCACCCCGAAGCGATTGCGATCAAAGAGACGCAGCGCGCCGCAAGCGAACTGGGCAAGCTGGAGATTCACACGCATCAATTGATCGTGAACGGTCTCATTCCGGCCGAGGCCCTGGGCAATCCACTCTTTGCCGCACGCGCCACCATGCAGACTCGTTACCTCCAACAAATCGAAACCGAACTGGCACTGCCGACGCGCCGCATGGTGCTGTTGTCCGGCGAGATCAAGGGCGTCGATCGGCTGCGCGAAGTGGGCCGGATGTTCTTTGAGGGTGTCAACGAATCAGCTAATCAGCGAACCAGCAAGTCAGCGAATGTGCGCGTTCAGCCGATTGCGTTAGCGGCCGATGTCCTGGCACGCGTGTCGCCGAATGGTCATCGGCGTGTCGTGTTTTTCGCTGGCAAAGGTGGCGTGGGCAAGACAGTTGCTTCGTGCATCACGGCGGTGTGGCTGGCGCGGCAGGGCTACAGGACGTTGCTCCTCACTACTGATCCGGCCGCGCACATCGGTGACGTGTTGGGTAAGCCAGTCGGCGATGATGCGTCACCCGTCGAAGGCGTGCCGAACTTATGGGCCGCGAAGATCGATCCGAAAGCGGCGGCCGAGGTCTACAAGCAGCGCATCCTCGACGATGCGCGTCAGCGCGGCCGGCCTGAAGCAGCCATCAAGGTGATGGCCGAAGAACTTGATTCGCCCTGCACCGAAGAGATGGCCGCTTTCGATAAATTCATCGACTTCGCGTCGCAAGCCGCTTGGCAGGCGATTGTGTTTGACACCGCCCCGACCGGTCACACCATGCGCCTGATCGAACTGCCCATGGATTGGAGCCAGCAGATCGATGTGAAGGTGTTCGCGTCAGTCGATACGACCGCCGCCGACGATGTGGCCAAACGGCGCTTCGGCGACGTGATCGAGATGATGCGCGATCCAGCGCGCAGCACGTTTGCGTTCGTGATGTATCCCGAATCGACGCCGATTCTCGAAGCCTATCGCGCCGCAGAGGAACTGCGTACGGTCGGCATCACGCCGGGCCTGGTCGTCGCTAACCTGATCATCCCGGCCGAGCAAGCCACGACGCCGTTCACACAGTCGCGCCGCGCCATGCAGGAAAAATATCTGCATGAGATCGCTCAGCGCTTTGCAGTGCCGATGGTACAAGTCCCGCTGCTGCCTCATGAAGTGAAAGGCATCCCCCTGTTGATCGAGTTGGGACAACACCTTTACGGAGACGGTCAACTCATCGCCGGGCAAGTGAAGGAGCCGGCTGTCGCATGACACGCCAAGTTCTGTTTCTCTGCACGGGTAATTCATGCCGCTCGCATCTGGCTGAAGCGATCACCAATGCACGGCTGAGTGCTGAGTGGCACGCCGTCAGCGCCGGCACGCAGCCAGCGGGCTATGTGCATCCGCTGGCGATCCGCGCACTGGCCGAGATCGGTATTGAGCATCAGGGCACATCAAAGCACGTTGACCAGTTTCGCACCACGCCGTTCGATCTAGTCGTGACCGTGTGCGACTCGGCCGCCGAGGAATGCCCCGTTTGGCTGGGTCAAGGGAAGCGCGTGCATTTGGGTTTTCCCGATCCGGCCAAGGCCACCGGCTCCGAAGATGAAATCATGGATGTCTTTCGCGCGGTACGCGATGACATGCTGGTGAAAATACCGGAGTTGCTGCGCCGCTATGCTGCTCCATGACGGAGGAAATGAGCGATGCCTGATTTTGATGTGAATGAATTGGAACTGGCCCCGCCGGAAGTGGTGCGTCAATCCGCGCGCGATTTTGCGGCCGCCCTGGCGGAAACGCCGCAATTCAAGGCTTACGAGGAAGCGACTGCTCGTCTGAATCATGACACGGCAGCCCAACAGGCCATCGACGCCTTCCAGGCCAAGCGGGAATCGCTGCAAGCCATGTTACTGCTCAACGCCGTCAGCGACGCAGACCGGGCTGCATTGCAGCGTCTACAAAACGTGTTCAGCAGCACGCCAGCGGTGGTGGCTTATGCTCAAGCACAGGCAGATCTCATGACGATCTGCCAGACGGCCGCCGATGTTCTATCACAGGCGATCGGCCTGAACTATGCCACGGCCTGTGGTTCAGGCTGCTGTTGAGAGGCGCATGATGAATTCAAATAGGACGACACTCCCTGCGACGCTATTCGCCGCCACTGAAGACCTAGCCATACAGCTGCTGGCCTCCGAGCCATTCACCGCCTACCATGCCGCCCAGGGCTGCTTCAACGCCGCTGCCGGGGCGCGTGAGTTGCTACAGCGTCTCTCGCAAGCACAGGCCGAATTGCGTCAGAAACAGGCGCAGCAGACCGTCGCGCAGAGTGACATCGATCAACTGCGGGCGCTGCAAAGCGCGGTGCAGGCCGATCGGACGATCGCTGACTACATCCACGCTCAGCAAGCGGCAGTCGGGTTTCTGCGCGAGATGAATCGGGAGATCGGCGAATTGCTTGGAGTTGATTTTGCCGCGCTTGCCAAACGTCCCGGCTGCTGCTGATGCCGGACATGAATACAGGAGTGCTCATGCCGCTTTATGATTTTCACTGCGAACAGTGTGAGACCAGGTTCGAAGTCCGCGCTTCAATCAAAGAGAAGCAAGCCGGACTACAACCGGATGTCCGACGTGTCACAGCCACAGCGTGAAACAGGTTATCACGGCTGGTCTGGTGCTTCACGGCAGCGATGGCGGCAGTTTGCCATCTTACGGCCCGACGTGCGGCTGCGGCAATAGCGGGTGCTGCGGATCATGACGCTGGCCGTGGTACACATCATCGGAGCACCGGTCGCCTGCGCCGAGGGTGTGAAAGACACTTGGCGTGATGTGGCGAAGCATGCGGCCGATCAGTTGAGTGCACGATTCGGCGATCGGGTGAGTGTACGCTACTTCGATCTGTTTGACTCCGATTGTCCCGCACTGCCCGACGATGCTCAACTTCCACTCGTCTTGTTGAATGATGAAGTATTGAGCAGCGGCGGCAAGATTTCCGTGCCGGTTATACGCAAGCGCATCGAAGCATTAGGTATCCCGCCCGATGGTCACCCAAGCTGATGTCCGCGCCGCTCTGGATGAAGTGATTCACCCGTCGTTTGGAATGTCCCTGATCGCGCTGGGGATGGTACGCGCGGTTCGAACGACCAATGAAGTGATCGAAGTCGATCTGGTTCTAAATTGTCCGGGTTGCCCAGCGGGGGAAGTGGTGCTGGCGCAAGCACGCCGCGGCCTCGCTAGGCTAAACGGCCGAACCGTGAAGCTGAATCTATTACCACAAGTCTGGACCCCGCCGTGGGAATGAGCCAGCGCAGTCTTTTCAGGCACGATCAACAAGAAACAAGTTCGATCTAGCGCTGACATTGAAATTATTCTGAATTCTCGGCTGCGAACAAGCTGCACCCGATCGGGATGGCCCGATCGGGCGCGGTGCAATTACCGAGGGAAAAGCGGCGCTAAATGATCTAACAGGCGAACTCTTTGCCTAACTCGTAAGCGCGTTTCAGATAACCCCGTCTCGTCTCATCATCCACGACAGGCACACCATAGAAATAGACATGTTCGACATTCTTAACCCCTGGATACCGCAGTCCCCAGTCATCGATGATGCGCGTCATGGGCGCCTCCCAATCCGCCTTATAGTCCTCTTCTTTGAAGAGCGTCGTACTGATGACCAGGGCTTTTTCATGGTGAAGCAACGGTACGCGACCCTTCGCTTCACCGTGCCAGCCCTCCAACGTTAGGGCGTACGCATCACCGTAGGCGAAGACCCGTTCGAACCAGCCCTTCAGGATCGCGGGAAAATGCAGCCAGAACACCGGAGCAATGAAGGCCAATCCCTGGGCCTGGTTCAGTTTCTCCCACTGGGCCGTCACGTCTTTGGGTCGATGCGCGTGGATGAATTTCGCCACAGCGACAGAATCCTTGTTGCGCAGCCAACGAGAGGCGATGAACCGCTGAAGAGGACCGCCTGCGGAGTCCAGCACACGTTGCTTGAGATTCATTTGTTCGAGGAACTCTGCCGGCATGCTGTCGTGCACGTAACTGGCAAAGTCCTGCGTGCGAAAGACCGGATCGAAGCGGATGGCATACAGATCCACCACTTCACTGGTGTGACCAGCGTCCGCCAGGCCTTGGGTAAACTGCTGAAGAATCGCGCGACAAAACGACTTGGGATTCGGGTGGGCGTATACGGTCAAGACTCTCATGAGCTAGTCCTCCCGGGGTGACGACTGGCAGTACGAATTAGCACACGGAAGGAACGATCTCCCTCATCTCTTGTTGATAAGCGCCATACTGCGTACCCTAGGCTTTTCCGCAATTCACCTTCCTCCATGGCGATCAGGGGGATGATCAACACTAGATAGATGCAGAACGCTCCAAAGAACTAAGAGTTTTCTGAACTCTCTCCGCGACCTTTTTCGCGATCTCCCAACACCTGGTCACACAATCGTTCTCAATGTAGTTACTTACTCCCGCTTGGGTAGAGAAATCACATTGGGTGATCGCACGGCACTGGGTACTGCCGAACTCTTTCGCGAACCACTTCGACATCCGGTATCCGGCATTCATACTTCGATTGAATTTATTGATCGTTTCATCAAAGGCATTTCCGCCGGTTGTCATTCTTGCTATCATGCGGATGACCCGCGGGGGGCTATTCTCGATTTCCCCGGAACGCAGGCCCACCGCCATGACACCTGCGGTAAATGCGCTGCAGGTCATGCCCATGAACAACGTCCCGCCCATGAAAGCCGAGACGGCATCGAATAACTCCTGGTGTTCGGAAGGCGTGTAATGAAGCTGGTCAAGCACGGCCTGGGCGCAGTGGAAATTGTTCTGGGTCCAATACGAGTAGATGCGACTATAAGATTCCCTGATCTCTGCTGGAATGGCAGCCTGGCCGTTATTGGAGGTGGCAGCCAGACAACGCTCCGGCGCAAGACAGACCGGTCTGATGCAGTGTCTCGGAAAGCGATCCTGCCCGCGGATTTGTTTGCACTGAAAGGTTTTGTGACATTCCAGAAAATCTCCGCAAAGGGCATGCCCTTTATCGAAAATCACCGGCAGGCCTCGATCCATCTCATGCAGCCCGCAGCGCAGACCCATTAGTACCAGGGGAGAGGTAATCGCACCACATTCGAATCCGGTATTGCCAATGCCGCCCGGCATTCCAGCGCTCAACTTTACCAGCCATTCTTGCTGTGCACCTGAAACATCCAGGAGGGTTTGCATGACGGTCGGAGCGCAGTGGCCCATGCGTAGAAGGTTGGATAGACTCCGCCCCCGGTACAGCCACGTTGATCTCAAACCGGGTTGTGTGCGTTTTGTCTTGTCCATCAGAAAACCTCAACTTTCAATGGTTTTGACCACCAGGATTTCACACCTCAGCAAGAACACGCCTGGCGTTATCGGCAAGGTTGTGGAGGCTGGCGGCTCGAACGACAGGCTCGGGACCGCCCACCTAAGTTCTATCTCATCCAGACCCGCGCCGGGAAGTCACACGGCGGGCAGCGGCCGTCGAAAGTTGCGGCCCGAGTTGGCCTGGGGCGATTCAGCCGGCCCGTGGCTGGCGTGCCTGTGCCGAACGTTCCAGCAAGTCACTCGGCCTGGCCCTCAGTTGACCGCGTACAAAGACGACCGTCCCAAGAATGAAGCACACCGTCTCGCCGAGAGAAACAAAAAGCCCCCAGGCATTCAAGGACGACGTCAGCACCAAGATCATTCGGCCGACTCCGCCAATTAATCCTGCCATCAAGAATGACCAGCTGACGATCTCCTTGTGCTGTTTAGGCAGTGCCAATCGGTCGATCGTGAGCCCCAGGAAGTAATTGATGAAAGCCAGGAAGACGCCGTACGCGTGAACGACTTTCCAAGTCTGGTATTGATCGCTGGCGAGAACTGAACCTCCGAAGAAGTTGATCGTGAGCGGGACACCAACCATTACACCGGCTATCAGAAAAAGCGCGATGCCGAATGTCATGTTCTTCCTTCCAACTTGAACATCCGCAAATATCCTGTACATGGTTACCTCCATATTAGAGTTGTCGCTCGATCCCAACGCTGACTGAGTTTCCTTCGAGGCCAAGGGCCTATTTGGGCCTCCGGCTCATTCGCTCCTGTTTTGAATCAAGCTGCGTCCCAGCACGGTCATGCCCAGCACGATCAGTCGGATTGATCTACTTGGGTTACGGACAGTAACGGTAGGTTCAGGCGATTCAGTTTATTCAGGATACCCAGCAAAGCAGCCTGATCTACGATCGTTCCGGTCAAGATCATCTCGCCGTTGTCACAGTGTTTCATCTCCAGACCTTCCAGCCAATCTAACCAAGCGTCGTCGAGGTGGCCTTTGACACGAATCTCGAAAATTCCACCTCCCGAATGGGAGGATCCAGAATGGGAAGTAAGGACATTTCGCTGCATTTCGTCTGGCCCGTTGCGATCCGGCTCCTTTTCGTCGTGTACGTTTGCCATATTCCCTCTGCATTCCACGCATCCTAATTTAGCAGGTTCTCGATGTGGCGTCATCGACTGAAGGTTGTATCTGGGGTTGTATTAGAGGGTGTATCACTGTCGGCCTCCAGGCCAAGCGACGCTTGTGCTCTACAACCGGCCCGAAAAAAAGAAAACCGGCAGTGGATGAAGACCCATTGCCGGTATACTACGCAGGTATTTGAGTGCTGCTTAGCTGAGTAAGCTTAGCTCTCTCCCGATTGAAATAGCCTGCGTCCGATTTTGCACATCCAATTTGGCGTAGATATTGCTGATATGACGCTTGACGGTGGCAATTGAAATAAACAATCTTGCGGCGATCTCTTGATTGGAACACCCCGCTTCGATGAGCTGTAGAACTTCCAATTCGCGCTGACTTAATGGCTCGGCCAGCAACTGAGGCGGGACTGGTGACCTCGCAGCCGCTTCTTCCATTGCCGACAGCAGTTCGGTAGCATACTCGAGCTCGATTCGCCGTGCTTTGGCCAGGTGCAGCAATTTAGCCATGTGTTCGCCCTCGTCGAGGAAGGTGCGCACATAGCCTTGCGGCCTGGCCAGTGAGAGTGCTCGTTCCAGGACGATCAACGCCTGATCACTGTCTCGTCTGCCCTGGAAAATAAGTGCCTGGAGAACCAGAACCTCAATGACTCGTCTCATTCGGCTGGTCGCTTCTGCCTTTTGAAGCAGTTGCTGACTCAATGCCAAAGCAGCCTCATAGTCTGCTTGAGCCAGCAGCACCCTCACCCAGGCAAGATATTCGGGCTCGCGTAGGTATGGGATTTCATCGTCAATCCTGATACCACTCTGTTGAACCAGACGGGAAGCTTGTTCCACATTCCCTTGTGCAATCCACCAGCAAGCTAAGGCGTGGCTGACCCAAACTGAATACCTGGGCAGAAGGTGATGCTCCTCCATCAATTGCTTGGCACGGCGAATGGCTTCATGCGCCCTTTCTGGCCGGTGTTGAACATGCTCCAACCGCGCCAACATCACACAGCCTACCGCCTGCTGATCGATGTTCCCCCATTGTTGACAAAGTGCCAGGCCGTGGCGAACTTGCTGGCTGGCAGCTGCCAGATGATTCCACTCATAGGATACCTGGCTCAGCTCAGCATAGACTCTCCCGGCTATCACTGATTCTTGGCCATCCGGGCGAGTTGCCATCTGTAGGGTTTCACCATAAATCCTGGCAGCCTCGTGGAGCGACCCTTGTTCGATCAAGATGTTGGCAATGTTGGAATTGAGCACAATCGTTAGGTGAACATCGCCAGCCGCCTGAGCGATCCGCAGCGCTTCACTGTAGGCCTGCCGCGCCTCCTGCAGATATCCATTCATTGAACTGGCATCGCCGAGCAGAGAGGTCGCCACCGTGCGTAAACTGCGCGAGACAAGGTCCGCATCAGGCAGGTGGTGCAACGCGCGCCGGGCATGCTGTGTGGCAAGGAGTGTATCGCCCTGTAGGTTCGCTTGATACGCGCGGGCCGTTTCAATCGTACCTTGCATGGTCCTGTTCGCGTTGGATGTGTCAGACGAAGGGATCAGTTGCTCTGCTGTCTGCAACAGTTCTTCCACTCGCTCAGGGTAGCCGGCCAGAGCGAATAACCAGGCCCTAAAGATGACCATCCACGGACGAGTCTGTGCCTGAGGCTCAATTGCTTCCATCCACCTTTGGAGAGTGTTCACTTCCCCACGTATCAGGAGAAGACAGCCATTTTGCTCAATCAGTTGAATGGCGCGATCGGAGTCGCCTGCGAGCAAAGCATGGTGTGTGGCTTCGGCGATGAACCCGTTTTGCTCATACCAGTGAGAGGCCCGGCGGTGCAGGTCGGCGAGTCGTTGCGGAAACAGGTGCTCCAGGCGCCGATTGAGCACATCAGCGAAGAGATGATGATAGCGGTACCACCGTCGTTCGTCATCCAGTGGGATGACAAACAGATTCAGGTGTTCCAATGCTTCCAGCATCGCCTGTCCCTGGAAGGGCGCCACCTGATCCGATTCAACGATGGCCTCACATAGCGGGGCGCACAGACGATCGAGGATCGCTGTCTGCAACAAAAATGAGCGGACATACTCGGGCTGAAGCTTGAGCACTTCCTCCGTCAAATAGTCCATGATGTAGGCGTGACTGCCGGTGAACGCCGCGACAAAACCGTGGATGTCCTGACGACCCTGCAACGAGAGGGCGGCCAGCTGTAAGCCGGCGATCCACCCCTCCGTCCGTGCTTCCAGGGCAGCCAGGTCGTCCGCCGACAGATTGAGTCCCATCATCTTGTTCAGAAAAACGGCGATCTCGTCCAGCGTAAAGCGGAGCTGCTCGGCCCGGATGTCGACGAGCTGATCGCGGACACGCAAGCGGGCCAGTGGCAAATCCGGATCGGTCCGGGTAAGACAGACCAGGTGCATTGGCGGCGGCAGGTGATCGAGCAGAAAGGCCAGCATCTCCAGAATGGGCCGGGCGCGGATAACATGAAAATCGTCCAGGACGAGCACGAACGAGATAGCGTTTTCGGCAATCTCGTTGATCAAGCAGTTGAGCAGCACGTCGGCCTGAGCCGGCCGCGTCCCGCGTAGCATGTCCAGCAGGTCGAGCTGAATGGTTGGAACGATCTTGTGAAGCGCGGACAGGAAGTATTGCAGGAAGCAGATGGGATCATTATCGCCCTCATCCAGCGACAGCCACGTGGATGCGATGTCGGTTTCACGCAGCCAGCTGCTCACCAGCGTGGTCTTGCCGTAACCCGCCGGGGCCGAGACGAGCGTGAGGCGGCGGGTTAAAGCTTTCGACAAGTCCACCGTCAACCGAGGGCGCTCAACCAGGGTTGGACAGGGCGGCGGCGCATACAGTTTGGTGTGTAACAGAGTCGAGGTCATAGGTCATGGAACGACGTGAGGCCATTCGCTTGTTCTTAACACTCCATTAACAGTATAGGACAATTTCAACGAAATGCAATTGTCTGCCAAAGGCATTCAGGTATATGCTTTGTCAGTGACACAAGATACGGAGATAAACATATGTTCCACGACCACGAACGGGACCTCTTTGACCTGAATAATATTCTGCACCGATCTGGAGCGCAGTTCATGGTGGTTGCCAGACGCCGTCGCGTCGGCAAGACGACCTGCTGCTCGAATGGGCTAGCCGCTCGTCAGCTGCCGCCCTGCTTCAGTCGATCTCGCAGAGCCTCTGGCGGCTCAGCCACCCACAAGAAGTCATGCCAGACACTTTCTCTTATAATTCGTGGAGTGAGGTCTTTGAACAGCTAGCGGCCCTGGCGAATCAACGCCGCTTCATTGTTATTCTGGATGAATTACCCTATGCACTGGAAGCAGAACCCGCCCTAGCCTCGCTACTCCAAAATGCCTGGGATCACCATCTCAAGCAGATCCGAATTTGCCTGATTCTAGCCGGAACGCATTTGAGCCTGATGAACCGTCTGCAAAGCTATCGCGCTCCCCTGTATGGCCGATTTACAGCGCAGTTACGGCGCGACCTGCAGCGACCTGACCGTTGGCGCAGGCGATTCCTTCCGCAAAGAGATCCGCGACCTGTTCCCGATCATCCGCTCCGGGCAAAGCGACGAAGGGCATCACGGCGTCATGCCGTACGTCTCGCCCTCCCTTCCTGCCGACTTCCGCCGCACTGAAGAGATCATCCCCGTCATTGAAACCATGCGCCACACGGAAAACGCCTGGCTGATCATCGCCACCGGCTCGCTGGGGCGCGGCCAGCGCGTGAAGGGCGAAGATGAACTGCTGGGACGCGGCGTCTCGTATTGCGCCACATGCGATGCCGCCTTCTTCCGCGATCAAGTGATGGCCGTGGCCGGCAACAGCGACGAAGCGATCGAGGAGGCGTTGTTCCTCACCAAGTTCGTGCAGCGCGTGCACTTCCTCTCGCCCAAGCCGGATCTGAAAGCCGAGCCGCACCTGATCGAAGGGATCACGTCAAATCCCAAGGTGACGCTGCACCTCGGCACGACGCTGCGCGAAGTGATCGGAACCAATCGGGTGGAGGCGGTACGCGCGGCGCAGCGCGGCCAGCCGGAAGAGATCGTTCCAGTGACGGGCGCGTTCATCTATCTGCAAGGCGGCAAGCCCATCACCGATTTCTTGCAAGGTCAACTTCCAGTGAGCGAGACGGGCTGTCTTGTTGTGGACAAAGAATATCAAACGGCGCTGCCCGGCGTGTATGCCGTGGGCGACGTGTTGTGCAATCACGTGAAGCAGGCCGTCATCGCCGCCGCCGAAGGCGCGGTGGCCGCGATCTCGATCGAAAAGAATCTGCATCATCGCAAGCAGCTGGTGGCCGACTGGGCCAAATAAGCACGCCCCTCCTCTGGGCCGCGCCGATTGATCTTAGGCAAATCGATTGGCGCGGTTTTTTTGCGGATTGTTACCTTTTGCCCCAGGCTGCATCTAAAGAGGGATACCAACGAAAGGACGAATGATGAGTTTTCTGAGCAACCTTTTCGGCCCGCCGGTGCCGAGC
>Ga0209254_10001426_pt1 | contig 21391 bp, 12 predicted proteins | sample FrelakmetDIP11DI_FD_187148 | JGI IMG/M metagenome (GOLD analysis project Ga0209254, IMG submission 187148) | Freshwater lake sediment microbial communities from the University of Notre Dame, USA, for methane emissions studies - DIP11 DI (SPAdes)... | ecosystem: Environmental > Aquatic >...
CCGATCACATCCGCGCGATGCGAGCCGCGCTGGACGAAATGGAGTTGCAGCGATCGAGCACCGTGGAAGTGCACGACGCCGCAGGCGCGCAGGAGGCCGCGGAAGACCGATCGGATTTAGCTGAACCAATCGCGCCGACGCAGCTGGCCGAGAAACTCGCCGAAGGAAAATTCGTCACCGCCATCGAAGTCGATCCGCCGCGCGGTCACAGCGCCAATCGCCTGATCGAAACGGCGCGTGAGTTGAAGCGGGCAGGCTTCGACGTGATGAACATCGCCGACACGCCGATGGCGCGCATGCGCATGAGCGCGTGGGCGTTGGCACACTTGATTCAACGCGACACCGAGATGGAAACGGTGCTGCACTTCCCCACGCGCGGTCGCAATTTGCTGCGCGTGCAGGGTGACTTGCTGGCCGCGCATGCATTGGGCATTCGCAATTTGCTGGTGATGATGGGCGATCCGCCGTCGGTAGGCGATTATCCCGAGGCGGGCGATCAACACGACATCGTGCCGTCGGGCTTGGTGAAGTTGATCAAGAGCAGCTTGAACAGCGGCAAAGATTCGGCGGGCATTTCGATCGGCGCGGGCACGTTGTTTCACGTGGGCGTGGCGGTGAATTTCTATCCGCAAGATCTGGAACGCGAGATCAAGACGTTCCGCAAGAAGATCGTGTCGGGCGCGGACTTCGCCGTGTCGCAGCCCATCTTCGATGTCGCTCCAGTCCGATCGTTCTTGCAGCGCTATCGCGATCAATTCGGCGAGATTCCGATCCCGATTATGGGCGGGGTGCTGCCGCCGGCGTCACTGCGCAACGCGGAGTTCCTGCACAACGAGCTGCCCAGCATCATCCTGCCGGATTGGACATTGGAACGCATGCGCCAGGCGAGCGATGGCCGTAAGGAAGGCATCAAGATCGCGCGTGAGGCGCTGCTGGAATTGCGGGAGGTGTTGCAGGGCGTGTACGTGATGCCGATGTTTGGCAGGTATGATTCGGCGGCGGAAGTGATCGAGGGCGTGAAGCCGCAGAATTGAGAGGTCGCTCATATGCCAGATCGATGTGCACGAGGAGTCTCCGCGCCTGATGGTGCGGGGCTGCAGACTTCCGAAGTCCTAAAGACGTCGGAAGTCTCGCCGGAACCGGCGCCGCAAGTTCAATTTGGTCGGGCCCTGGCTGCGCCAGGGTTCGATCAAGTTCAGTCTGTCCTGCGCGGCAGCATCCAGCGGCGGCGCTTCTTGGCGTGGCTCCTGGCCTGCGTAGCGACGGCTTGCACAGCGCAGGAATCTCGCGAGGTGGCGCTGGCGAATGAGCCGCCATCGGCGCCAGACGCGGGCTTGCCCGCACCGCCCGTGTCAACGTCTGCTGCTTCTCCTCAAGCGGCGGCCTCCCCCGTGCTGACGCCGCGGCCCGAAGTCTCCGTCACGCCCGGCGCGTCTGCCACGCTTCCAGCCGCGACCGCTACTCCCGGAATCGCCCAGCCAGCCACGCCCGGTGCGGCGTCATTCATTCAGGTTGCGTTTGATCTGCGGCAAGCAGCGATTGAGAGCGGCGATCAGCCTTACGGCGCTATCATCGTGAAAGATGACCGCGTGGTCGGCCTCGGCCCGAGCAGGGTAGTAGTCAATCACGATGCGACTGCTCATGCTGAAATGGAAGCGATCCGTCACGCGTCGCAGCAAATGGGCACGGCCGATTTGAGCGGCTGCGTCATGTATTCCACTTCCCGGCCTTGCCGCATGTGTGAGACCGCCGCCTACTGGGCCCAGGTTGAGCGAATGTACTACGGCCCAAATGGAAGCGACGCCGGCGCACCGCAGTATGGCGCTTGCTGAAGACAGGCCGCGGGATGAAAAACCTGTCTGGCACAAGGATACGTGGTAAATGAACATCAGCATTCGAGTGCGGCGGAGGCGGGTGTCGATCATCGGCGTGATCGGAACGATACTGCTTAGCCTGGTCGTGCCTCATCTTTCCCTGGCTCAACCTGTCGCCGCCTTGACGCCGCAAGTGACTTCCGATCGATCGGTGGCAGCGATCGGTCGGGCCGATCCGCCGGGGCGTATTGACAGCATCCAGCCGGTGTCCACGTCTGTGGCGCGCCCTTTCGCGATCGCGTCGTGCACCACACCTTGGATAACGTCATCGAGCCGCTGTTCGAGCGCGGTTTCATCCTCGACGCGTATGCCAATCACCGATTGCTACTCTTCGTCTTCCGCCGTGTCCGACTCGACTTCGACCACCGTCCCGCTCTTGCCCAGACGGGTGAGTTGCTGGGCTTCGGCGGCGTGCTTGCGAATCTCTTTCTCAATGGCGCCGGAGATTTCGGGGTGCTGCCTCAGGAATTCTTTGGCGTTCTCGCGTCCCTGGCCCAGCTTGGTGTCGTTGTAGGCGAAGAAGGCGCCGCGCTTGGTGACGATCTCCAGATCCGTGCCGATGTCGAGGATGTCGCCCATCTTGCTGATGCCTTCGTTGAACATGATGTCGAACTCGGCCTCGCGGAACGGCGGAGCAACCTTGTTCTTGGTCACGCGTACTCGCACGCGATTGCCGCTCGCTTCACCGCCGGCTTTAATCGTTTGAATGCGGCGCACGTCCAGGCGCACCGACGCATAGAATTTGAGAGCGTTGCCGCCCGTCGTCGTTTCGGGATTGCCAAACATCACGCCGATCTTCATGCGCAGTTGGTTCGTGAAGATCATGGACGTATTGCTGGCCTTGATCGCTCCCGAAAGTTTCCGCAGCGCTTGCGACATCAAGCGGGCCTGCAGACCCATGTGGCTGTCACCCATCTCGCCTTCGATTTCAGCGCGCGGGACGAGCGCGGCGACTGAGTCGATCACGACTACGTCCATCGCGCCGGAGTGCACCAGCATATCGGCAATTTCGAGTGCCTGTTCGCCGGTGTCGGGCTGCGAAATGTAGAGATTCTCCACATTCACGCCGCAGCGCGCTGCGTAGTTAGGATCAAGCGCGTGTTCCATGTCGATGTAGGCGCAGGTGCCACCGCGCCGCTGCGCTTCCGCCACGATGTGCTGGCACAACGTCGTCTTGCCCGACGATTCCGGCCCGTAGATTTCAGTGATGCGCCCGCGCGGCACACCGCCAATGCCCAGCGCCAGATCGAGCGCCAGCGAACCGGTAGGGATGGATTCAATTTCAAGGTGAGTTGCCTCGCCGAGGCGCATGATCGCGCCGTCGCCGAATTTCTTGGTGATGGAGGCTAAGGTGGTCTCAAGGGCTTTGTTTTTTCCGTCGGCAGGCATGAGGGGTCTCCTGAGTGTGATGGTTGATCGGAGTGTACAACATTCGCGCGGCGCTGACAAGGGTCACGCTTCAACTGCACAGTCGTTGCACTCTGGGTGGCGTTGGCAACTTGCGCGTGTAATGCTATGATGGCCCCATGCAAAATGTCTTGAATCGGGTCCCGCTGAGCAGCGAGGCCGTCGATGTGCGGCCTGCGCTGCTGTCCGATCGCCCGGCCATCCATCGCTTGACTGAGAATGCTCATCGCGTGCACTTCAATCTCGATTGGTGGTCGTTTGACCAGTGGCTGCATGCCGATCGTCCGAGTGAAGCAATCTGGCTGGCGTTTGATCGGCAGGAGTTAATCGGCTTGCTGGTCGCGCCTGACGAGCAGGCACCGGTGGTGTGGCTGCGTTCGATTGCGATTGCCAACGGTTACTCCGCCGATCCGGTTTTTGCAGCGCTGCTCGCTTACGTCCGATCGGTTTTGCTGGCCCGCGGTGTTGAACAAGCAGCAGTGCTGGCACATCCCGACTGGGTGAACGATCTCACACACCGCTTGAATTTCACCGCGTATAACCAGATCGTCACGATGCGCAAGGGTGATCGCCATATGCCCGATGATCGATCGGGGCAAGGCGCGCGCATTCGCCTGGCTGTGCCAGCTGATGTTCCCTCGATTTCCGACAATGATCGTGCTTCGTTTGATACGGTCTGGTGGTATTCCGCCCCATCGCTTGAGCACATCTTGACGACCGTGTCGCATTTCGTCGTCGCCGAGATTGACGATCGCGTGGTGGGGCACGCCTTCAGCGATGTCTACGGCGGACAGGGGCACTTAATCCGCCTGGTGGTTCATCCCGCTTATCAACGACGCGGCATCGGCGAGCAGTTGCTGCGCGAGTCGCTGCTATACCAGAACGGGACGGGGGCATATCCCTTCACGCTGAATACCCAGATCGGCAACACCGCCTCGCAAGCGTTGTATCGACGGTACGGATTTCAAATCAGTGGCCGGCCGGTTCAAGTGATGCGGTCCGTGATGAGTATCGCGTGATGCGTCGTCAAGCAAGCCCGTTACTCCCCTTTTCCAGCGAACAGAAGCTGTTGGCCGGATTCATTGTCTTCTGCGCGATCCTCTTCGCAGCTCTCTCCGTCGTGCGGCATTACACGTTCAACACTGCCGTCTACGATCTGGCAATGTACGATCAGGCCGTGTGGAACACCAGCCAGGGTCGCCCCTTCGCCATCAATTTACTGGAAGATACGATGCCCGGTCTGACCAACAAGCTGGGCGATCACGTCGAGCCGATCTTGCTGCCGTTGGCCGCGCTGTATTGGCTGCGCAGCAGTCCCGATGTGCTGCTGATCGTGCAGGCGATCGCATTGGCGGCGCTGATCTGGCCGCTGTATCAGCTGGTACGAAATAGGTCGCAGAGCGTGTGGCTGGCAGGCGTCGCCGTAGCGCTGTATCTGCTTCATCCGGGTATGTGGAACGCGCTGCTCTTCGATTTTCACCCGGTGACGCTGGGCGCGGCGTTTCTGGTCTTCACGCTGTGGCTGTTGGTGCAACGTCGGCATGTTGCGGCATTGATCTTTGCCGTACTGGCGCTGATGTGCAAAGAACAGTTGGGGTTGAGTGTCGCCATGCTGGGTGTGTATGCGATCTTTTTCGTGAAGCGCCCTTCGACTCCGCTTCGCTCCGCTCAGGGTGTCACACGGCGGCTGATTCAATTCTTTCGATCACGCGACTGGCGCTTCGGGTTGCTGTTAATCGTCATTGGGCTGGCGTGGTCAGTGATTGCCCTCGGTGTGATCATTCCGGCGTTTCAACCGTCGGGCAGTTCCTATTATCTCAATCGCTACGGACGACTGGGCAGCACGTTTGCCGAGGTGCTGCTGTCGCCAATGACCAAGCCGGATATTTTCTGGTCGATCGTTTCCGGGCCAAAACGCATGGCGTATTACGGCGACCTGCTGCTGCCGCTGGGTTTTCTCCCACTCCTCGGCTTCGAGATGTTGTTGCCCGTACTACCCGATATCGCGCTGAATACGCTCTCGGCCTTTGCGCCGTCGCGCACTCTCGATTATCATTACGCCATTATCGCCGTGCCGTTTCTGGTGCTGGCAACGGCGTGGGGTATCGATCGACTGGCGCGCTGGCTGGGCCGTAAGGTCAATCAACAGGCCGTACTGATGGCGACGAGCGTCTTCGCACTGCTCGCGATGGGCGCGTACCAGATCGATCGGTATCAGGGGTTCGTGCCGCTGTCCGATCGGTACGCAGGCAGCTACACGATCAAAGCGCGCGATTCGATCGGCTGGCAGCTGGCCGCGCAAATTCCGCGTGAGGCCGTGGTGTCCGGGCAGTTCAATCTGCTGCCACACGTCAGCCGGCGCCAGCGGGCGCACATCTTTCCGCGCGTTGAAGAGGCTACTTACGTCTGGCTCGATACACAGGGTGTGATCGAACCATTTCAAACAGGTGAAGAATATCAGGCCGCGGTTGAGGCTTTGCGCAATGATCCATCTTTTGAACTCATCTCTGAACAAGACGGTTTTCTTCTGTTCAAGCGTAAATAGTCCATGACCGTTGCATCCAAAGTCCGCCCTCTGCCGTCCACCCTCCGCTTTGATCTGATCGTCGTCGCCGCGATTGTCCTGCTCACGTTCCTGCTCTACGCGCCCAGCTTGCGCTATCCCTTTGTGTGGTATGACGCCGACGATTTGCTGCGGGCGATGAAGTATCCCGTCGAAACGCTGTTCAGCGGCGTGCCGAATTATCAGTACTACCGCCCGTTGATCTTTACTTTCTGGAAGTTGATCCTCAACACGTGGGGCGCCGACTCAGCGCCGGTTTTTCACGCGTATCTCATCGGCGGGCACATTCTCAATTCCGTCTTGCTGTACGGCCTGACGCGCACCCTGACCCGCAGTCGATCGATTGCCGCGGTGGCGGCGCTGTTGTTCACAGTCTACCCGTTCAGTTATCAGGCCGTGACGTGGATCATCGCGCATCAGCCACCGAGTCTGGTGTTTGTATTGACCGGACTGTTGGTTTACACGAAAGCCAGAAGCAAGACGCAGGATGCAAGCAGCAAGATTCTGCTGTGGCATCTGCTGGCGATCTTGCTGCTCGTGACTTCGATGCTACTGCATGAGACGGGATTTGTAAGCGCAGGGCTGATCGTATTGATCGAGGCTTATCTCGTGTTGACCAAGCGCGTGCCGAAGATCCGCCTGTGGCCGCTGGTCTATGTCGCTGTGACGGCCCTGATGTATCTCGTTTATTCTTCAACCGCGAAATCGTCGCCGCCCCAGGCGACGTTTGAAGTCTCGACCGGCCTGTATTTGCTGCAAGGGCTGGTGTATCCCGCGGCGATGCTGGTGGCGCGCGTGTGTCAACCGGCGCGTTGTGATCCAACGTCGCTGCTGATACCGGTGAGTGTCATCTTCCTGATCGTGCTGGTCATCTTCTGGAAATTGCAGCGCACGTTGTTGATCGGCCTGTTCGGTGTGCTGTGGTTTCTCGGCGGCATCCTGCCGACGTGGGCCGGGCGTGATTTCGTGTACAACGAATATGCGCCGCGCCTGCTCTATCTGGCAGGATGTGGAGCGTGCATTGCCATTGCGGCGATTGTCGGGCGCGGCGCAGCGGCAACACGCTTAAGCATCAAGCGAGTTGCCGCGTTGGGGTTAGTTGCGCTGATCTTGCTGCAAAGCACCTTGTTTGTCTTTCGACGCCAGGGTCTCCACGACGAGGCCTTTGCCCTATTGACGCAAGAGAACGATGCGATGTTCACGCCGCGCGAGGGCCAGGCACTGTTCATCAACACGGTGGAGTTGTTCACTTTCAAAGATCAGGAGTTCCCCCTGGGCTGGTTCGGCGCGCTGGTTTCGCCGTGGCATAATCGGATTGTCGCGGATCGCAATTTGCGCGCGCAAAGCGCCGATTGGGTGATTGAACCGGCGCAGGCCCAACAGGTGCAAGATCAAGCACGCTTGAAATTGGAATTTCACGGTCAGCCGCTGCCGCCCGATCAGTTGCAGACAGCGATCCTGTCAGCCACGCAAGTTTTTCGGGTCGAAGCACCGCGCGGCGATTTGCAGCTTTTTCAGATTGGCGAGATCGAACGCTCTGCCACGCCGCCAGCATCAGCCGTCGCGGTATGGGCGAATGATTTGCGATTGATCAGCGCCACGCTGGAGAGCGAGGCGGGTGTGCCAGTGCTGCATTTCGACTGGCACATCGGCGGCCCGATCGATCCCGCTGTGACCGTGTTCGTGCATGTGCAAGACGTCAACGGGCAAGTGGTGGCCCAGGCTGACGGCGATCTCGTTGGCGGCTACGTGCCGATCGGGATGTGGCAGACGAACGATCGAGTGGAGGAGCGCCGCCCGTTAATTCTGCCTGATCTGCCACCTGGTGAATACCGTATCGCAATCGGGTTGTATAATCGCCAGTCGTTGCAGCGCACCAATCCGACGCAAGTCAGCGGTAACCCTGTGATCGAGAACGCCCTGATCGTCGGCGAATTCGAACAGCGTTAATCACATATGGCTCATCGCATGTTACGCAGCCCAACCGGGGCGCTGCGCAGTACGCAGCACACCCTACGTTCTCATCAGTCATTCCTTTTGATCCTGGTGGTCTTCCTGACGTTCCGCTTGTTGCTGCCGTTTGTCTTTCGCAACGGATCGTATTTCGTGGAGCAAGCGCCAGACATTGGCGACTATCTGCGCTGGGGCATGCTGGCGGATAGCGGTCTATATCCCTTCGTGCATTATTGGTCAGAGTATCCACCACTGTTTTCCTGGTCTGTCATCGGGTTGTATCGGCTCAGCACGCTGCTGCCTGCCTGGATCGATCAACGTCTGTGGTTCTCCATTGTCATGCAGCTGGTGATGACGCTGTTTGACGCGGGCAGCCTGCTGCTGGTCTATCGCCTCGCCCTGCAATTCAGCCACCGGCTGCGCGCCACGCGCGCGGCGCTGTTGTTTGGGGCGTCATTCATTGTGGCCTATGCAGCGTCCGGTTGGTATGAGCCGGTTCCGCTCTTCTTCTTGTTGTTGGCGTTGTATCTGACGCTGCGTGAGCGCTATGCGTGGAGCGCGTTGACGGCGAGCATCGGCCTGCTGACGAAGATCGTGCCGATCTTGATCGTACCGATCGCGCTGCAGCGCCTCAGCGGCTGGCGTCGTCGCGCCGGTTATCTGGCGTTGGTAGCTGCCCTCTCGATTGGTTTGCTGCTGCCCTTCGTGATCACGGGCGGCGATTACATGATCGCTTTTGTGCGCGCCACGCTGAACCGGCCGAGCTGGCTCTCAATCTGGGCGCTGCTCGACGGCAATACCACCTTTGGCGCCAGCGTGCCTCTCATCGATCGCTTCTCACCGCAGAACGTGGGGACCGCACCCGCCAGCGTTCTGCCGCTTCCAATCGTCACGCTGGCTTTTGCTGCGTTGTTTCTCTTCTTGTATACGCGCCGCATCGACTGGCGCGACGCGCGTAAAGCCACGGCTTTTGCGGGCATCACCGTCATCCTGTTCCTGTTGTGGTCAAAAGGCTTTTCCGGCCAATTCACCGTGTACATCCTGCCTTTCATCGCGGTGTTGCTGCCCAATCTGCGCGGCGCGATCTACCTGGCGCTGCTGAGCCTCTTATGGGTGGCGGAGTGGCCGCTAGCGTTTCAGATGATGGATGGCCAAGACTGGTTCATCGCGTGGTTAATCATTATCCGGACTATTGTGTTAGTGGTGCTGACCCTTGAATTTTCGGCGCAACTCTTTGTGCGCCTTACCCGCTACGCTTCGCCCGTGGCACGTTATGCGTTGCTCATTTGCTGGCTTACCGTGCCGTTCGTCGGCCTGGCTGCGATCAACGGCTACACGCAGACCCGGCTCACCGCCGATCCGGCATTGCCTGCCGTCAATCTGATTCGTGATCAGAACCGCACCCACGCCCCGATCGTCTTCGCCAGCACGAAGTTATATCGCCGCCTGTATGCTGCGGCGCAGCCGTTGGGCGAAGTGCTGCTGCTGCCTGGGGCGAAGTATGTGCCTGAAGAGGTGCGTGTGACATGGTTAAACGAACAATTGGCACGCGGTCCGTTTTGGTTGATTGCCGATGAAGGCGACCCGGAGACGCGTGACGAAAATCGCATGACTGAGGAGTGGGTGAGCCAGCGTGCTTGTCCAATTGATACGACAGCTGCCGGCGCGGGGCGAGTCACTCGTTTCAGCAGTGTGCCTGCTGGCGAAGGGCAGATGACGAAGGCGATCTTCGACAATGAGATCGCGCTCAACAGCTATCGCCTGAGCCAATCACCCCTGAGCCCTGGTGCTGCGTTGTGCGTGGAACTCGGCTGGTCAGCAGCGAAGACGCCTGCCAGTGATTACACTGTGTTCGTCCACCTCGTCGATTCGCAAGGACAAGTCGTAGCGCAGAATGATATGCAGCCACAGAGCGGCTTCGCGCCGACGAGCCAGTGGAAACCGGGGAGTGAGATCATCGATCGGCATGGAGTAATGCTGCCCGCCAGCCTGCCCGCGGGGGAATACACGATCCGCGTTGGCTTCTATCGATCGGATGATCAAGCGCCTGTGCTGCCCGGCGCGATCGACTTGACCAGGATCAGTGTTGCTCCGTAACGATCATGTCTGATGTGTGGGCCGTTCTCAGTTGGTGGCTTATTATCCAGGCGCTTGGCTTGGCCGTTTGGCCGCTGGCACTTCGATTGTTTCGCTGGCTGCCCGATCGCGGCTACACATTGGCCAAACCGCTGGGGCTGCTAGTCGTCAGTTACATTTTTTGGCTCCTCGTTTCGTTACGGCTGCTGCCGAACACGGTCGTCAGTGTCATCATCGTGGCAGGGATCGTCGCCAGCGGCAGCGCGTGGTTATATCGCCGCGAAAATACTTTGGTGCGGTCCTGGCTGCGCGAACATCGCTGGCTCGTCATCTCGTATGAACTCCTCTTTGCCATCGCTTTCATCGGCTGGGCGATCTTTCGCGCGCACGTGCCCGATGTCGTGACGGGCGAAAAGCCGATGGAGTTGGCGTTTCTCAACGCGATCAATCGCAGCGCCACATTCCCGCCGCCCGATCCCTGGCTTTCCGGTTTCAACATTGCTTACTATTACTTCGGCTACGTAACGCTTTCGCTGCTGCAGCGTCTATCCGGCGTCGGCCCAGGAGTGGCTTTCAGCTTGGGGAATGCCCTATGGTTTGCATTATGCGCGGCCGGCGCGTTTGGCGTCGCAGCGAACCTCGTGTTGTTGACGAAGCGATCGACGCGGCGCGCGGCGGCGTTCACCGGCGTGCTCGCCGCAATCTTCAGCGTGCTGTTGGGCAACTTCGAAGCGCCGTTGGAGGTGCTATACTCCGCCGGGCAGGGATCGCCGGAGTTGTGGCGGCATCTGGACATCCTCGATCTAAATCAACCCCCGCCGCAGCACGAGGCTTTTCCGTGGCCGCTGCGTAATGATCCGGGTTGGTGGTATCGTGCCGCGTGGTTGATTCACGACTATCCGCCGGACAGCGTGAGTCCGCAGTTAGCGCAGGTGACAGGCCGGCCGCGTGCCCCCAACACGACCTTTCAACCAACCATCACGGAGTTTCCACAATTCAGTTTTGTGCTGGGCGATCTGCATCCGCACCTACTCGATCTGCCGTTCGTGCTGTTGAGCATTGCACTGGCGTTAAATCTGTTTCTGGCCGGAGCGAGCGGTGAGGTCCGAGCGATCTATCGCGTCCCGCTGTGGTGGTTGTATGCGCTGCTGCTGGGCGGCCTGGGTTTCCTGAACACCTGGGACTTTCCCATTTACACGACGCTGGCGATTGTCGCACTGGGTCTGGGACGCTGGCTGTCGCACACCGCAAAGTCCATTTGGAAAGAAATGCGCGATCGGTCGATCGACTTGCTGTTGATCGGCGGCTTGGGCTTTGTGTTGTATCTGCCGTTCTACCGCAGCTTCACAGCACAAGTCGCCGGACTCTGGCCGAATGTGTTTAATGGTACGCGCGTGGTGCAATTCTTCATTCTCTTCGGGCCGTTCATAGTCATCGGCTTGCTCTTCGGGCTATACCAGCTGCGCCAGCAGCGTCTGCGCCGCGCTACGCTGGCGAAAGGCATCATTGGCGGCACATTGGGGTTGATTGGGGTGAGTGTGACCGGTGCAGTATTGATCGGCGGAGTATTCTATCGGGCGTCGCCTGTGCTGCGCGCGTGGTTCGATGGAGTGCTGACCGCCATGAATCAGCAGGGCATCACGCTGACTGCCCAGCTGTTGGCCCGCGCGATCGATCCGTGGGTTCCGCTGGCGCTGGCGCTGGGGCTGAGCGTGATCGGGCTGCTGTGGGTGGCGGCGCGCCGCGTCCCACCGCACGAAGAAGCTGCCCAGCCGAAGAATTTTGTACTGCTCTTGTACGGTGCAGGCTTGCTGCTGGCGCTGGTCATCGAGTCGGTATTCATCGTTGATGTGTTCTTCACACGCAAAAACACCATGTTCAAGCTCGATTATCAAGTGTGGATTTTGTGGAGCGTCGCTTCGGCGTATGCGGTGTATTATCTGGTGTGCGGTGCTTCACGCGCCTGGCGCTGGATCACCGTCATTGCCGCCGCAGGATCGATCGGATTGGCATTGATCTATCCCGTCCTGGCAATCGCCACGCGTGTGTCCGATTCCATGGTTGCTACACCAACCCTGGACGCCCTACTAGCCGTGGCGCAGTCCCCACGTTATCCCAATGCCGATGATGGCTATGCCGCTATGCAGTGGCTCACTCAAAACGTAGCTGGCGCGCCGATCATTCTGGAAGCCACGGATGATGAGCCGGAGAGCAAGCCGGCACGTTCACGGATTTCGTCGTGGACGGGCCTGCCCACCGTGCTGGGCTGGTATGAACATGAAACGCAATGGCGCGGCACGGATGTCGAACAACGCCAACGCTTGCCGGACATCACGACGATCTATTCGACCACCGATGAAGACACTGCCCGATCGTTGTTACAGCACTACAACGTCGCTTACATCTTTGTCGGCGACCGTGAACGTAAGCAATATCCGGCTGCGGGGTTGGCGAAGTTCGATCGGATGTTCCCGATCGCCTTTCAACAGGGCACCGTCACGCTGTATCGCGTGGAGTAAAGCGCGAGCAATCGCGCTGATGAGGTCGAGCGAATGATATAATCTCAGCCTGCGTGGTCAGCGGGCCTGCTGGGTGCTTAAGGCAGATTGTCACTGAAGCGCGTGACACCACGTCAGTATGCCGCATCAGCGAAATGGTTGAGCGATTCGCGAAGGTTTCTGAATGAAAACTCTCACACTAGAGTCTACTCCAAGAATATTCCGATCGGGCTGGAGCTTTTCGCCCAAAGCAGCGATTATCACGTCAGCTTTAGTAGCGTTTATCATTTTCGTGACCACGTGCCAATTTGGCATCAACGGCAGTCAACATCCCTACACCACGGACGTGGGTGAAATTCAGAACGCGCTGCCACGCTGGGGAACGATACACTACACCGGCTACCCCTTATTTACCGCGCTGGGATCGATCTTCGTCACGCTCTTGCACGCCCTCGGGATTTCGCCCGCATTGGCAAGCTCGCTGTATGCAGCCGCTTGGGGCGCTGTCAGTATTGGCCTGTTAACGAACCTGATTTTGGCTTTTGAAGTGCGGCCTTTGATTGCAGTCATCTCGGCTGTGTTGTTTGCCTTGACGACGTCCATGTGGGTCTTCGCCTCTGTGGCTGAGGTGCATACCATGACCATGGCGTTGACCTTTGCGATTTTGTTCGTCGCCCTACGCTACAAGCGCACCGGCCACAAGAAGTATCTCTACTGGTTAGCCTTCCTTGCCGGACAAGGATTGGCTCACCAGCGCGCTTTTGTTTTCATGGGTTTGGGCCTCTTGCTCTTGGTGATTGGCCAATTATTCGCCCAGTGGCGCGTGGTCTTGCGCAAGCTGCCGATTCTCATTGGTCTGGCGCTCTTGGGGCCACTCACCTACCTTTACCTGCCGTTCCGGGCCACGGCTGGAGCCGACTGGCTTTTCAGTTCACCGGGAACCTGGAATGGATTCTGGGCTCTATTCCTAGACAACAAGACAGATCGCATCGTCGAGCTGCCCCAGTCGATGGCCGACTGGTGGCAGAGGCTGCAGGGTTTAGTTGGTGTGTTGCACGACGATTTGCCCTGGTTGCTGTTGCTGCTGGGATTTATCGGGCTGTTGTTTGCGCTGCGGCGAGTACATTGGGTCGAAAGGGTAAGCCTCATTCTGATTGCGGCTTCGTATACGGCGCTAAGTCTCATCATTTGGATCGGACGTGTTGGCGAGGCGGTACTGGCAGCCAAGTTAACAGTCATCGCCATGGCGATCATCGGGCTGGCATTCATGGCACAGTCCCTCTGGGAGCGCAAGGTAATTTACGGCAGAATCGCGACGGCAGGGCTATTAGCGGCCGGTGGCTTTTTATACATCTCGAATAGCCCCGTCGTCTTGGCGGTGACGCGCGATCCAAGCGCCCAACAGCTAATCGAACAAGCGGCGCGCATTCCTCCCGCGGAGGATGGCCAACCGAGCACCTTAATGGCGATGTGGGGAAATGATTACTGGCAGCTGACCTATGCTCAAACCTTTCAAAATCAACTGTCGAATTTGACGTTACTCAAGCACGATCGGAATTTTCACAAGATTCTCAATCAAGGAACGCACCTGCTGGTCCTCGACCACACTTTCTATGAAAGACCGGTGGAGTGGTGGCAAGACTATCTGGGTTCGCCCATCCATCTATCGGCCAGGAGTGAAGGAATCGTCGAGATCGCGAAACAGCCCAAGCTTCTTCCGGTCGATCCAGAGCGTGTAGGAGGGTTTCAATTGGGCAACGGCATTGCGATTCTGGACACAGATGTAACATGGGCTTCTGATGACACTTTGTTCGTGACGGTGGATTGGCAATCACAACAAGATCAGCTGGCAGATTATAGCGTCGCCGTACATTTGGTGACCCAAGATCCACCGACTGCCCCGGAACATGTCATTGCCCAGGCCGATAGCGCTCATCCTGTCGACGGCTGGTATCCGACTTCTCGCTGGGTGAAAGGCGAGGTTGTGCAGGATGTGTATTCACTGACTGTTCCCCCAGGCGCTAAGCTGGCAGCCGTGCGAATAAGCATGTATCAGGTTCTAGCAGATGGGCAATTCCAAAATAGCCAGTGGCTTTCGATTCCCGTGCCGCCGTCCCCGCACCTTCAACCATAATCAAGTCAATACCACAACAGGCGGCGCTGAGACAGCCTCATGAAGCTGCCGCAGGTCAGCGCTGGAACGTCGTGATAAATACTGAGTCGTCGGGATACCGTTGCCCGTCGGTTGAGAAGGCGGGCAGCCGCTCGCCCGTCGCCGCATTGTACAGGCCGACGAGGATCTTAAACTCACCTGATCCCACACCACTCAACGGAATGGCGATGGTGTCCTCAACGACCTTACCGGGCTGCCAGGTATTGGTTGGATAAGTCCAGTGCCGGGGTACGCTGTCGTCTTGCGCAACGATGGAGTTGGTTGCCGGATCGATGACATGCACAAAGACCTTGTACGATTCCTGCATACTGCGCATGGCCTGCCAGTAGACGGTCAGCTCCAGCGAATCGGACGAGACGCGCAGTCCATACCCATTGAGCCGGACAACGTCTCCCCAGACGGCGTTCAAGTTGTTGGTTGGGAGCGACTCAACGGTGACACGCTGCGGCGTATCCACGCTCACGTTGCCAATGGCTGCAGATTGCCCGACGGCGCTCTGCGCCAAGCGGTCCGCCAGCGACACCGTCAGCGTGTATCTCCCTGAAGCCAGCAACGGATCGATGCGGAGGTCGTAGCTGCCGCGTACCACCTCATTCGCTCCCCAGCCGGCAACGGGCCAGCTGGGGGCGATCGGCCCACACTGCGATTGCGCTACCTTGTTGGCGGCATTGACGAGGTTGAGGCACATTGCGTAGTTTTGGCCGGGTTGAGCGCCGCTCGCCCAGCGTGCATCGATTTGGATCAGACCGGTCTGATCTGTTTCGCGCGGCGTGGCCCGGATGAGACCAATCGCGTCATTCAACTGATAGGCCGGTGTGAAATCACGCCCCAGCTGTGGATCGGTACGATAGACGACAATCTCGTCGTCTTCGTGGAATGGTGAAAAGGTCAGCCAGGCGCGCCAGGCTGCCAACTGCTCCGGCCGGGCAAACCTCTTATGCAGCACGATGTAGCGCACGCCCGCGTTGGCCAACTGCCGCAACTGATGGGAAACACCGACCAGGGCTGGATCCATGCGGTTGCCCTGGCGCAGCACTTGTAGAAACGGGCTGCTCTCCATGAAGGTGAATGCTTCTCGCGGCAGGCGTGCCACCCGCCCTTCGACCAGTGACTTGCCGTGCGTGATCTGATAGAACATATACCACTTGTTGGTCGTCTCCAGTTTCATTGGCAGATCGAGTATGGCAAAGTCGCCAGGTTCTTCGGCCAGCTGATTGAACCAGGCAGGCACTTCCACCTGTACCGCGGGAAAGGGCGCCACGCGATACTCGATTAGAATGAGGGCGCTCAAGACAACAGCCAGCACGCCCGCAAAGCGTATAACCTGGCGACGTTGCAGCAAAGCCTGTACCCCGAAGGCTGCCAACATCGCCATCGGCAGTCCCAGAACGACGTTAAAGCGATCGGGTTTGCGCAGAACTCGGAATAGACCTTCGACCAAACGATAGGGCATGGGCACATCAGGATAGAGCTGCCCATTCACGCGCAATTGAGGGCCTAGCGCCAGCAGTACGCATACCAGCGCCGCCAACACCCAAAAGGCAGCCTGCTTGCGATTACTCAGCGCGCCCAGGATGGCCAAGGCCAGCGTGACATAGCCGAGGAAGGGAACGTAGGTCTGGTTGATCACCAGGTTCTCTGATAACTGGCGGGTCGCCTCGCTCGATAGTGGATGATCGCGTGGGGGTAACAGGTAGGCCAATCCGTCGGTTTGCCCGGTGTCCTGCTCGTCTAGGAAAATGTCCTCCGGATGCTCGCGCGTGAGCTGGCCGACGACGACGGGCAGTGCCACCGGCAAGAGCAGCAGACCTGCTACGACACCGACCAGCGCCAGCAGACTCACCGCGCGTCGAGTTCGGCATGCTCGCTGCGTCACGCAGGCGTAAAGCACGTACAGGCCGATGATGACTCCGCCCATAATGAGCAGATGCCAGCGCGTCACGCCAATCATCGCCAGGCACACGCCGGCGATCACGGCATCCCGCTTCCGCTGTCGTTCCAGGGTTCGTTTCAAGAACAACAACGCCAAGGGAATCCAAAAAACCAGGATCATGTTGGGATGATCGTAGTGCGATTGGGTAAAGGGCCAGAACCCGTAGATCAATCCGCCGATCCAGGCAGCCGATCGTGTTCCTGTCCATTCTCGTACCAGCAGGTACATCGCGAAACTATTCAGTGCAAAAGTAGCAATGAAGGTGATGTTATAAGCCGCCGTGCCTCCTAGCACCGCTTGCAGCGGCAGCCAGACGCCGATGTTGAACCAGGCAATGTTGTGATAGAGTAGCGTGACGCCTTGTGGATAGAAGATCAGCGGTGTGTAGTACGGATTTTGGCCGTGAACGAGAGCCTGTTTCACCCACCAGAACGTCCACTGATGGGTCATCAGGTCATCACGGCCGCCAGCCAGGTGTGTGCCTAACTGCGCAGCGACCGGCCAGGTCATCACGACTGCCAGCACGCTGTACATGACAAGCGTCGCTGCCGCCTCGCGATGCTGAATCAGGACGCCAAGTATCACGCGGCTGCGCGGCTGGGTGATGTTGTGCTTATCGGTCTCCAAGTTCACCTCGTTTGTGTGGATCGAAGTCGGTTTGTACAATCCTGATTCAGGAGAACGATTATCTGTGCTGATTAACGAGCAAGAAGTGGATCAACGTGTGATGTTAGGTTTGTTCGAAAAGCCGTGATCAAGCGGGCGACCTGATGAAGGTCGCCCGCTTGATTTATGGCGTAAGTGTGGGTGTCTCTGTTGGTGTTGGCTCCAACGTGGCCGTTGGCTCGGGTATCGGCGTATCGGTTGGCGCTGGTGTCGGCGTGTTCTCAGGCAGCGGTGTCTCCGTAGGCCACGGCGTTTCCGTTGGGAACGGTGTTTCGGTCGGCAGCGGCAATGGCGTCTCGGTAATGACTGGTGTTGGCGTATCGATCGGCGCGTTGTTCTGCACGCGCACCCGCACTTTGTATTCCGTGCGGCCGCCGCCCTGCCCGTAGGCCACTATCGCCAACGTGTATTCGCCGTCCTCTCGATCGAGCGTATTCCATTCGCCCAGTTGGCCGTCGGTCACTTGCGCTTGATGCGGACCGCTGATCCATTCCCAGCTTCCATTATCCCAGCCGCGACTGTACACCAGGTCGTAATGCTCGAAGTTGGGCATGGTCACCGTGCCCATGAGCGGCACGATGCCGTTGATCGTGGCGCCATCGGTAGGCGAAGTGAAGAAGATCGTCGTGTCGCCGTGCTGGCCGCCGGGCATACAGCGGCTCTTCGTCGCCACCGGGAAGGGATAACCTTGCCGCGCGGCCCAGTCGTAAACATCGTCAGGCACTAGCAGCACCACTTGCTCGACTCCATTGCAGTTGAGCATCTGGAACACATCCTGGTCTGGCCCGGGCAACGGTTGATCGGCCACGAACAACTCCACGCGCTTATCGGGACAATACGGGGATGCCTCCGCACCCGACCATGCGCACACTTCGCGCTGAACAATACCGTCGGGACGCACAAAGTCCTGCACCGGCCGATTAGCTAGCGCGGCTTCCATGAAGTTGCGCCAGATCGGCCCGGCGCCGCTGACGCCGCTCACGCCTTGCATTTCCTTGTTATCGACGTTGCCCACCCACACGCCGGTGACCAGATCGGGTGTGTAACCGATCGTCCAGTTGTCCTTGTAGTCGTTCGTCGTGCCGGTCTTCACCGCCGCCGGCCGCGAGAGCTTCAACACGCTGTTCGCGCCAAACGCAGGCGTGCGCGCGGCATTGTCCGATAGAATGTTGGACAACAGGTAAGTGTGCTGCGGCTTGATCAACTGCGCGCCCGTGTTCTCGATCAGCTGGCAAGCGGGCAAGCCTTGATTGTCCTGGCCCGGCGGCGTGAATTTGCACACCGGCGTGCCGTCAGACTTCTCCACGCGGAGCAAAGACACAGGCGGCATGTAGACGCCGCTGTTCGCCAGTGCGCCAAAAGCGCCGGTCATATCGATCAACGGCACTTCGCCGCCGCCGAGCGTGAGCGCGGGACCGTAATCGGGGCGCGTCAATGTATCGACGCCCAGACGCTGCATCACTTCCAGAAAGCTGGGAATGCCAACGTCGACGAGCGTCTTCACCGCTGGAATATTGTAGGAATTCGCCAAACTCGAACGGACTGTCTGCGGCCCGTGAAAAGTCCCATCGTAATTGCGCGGCTCATAGACATTGCCCGCCGTATCGGAGTATTGGACAGGTGTATCCCACAACACCGTGGCAGGACTCCAGCCTTTCTCGAAAGCGGCCAGATACGTGAACGGCTTGATCACACTGCCCGTCTGGCGCGGGCGCAGCGTCATGTTGATCTGCCCGCCGATCGCGTCGTTGCCGAAATCGGGACTACCCACCATCGCCAAAATCTCGCCTGTGCGCGGATCCATGCTCAGCAGCGCGCCGTTCTTCACGTTCTTGTCTTGCAGCGCCGCGATCTGATCGGTCACCACTTGCTCGGCCATCGCTTGCAGCTGCGGATCGAGCGATGTGGTGATCTTCAAGCCGCCGCGATACAGCGCCTCCGGCCCGAATTCCTTCTCCACCAACTGGCGGATGTACACCACCCAGTGCGGCGCTTTGGCATTGAAATCATTCGCGGGCGCTGTGAATTGATAGTTCTCCATCGCCTGCGCCGCGACTTTGGCTTCTTCACTGGTGATGTATTGCTCTTCCACCATCAAACGTAGCACATCTTTCTGCCGCGCCAGCACGGCCTCGCGGCCTTCTGTCGTGAAGGGATCGTAGATAGCAGGGGCTTGCGGAATGCCGGCCAGCAGCGATGCTTCGGCCAGCGTCAACGCCGCGGCTTCTTTGTTGAAGTAGGTGCGCGCCGCCGCTTCGATGCCATACGCCAGATTGCCGTAGTTGATCGAGTTGAGATAGATCTCCAGAATCTTCTCGCGTGGATACTGGCGCGTGACTTCGGCAGCCAACACCGCCTCGCGCACCTTGCGTGTCAACGATCGTTCGCGGCCTTCCGGCAGCATCAAGGTGAGCACCACTTGCTGCGCAATAGTGCTGCCACCAGAGACGGTATCACCTGCGCGTACGTTCTGAATAACCGCGCGAATGATGCCGAATATGTCAAAGCCGGGATGTCGATAGAAGCGCGGGTCTTCCGTGGCGATGGTGGCGCGCTGCAACCACGGCGAAATCTTGTCGAGCGGCACAAAAGTGCGGCGACCGCCTTCCGTATCGAGCAGCTCATACAACAGGTTGCCGTTGCGATCATAGATCTGGCTGCTGGTAAACAGCTGCGTGGCGCGCTGTTCCAACTCGTCCGGCGACGGCAGCGCGGAAGCGATCGACACGTAACCCACCACGCCGGTCGCGACTCCGCAGACCAGCAGCGCAACGCCGATCAATCCCACAAAGAACAGTATCTTCAAAACACCATACGATGTGAGCTTGCGGCGCGGCGCCTGGCTTTGCGGTGTGGCTCGGCGTGCGAGAGGTGGATTCGCGGGCGGTGGAGGTGGAGGCGCTTGATGACCCGATTGGTTCCAGCCGCTCGACGGCGGACTGGACGAAGGCGGCCGCGCAGGGCCCGCGCCCGATCGGATGGGCGGCGTCCCGGCGACTTGCGTCGGCTGCGGCGCCGGAACCGTACGCTGTGAACCGACCGTGGGCTGTGAGCTCGTCGTTGGTTGATCTTCCGGCGGTTGTGGCTCGGTGTTTTCCGCGCGCGGTTTGGGTTGATAGTAGGGTCGTTTGGGTTCTTGATCGGTCATGCCATTTTCCGTCTGTTAGATCAAAACACCCGGCCCGCCATGCGGTACCGGGCAGTGCTTTATTGACGTTGATTATAGCCGTGGAGTTCCCTGTGTCAAACACCAGGTGTATCCGGAAAGCGGGACCCTGTGACTCAATCACCGCACCCGTCTGCGCGGGATCGACTGAATTTGCTGATAATACCACCTGCTGCGCGCGAACAAGAGTGTGCACGCAAACGCTTCGCGTGTCAGGCAGTTAGCGGCTCGGGCTCCCACGCCCGAGTGATGGCGGCATGTCCACTCGCTACGCTCGGGATGCTGCGCGAGGAGCCGCCTCTGCTGACATGTTTTGCGTGCACCGAACAGGAATGATCTTTGACAACCCTCTCGATCACGAGTACAATTTGTGTCCGCTGGCGATAAATCATGTCTTGACCGGAAAGACCCTTATGGTATAATTCCGCCGCAGCGGGCTAGAAGTCATAGCCCGCGAAGCATGTTTGGGGCACGTGTCAACGCGCCGACGTAGCTCAGCGGCAGAGCGTCCGCCTTGTAAGCGGAGGGTCGCGAGTTCAATCCTCGCCGTCGGCTCTGACGATGAGTGAACCTTTGCAACGTTGTCATTCCCGCGTGCTTGAGGCGGGAATCCAGAAGCGTGCTGGCGGTGAACCTGGATGCCCGATACGCCCAGCACGCCTCCGCCGCTTTGCGGCGGGCAAGGCGAAAGCACTCGGGCATGACGTGAGTAGTAGTTGCTCGTTGAAAATAGTTAATTGTTCTTGGGCAGATATCCAAGAGGCCAAAGGACGCTGACTGTAAATCAGCTCGGCGACGCCGTTCGGGGGTTCGATTCCCTCTCTGCCCACTCATCAAGGGTGTTGCTCGCGACACCCGCAGATGCCCACATAGCTCAGGGGTAGAGCATCCCCTTGGTAAGGGGAAGGTCATGGGTTCAAATCCCATTGTGGGCTTTACGGCGAGCCAGGACATTTAGCGCACCCTGTTCAAGGAGAATAAGGCATGGCGAAGCAGCATTTTGACCGGACGAAACCGCACGTGAATGTGGGGACGATGGGGCACATCGACCACGGCAAGACGACGCTGACGGCGGCCATCAC
>Ga0209254_10001428_pt1 | contig 21386 bp, 19 predicted proteins | sample FrelakmetDIP11DI_FD_187148 | JGI IMG/M metagenome (GOLD analysis project Ga0209254, IMG submission 187148) | Freshwater lake sediment microbial communities from the University of Notre Dame, USA, for methane emissions studies - DIP11 DI (SPAdes)... | ecosystem: Environmental > Aquatic >...
CGACTTCCCGCACAACGGCGCGCGCTTTATCGTCAAGAGTCAGGGCTATGACGCCACGATCGTTGCCGGTCGTGTGGTGGTGGAAAACGGTTACCACACAGGGCAGCGTCCCGGCACGGTGATCCGCGAGTTCCAGCGCGGCTAACGGCGACGCCGAGCCGCGGTCTCAGCGGCGCTGCTTCGCGAACACGACGATGTGTTGCCACGGCAGACTGCGCACGGTGCGCGCCCAGACCAGCTCCGGGTGCGCACCGGCCTCGCGCTTGATCTGAGCCACGCTCATCTTGTGCAGGCGTTTAATCGGCACATCCGGATCCTCGGCTCGGTATTCGACGAACACCACGTTCCCGCCGGGTTTCAATGCGCGGATGATGCTGCCGAGCACTTCGTACGGAAATTCGAGTTCGTGATAAACGTCCACCATGATCGCGAGGTCGACCGAGTCGCCCCGCAGCTTCACATCGTCGTTGGCACCCAATAGAGGCTCGATGTTTTCCAGCCCCGGCTGTTTTGCAAGCGCCGTCAGCATGCGAATCATCTCGGGTTGTACATCCACTGCCAGCACTTTGCCGCCGGGCGCGACGGCGCTTGCCATGCGCCGTGACAGATACCCGGTGCCTGCGCCGATGTCGGCGACCACCATGCCGGGCGTGAGATCCAGCGCCTGCAACAGAATGTCGGTGCGTTCCTCGCGCTCGCGCTCGGCGCGTTCGAGCCACGCGGCACCCTGCCAGCCCATCACGCCGGCGATCTCGCGTCCCATGTAGCGCTTGCCGATGCCGTCGACGCTGGCGGCGGTGTCGGTATAGCGTTCGACCGGCGCCGTGGTTTCGGCTATCGCGGCCCCGGATAGCAGTGCGCTCAACACGAGCGCGCCGCACCAGAGTTGTTGGAGTCGATGCATCGACGTAGCCTCTGATCGTGATGGTGTGAGCCAGGACTCAGTGATGAAAAGTAGCACAGGTACTAGTTGTGTTTTATGCTCGTTCGCGTTGCTGCGTTCGAAAAGCGATAGGAGCCAGGACCGGATGCGGGTACCCACTGAACGACAGACGCTGCGCCGCGAAGGCATCCTGACCGCCGCACGCACGTTGATCGTGGAGCGCGGCTACGACGGCGTCACGATGCGCGATCTTGCGGCGCAGAGTGGTGTGACGCCGAAGACGCTGTATCACCAGTTCGGCAGTAAGGAGAAGCTGCTGCGCGCCGCCGTCGAGGAACGCTTCCGGTTGATTTACGAGAAGATCGATGCGGCGCAGTTCGAGCACGGCATCGATCGATTGTTTTTCATCGTCGACAGCGTTGCGGAATCCACGCGCCAGAACCGCGCATATGCCAAAGCGCTCACGCCCATTCTCAGCGATCCGCGCACCGATACGTACACCGCGATCCGCATGAATTCCTACCGCCAGGCCACGCTGCAGATCGAGCAGGAAGGCGGCTTCCTCGATTGGGTGAACGTGGGGCTGATTGCCTCGGTCATTTATCGGCAGGTCAATCCGATCTACCTTGCATCGTGGTACGCAAAGGTGCCGAAGGGGGCGATGGTCGAGGTGGTCAAACTCGACATCTCGCTGGTGCTCGCGTCGGTGACCCGCGGTTATACCAAGTCGCGTGCGCTCGAATCGGTGAGGGCCTTGCAGTCGATTCGCGATAGCTATCTATGAGCGCGAGTGGAGATCGATCAGAGCGCGCCGCTGCGCCGTCGTCACCCGCGCTTCGTTGTGGGTGACGCCGGTCTGCGCCCCTCGATGTAATCGTCGATGACTTCGTGATACCGCGACACCCGGCTCTCCTGTCCCGCCAGGATCGCGCCGCGGTAACCGCGAGAACGGAATCCGGCCTGCTGCAGCGGGAAGATCTCGATGTCCTGATCGATGGTTCGCCCCATGCTTTTTTCGCCGAGTTCGAATACCTCGTGTTGTGCGACGTGGTCCGGCCCGACGATCCCGACGGTGGTGCGAATCGGCGTATTCAATCCGGGCGGTTGGCTCGCGTACCACCAGTTGTCGAACACGCACTGTTGTGGGTCGGTGGCATGCGGCCGTGCGCGCAGGAAATGAAAGCCGTCGGACCACAACGACACTGCAAAATTCGGGAACACCGTGTAGTGGCACGCATCGGTGAACTGCTCGTCGGCGAGGCGCGTGTAGTGGTGATACCCGCGCGCCGGCCCGATTTTTCGCTTGGCCGCCTGCAGCGCCGCGCGCGTCTCGAGACCCTTGTTGGCAAAACTATCCGGATCGAGATCCCATTCGGTCAGGATCGTCCGCAGCGGCTCGCCGATCGTACCGTCGGAGTTCATCGCGATGCCCGCATAGCCACCTTGCATGATCATGCGGTTATGCCCTTCGTTACTCATGTCGAAACGCGTTTCGTGGCGATCGGTGTTGACGCCTGAATGCATACGCGCACGTTCCGCCGCGGTGCCGGTGCCTTTGTGCAGCGTGGGCACATGGTAGGACTCGTTGAAGTTATCGAGCACCACCTTCCAGTTGCACGGCAGGGTCGTCGTCAGCGCCACATACCGTCTCCAGTGCTCGATCTCGTAGCGCTCCCAGTCATCCGCGATGGGCCCCAGGAATTCGCGCAGCGGTACACAGTGGGGATCCATGTTCACCCAGACGAATCCGGCGAACGATTCGCAGCGCAGCGGCGCCAGCGTCACGTGCGTGCACGGGTTGATCGGGAAGTCATCGGCGTCCGGCGCGAAGTCGAGGCGACCGTCGGCGCCGAATGCCCAGCTGTGATATTTGCAGACGAATCGGTTGGCCTTGCCTTTCGCCTCGGTCACCAGCCGATTGCCGCGGTGCTGACAGACGTTGTAGAACGCGCGAATCGTGCCGTCACCCTGGCGCACCATCAGGATCGATTCGGGTCCCACGTCCTCGCGTTGCCAGTCGCCGGGTTCGGGGAGCTCCGACTCACGGCCGAGCAGCAGCCACACTTTCGTCCACATCCGTTCCCATTCCTGCTCGAAGAACGCTGGGGAGGTGTAGCGGACACCGTTGAGAGGGTGACCGCGCAACGCCTGTTTCGGCCAATCCGGCAGTGTGTCGTGAATCATGTGGTGCCCTTCGCGTGGCTCGCGAGCTTGCGTGTAAGCGGAGGATTAAAGTATAACGCGTGCTAGTTTTCAACGCCCACCGGAGGTCGCGTGACGATCGGGTTCCTTGCCAGCGCGACGCGAAGGCCTCGGTTCGGCACCGGCATCTCGCTGATCGCACAACGTAATCCGATCTACACCGCCAAAGAGTTTGCGACCCTCGACTGGCTCAGCGGCGGCCGGGTCGATCTCGGCGTCGATCGGCTGGTGCCGTTGATTGCGACCGATGCGGTGGTGGCGCCGGCCGCGCGTTTGCGCCACTGGAACGGCTCGCGAGGCTGACCTCCTGAGTCGTGACGGCGAATTTGCGCTTCGGCAAAAGGCAAACGTTCGTCCCTTAAGAACCCGTTCATTACCCTCTCGAGGTGACCATGCAGCCGATCAATCACGGATGGTTCTACACATCGTTTCCGCAGCGCAACGGCATGCTGCTGCCGGCCACGGAGATCTTCTCGATGCGCGCGTTGCCGCCGCTGCCGAAGCTGGCGCAGGGCATGCTCCGCGTGAAGCTGTCGCTGGTGGCCGTCGCGCCGATGGCGAAGACGTACCTCGAGCTGCCGGGCAACAACACCGGTGCGGAGGAACTCGGACTGCAGCGCACGGCGATCGGGTCGCCGGTACCGAGCGAGTACATTGCCGACGTCGTCGAGACCACCAGCCCGGCCTATTCGGTGGGTGACAAGATCTGGGGATTTGGACCGCTGTTCCTCTACCGGGACATCGTGGCCGACGGCAGTGATCAACCGAACCGCATGCCGCCGATGAAGGCGTTCCCCGGCGTGCCGGTCGAAAAGCTGCTGTCGGTGGTAACGCCATCGGCGGGCATTACCGCGTTTTGCGCCGTCGAACACCATCCGTGCGGCCGGGTCGACGAGCCGTTTGCGCAGCGCACCGTGCTGGTGACGTCGGCCGCGGGTGCGGTCGGCCTCGTGGTCGGGCAGCTCTACAAAAACAAAGGCTGCCGCGTGATCGGCGTGACGAGCAGCCGCGAAAAAGCCGATCGTCTCGAAAAATTCGGCGGCTACGACGCCGTGATCGCGTACAAGACCGAGGATATCGACGCGCGTCTGAACGAATTGGCCCCGGCGGGGCTCGACGTCTTCATCGACAACGTCGGCGCGGAACAGCTCGATGCCGGCACGCGGCATATGAAGATCGGCGGGAGGATCTTGAGTGTCGGCGCGATTGGCGAAATGGACGCGATGGTCACGGGCACGGTCCGTGGCATGAAGGAGTACCTGCGTATTCCGGCGCGCGAGCTCACGTTCGGCGGCATGCTGATGTATAACCACTTCGACCAGATTCCCGGAGCCGTCATGGCGCTGAGCGCGATGCTGGCGGACGGCTCGCTGAAGAGTGCCGAGACGGTCGTGCGCGGCGGGTTCGATAAGTGGGCGGAATGCGTGGACCAGGTCTACGACTCCCAGACGTTCGGCCGCATGATTCTCGCGCTGGATGATCGCCGCGCCGCCGAATAGACGGTATCGTCCACTCCTGCGTCGAAAGCGGATCCCGGCAACTCAGGCCCCGGCCGGGTTTCTAAATCGTCTTGGAGATCGATATGGCCGACAACATCGGGATTGTCCGCGACTTCATCGCTGCCTGGTCCCGCCTCGATGCGGATGAACTCGTCGGCTACTTCACTGACGACGGCACGTACCACAACATGCCGGCGGCACCGGTTTCCGGGCGCGAGAACGTGCGCAAGCTCATCAAGAGTTTCTTGTCGACCTGGACGGCAACTCAGTGGGACGTTGTGAACATTGTCGCGGCGGGTGACGTGGTCATCGCCGAGCGCATCGACCGCACCAGACTCGGGCCGAAGAGCGTGGATCTCCCATGCTGCGGCGTGTTCGAGATGCAAGGCGGCAAGATCAAGGTCTGGCGCGACTACTTCGACATGGGAACGTACGTCAAAGCGGTGAGCTGACGCCGCCGCGGGCTTTAATGAGGATCCAGAACGATGTCCGTATCGATTGATGTTCGCGCGCTGCTCGATCCCGAAATCGCCGCCGCGCTGGCCGCGTTTCCGCTGGGTCTGGGCGCGCTCTCGGCTGAAAGCCTGCCGATGATTCGTCAGGCCTTCGGCGCGATGCCGCCGATCCCCGTGTCCGACGCCGTGCAGCGCACCGACCATGACATTCCGTCGCGTCCCGGCGTGAGCGTGCGTGTGCATCGGGCGAAGAACGCGTCCGGGAAACTGCCCTGCATCTACTGGATGCACGGCGGCGGACTGGTCCTCGGCAGCAACAAGGGCGATGACCCGCGTTTCGACCGCTGGTGTCAGCAGCTCAATTGTGTCGGTGTCTCCGTGGAATACGCGCTGGCGCCGGAATCGCGTTATCCCGGACCGCTCGAAGATTGTTATGCCGGCCTGCGCTGGGTGCGCGACAACGCAGCCTCGTTGGGCGTCGACGCGAAGCGCATCGGCGTGTCGGGTGCAAGCGCCGGTGCCGGCCTCGCCGCGGGACTCGCGCTGCTGGCGCGCGATCGCGGCGAGATTGCGCTGGCGTTTCAGGCGCTCATCTATCCGATGATCGACGACCGCATGACCACCCCGTCGAGCGGCTGGGAAGACCCGGTGTGGCCGCCGGGCGCAAACCGCTTCGGCTGGAGCAGTTACCTGGGTGATCTCGCAGGCGACGCCGTTCCGTACTACGCGGCGGCTGCGCGCGCCACCGATCTGACGAAGCTGCCGCGCACCTTCATTTCCGTTGGCGCGCTCGATGGCTTCTCGGATGAGGACATCGACTACGCGGTTCGGATGCGACACGCCGGCGTACCGACCGAACTGCACGTCTACCCGGGTGCGCCGCACGGCTTCGACGGCCTGGCACCCGCTACGGCGATAGCCAAGCGCGCCAACCGCGACATCGAAGAATGGTTGGCGGCCGCGCTGTGATGATTTTCTGTTCGACGATTCGTGAATGGCCGACCATCGGCCGACGACACATGCAAGGAGACAGACGATGACGATGCTCGAGTGGCGGATTGGCGATGTGACCGTTAAGCGCGTCGTGGAATCCGAAGTGCCCATTCCGTACAACCCCGAAGCGGCGTTTCTGACCGAGGCGACACCGGACGCGCTGCGCAGCATGCCGTGGCTGTATCCGCACTTCGTCACCGAAACCGGCGATCTGCGGTTGTCGATTCACGCGCTGCTCGTCGAAGCGCCCGGGCTGAAGCTGATCGTCGATACGTGCGTCGGCAACGACAAGCCACGTGCGCTGTTCGGCGGCGTCGGATTGCAGACGGGTTTTCTGAAGAGCCTCGAAGCCGCTGGTTGCAAACGCGAGGCGGTCAACACCGTCGTGTGCACGCACCTGCACGTCGACCACGTGGGCTGGAACACGATGCTCGAAGGTGGCAAATGGGTGCCGACATTTCCGAACGCGCGCTACCTGATCGGCAAGCAGGAGTTTGCGCACTGGAAACGCGAAGGCGATACGGAACAGCAGGAAATTCTCAGCGACTCCGTACAGCCGATCTTCGATCGCGGCCTCGCGGACCTGGTGGAAATGGATCACCGGCTCTCGGCGGAAATCCGCCTGACGCCAACGCCGGGCCACACACCGGGGCATGTCAGCGTGATCATCGAATCCAAAGGCCAGCGCGCGATGATCACCGGCGACATGCTGCATCACCCGTGTCAGTTCGGACATCCGGAGTGGTCGCCGAGCTTCGACAGCGATCCGGTTGCCGGTGCTTCGATGCGCCGCTCCGTGATGGACAAAGTAGCCGACCAGCCGACGCTCGTGATCGGCACACACTTCGCGGCGCCCACCGCGGGACACGTGAAGCGCGACGGTAAGGCTTTCCGCTTCGATGTCGGCTGATCCGCTTCGCCACTCCGTCGTCATGCGTGTACTGCTGATGATGCTGTTCACGCTGATCGGAGTGCCCGCAATGGCGATCGAGGAACCGGGGTTTGAGCGGGTCGGGACGCGGGAAGGCTACGAGCTGCGGCGCTACCCCGGCTACAGCGTTGCCGAGACCGAGGTGACGGGGACGCAAGCCGACGTCGGCAACGCGGCCTTTCGGATACTGGCGAAATACATCTTCGGCGGTAACGTGACACAGCAGTCGATTGCGATGACGGCACCGGTGATCCAGGCGCAATCCGAGAAGATCGCGATGACGGCGCCGGTCATTTTGCAACCCGGCGACACGCCCGGCAGCTATGTCGTGCAATTCACGATGCCGTCGAAGTACACCCTGGACACCCTGCCAAAACCAAACGACGCGCGCGTGCGATTGCGCGAAGTGCCCGACCGCGTTGTGGCAGCGCGCACGTACAAGGGCGGCTGGTCGCTGAAGCGCTACGAAGAAGAACTCGCGGTGCTGCGCGCAGCGATGCAACGCGATGGCCTGGTCGCCGTCAGCGAGCCGCAGTGGGCTCGCTACAACTCGCCGTTCAGCCTGCCGTTCACACGCCGCAACGAAATCTGGTTGGAGATCCGCCCGCAGTAGTGGCACGCGCTCAACACGCGATCATCTCTTCGAGCGCGTAGAGCGTTTTCTGCGGGAACTTGTTCAGCGGGTAGTAGCGGCCGATCACCGCAAGCGCGTCGTCATAGCGCGTGATGTCGAGCAGGCGTAGCAGAAACCGGATGTCGGCTTCGTCGTGAAACTCGGCGCCGAGTCGCATCGCGAGGCACTTCATGGCGAGCAGATACTCCGGTGAGGCGACCATCACGCGCAGGTTCGAGTGGTCGACGTAGCGGCGAAAATCGCCGCGCTCGCTGAGGTAGCCTTTCACCCCGTCGTTCAACCAGTCGTCCGCAGCACGCGCCTGCAGCGCTACACGCCGCGCCGCCTCGCGGATCGCGGCGGCGGGTTTGAACAGCGCGTCCACGTCTTTTGTCGAGGCGCGTGCGTCGTAAACGAGGCACATCACGGCGCCGCCGACCAGGTACACCTCGCCGGTCTGGTTTGTTTTGGCGAGCTCGTCGTTGAGCAATTTGAACAAGCGCTCGATTTCGCGTTTTGCGAGCATCAGACACGCCCCCCGATACTGGTATCGACGAACAGGTTGCGACGGCGAAACGACGGCAACGCGTTGATGAGCAGATGCAGGCGCAGGCTTTCGAGGTTGCTCGCGAAAACAGGTTGTTCGAGGGGCGGCACGTCGCGCGTCCAATCGGGCGGCGCGACGTTGAGCATCATGGCGGCCTGTTCGATCATCGCGGCGAGGTAGTTGAGCCGCTCCGGATCGATCTTCGGTGCCGGCGCGTCAGCTACCGCGGTTGCGAATTCGTCTCGACTGAGCGGACTCAAAAAATCGTTGAGTGCTGCGTAGACGAACGCGGGCATTGCCTCGAGTGCAAGCCGCTCGCACAAACGCTCGAACTCGGTCGCCGCGCTCGGCAGCAGCCGGCCGAGCACCCACGCTGAAACCGGCAACCCGGCCTGGCGTGCCCGCGCTTCGATGCGGCGTTTGTCGCGCGGTGAAAGCCGCACCTGCAACTGCAACGACTTGTCCATCACCCGACCTTATTCGCGCTATGTAGGAGTGTCAATACACCGTATTGACACGAGGTAGTCCCCTGTCGGCCGCGAACTGCAGAATTTCCGCTGCCCGCACCGGCAGGCGCTGATTGCCGCGCTGAGCGATACTCCCCGCATCGATGAACGCAGGCACCCCGATGAGCGATACCAACGATTCCAAACCTAAGCACCGCAACGACATCTATGGCGAGAACATCGCCGCGCGCGAAGGCGGCGATCCGCCGATTCCGGCCGCGACCGTCGTGCTGTTGCGCGACCATGAATCCCGGACCGAGGTGCTGATGCTGCATAAGGCGTCCCAGATCGCATTCGGCGGCATGTGGGTGTTTCCGGGGGGAAGAATCGATGCAGGCGACTACCCGGCAGAGCGCGACGCGAACATCGCCGCGCGCAATGCGGCGGTGCGCGAAACACACGAAGAAGCGGGGCTCACGTTGTCGCCGGACGGTTTTGTATGGTTCGCCCACTGGACGCCGCCGCCCGGTACACCCAAGCGCTTCGCTACGTGGTTTTTCGCGGCCCGCGCGAACGCGCACGATGTGACGATCGATGGCGGCGAGATCCAGAATCACCAATGGCTCGCGCCGTCCGTGGCACTCGAGCGCCATGCGGCCAGGGAAATCGACCTCGCGCCGCCCACGTGGGTGACGTTGCATCAACTGGCGCGCGACGCGACAGTCGACGCCGCACTCGAACGATTACGCTCACGCGAGCCGCGCGTTTACGAAACGCGGGTGGGCAAACGTACCGACGGTGTGCGGGTAGCGATGTGGCGTGGTGATGCGGGGTACGAAAGCTGGAATGCCGATGCGTCGGGCGCACGCCATCGCCTGGCGATGACACCGGGCGGATTCGTGTTCGAAAATTCGGTAGAGATCTACTGATGGAGCGAGATAGAGATAGAGATAGATCCTGAAGGAGACGAGTCGATCTCTGCGCGGGTGGGCGGCGCCGCACTGGAGCGTGGCCCACGGCGGCACCGGTCGGTCTCAGGCAGCGCCTGCGGGGATTGTCACGCCCATCCGCGCCGAGATCGCTTCGGCCTCATCGAGCCACGTCGACACACTCGCCTCGATACCCCGGCGCCAGAACGCGGGCTCGCGTGGGTCGAGGCCAAACGGCGCCATCAGTTCGACGGCACTCTGGCTGCCACCGGCGCGCAACAGATTCAGGTACAGCGGCTCGAACTCGCGACCGAATTCATCGCGGCGTGCGAACAGCGACTGGGTGAACAGCTCACCGAACGCATACGCGTACACGTAGAACGGGCGCAGGAAGTGGCTGACATAACTCCACAGATTGTCGACATGCTCGTACGTGAAAAGTGCACCGGGTTCGCCATAAAACGCGCGCGTGACGTCCATCCATGCCGAACTGAAATCATTCACGGTGAGCTTGGCGCCGCGCCGCGCTTCGTGGACGCGGCGTTCGAAGTTGGAGAACGAAATCTGCCGGACCACCGTGTTGATGTGATCGGCGGATTTTTCCATCAACAGCGCCAGCTTCTGTTCGTCGGTCGCGGTGCGCTGCAACAGATAACGAAAGGTCGTCATCTCGCCGAAGATCGACGCAGTCTCGGCATACGCCATCGGTGCGCGGAACATCAACGCGCCCTGACTCTGCGCCGCGAGCATGCCGTGTACGCCGTGCCCGACTTCGTGCGCCACAGTCATGATGTCGCGCGGTGAGCCGAGGTAGTTTAGAAAGTTGTACGCGCGCGCCTCGCCGTTTGGCAGCAGCACGGAGTAGTTGAAGGCGCCGCCGCCTTTGCCGATATACGGCGGTGCATCGACCCACTTCCGTTCGAGCATTTTTGCCACGAGGTCGCGCAACGTGGGACTGAACGATTCGTATGCCGACAGCACGGTCTCGACACAATCGGTCCATTGCACAATGCGGTCGGATGAATACGGCAGCGGCGCATTGCGATCCGACCACGCAAGCGTTGATTTGCCCAAGTGCGCGGCGAGCAGACGGTAGTAGCGCCGGCCCTGTTGCGCGCCGAACTCGGCAACAGCGGTGTGGAGCGCTTCCACCGTATCGTCATCGACGCGATTGGCGATGTTGGCAAAGCTCATCGGATTTGTGTAACCGCGCTCACGATCCTCGACGTATTTCGCACCGAGCACGACGTTCAGCGTACGCGCCATCAGCCGGTCGAAGCCTTGTGCGGTCAGGCCGCTGCTGAATGCAGCCAGTGCTCCCGAACGGCGCGCCGCATCACGGTCGTTAGAAACGACATGCAGGATCTCCGGCATCGTGAGTTGCCGTGCATCGAAGTCGAAGCGCAGTTCGGCTTCCATTTCGTCGATGTAGTCGGACCACTCGGACGGACCGAACGGTGAACGCAGCGTCAGCGCACGTTCGACGTTTTCAGCGAGCAGAAAACGTCGATTGGCGCGGGTGTGATCGAGCAGCGAGCGGTGCCGCGCCGCGACCGCGTCGCGTTGCAGAATCGCTGCGTACGTTGCGTCGTCGATCGCGACCAGTTCGTGCTCGAAAAACGTCAGATGGTCGGCGCTGGCGCGACTCCACGCTTCGGAAATCACGCCGATGCGCTGTTGAATCAGCTGGTTCGTGGCATCGGTGCTGCGGCGCAGGAACAGATACACGAACAGCTGATCGACGATACACGTCATTTCCGCCTGCGCTTCGAGCGCGGCGCCCAGCGTATCGGCGAGCTTGCCGGCGTGGTTGTCGTGAAACCGTTGCGCCATCGCGACGGCGCGTTGCAGATCGGCGTCGAGTGCAGGGTCATCGATGTCGCGATAGAGGTCGCTAAGGTCCCAGTGAACGGATTCCGCCCCGGTGGCTTGTTGTAGTGACACGGTCTGTGGCTATCTCTGGTTTTCGAGGAGGTGACTCTACCATCGAGCGTGCGGCACTGTTCGCAACACTCGGGCTCGCTTAGTCTGCCGCTTCAACATTGATGGGGAGCTCCAGATGCGCGGTCGAACGGTATTCATGGATGCGTTGCGTGCCCACGGCGTGCGCGTGATCTTCGGCAATCCAGGCACCACCGAGAGCCCGCTGCTCGACAGCCTCGCGGATTACCCGGACATCCGCTACATCACCACGCTGCACGAGGGCATCGCAGTCAGCGCCGCCGTTCTCTATGCGCAGGCGACCGGCGAGACGGTGGTCGCAAACGTGCACGTGGCTCCCGGTCTCGGCAACGCGCTTGGCTCTTTGTATGGCGCGCTCAAATCCTGCACGCCGTTGATCATGACGGCGGGCCAGCAGGACACACGGCTGCGCCTGCGCGACCCTGTACTGGGCCACGACCTCGTCGCGATGGCGGCGCCGCTGGTGAAATGGTCGACGCAGGTAAACAACGCCGACGAGATGGCGGCGGTGATGCAGCGCGCGATCAGCATCGCCAACGAGGCGCCGAAGGGACCGGTTTTCGTCGCGCTGCCGATCAACGTGATGGAACAGGAAACGGCCAACACCGCGTGGACCGGTGGACCCATCTACACCGAATCGCAACCGGATCCCGCAGGCATCGAAGCAGCTGCGGCGCTGCTGGCCGCGGCGAACAAACCGGTGATCGTCGCCGGCGACGATGTGGCGCGAGGGCATGCGGTACCTGCGCTGGTGAAGCTCGCGCAGCGTCTCGGCGCTCCGGTATTTCAGGACACACTGCGTCAGCACATCGTGTTCCCGAATCGTCATGTGGCCTATGGCGGCACGTTGCCGCTTGATGCCGCCTCGATCCGTTCGGCGCTGGGCAATGTCGATGTGGTGCTGATGTTGGGCGGCCCGTTTTTCGAAGAGGTATGGCACGACCCGGTGCGGGCAGTCCCGGAAGGCGCGCAGATCGTTCAGCTCGCGCATTGCTCGGGTGTGCTGGCGCGTAACTTCAGCGTCGCGGTGGGTCTCGTCGGTGCGCTCGGGCCAGGTATTGTGGCGCTCGAAGCTGCACTGGCGGGAAAAATTCCAGCGGCCACCTCCGCTGCGCGAATGACCGATCTCACGGCGCGTAGCCAACAACGCCGTGATGCCGCAACGGTGAGTCTGGCAAAGATCCGCGATATGCGGCCGATGGCGCCGGTGCGCGCGTTGACCGAGATTGCCGCGGCGATGCCGGGCAACGGCGTGGTGGTCGACGAGTCGGTGACCGCAACGGGTGATGTCGCGCGAATCTTCGACTTCAAATCCGTCGGTGACTTCTTCGGCCAGCGTGGCGGCGGCATTGGCCAGGGCATCGCCGGCGCGCTCGGTGTCGCGGTCGCGATGCCCGATCGTCCCGTTGTTGCGATTTCCGGTGACGGCTCCGCGATGTATACGATTCAATCGTTGTGGACCGCGGCGCTGCTGAAGCTGCACATCGTGTTCGTGATCCTGGCCAACCGAGAATACCGGGTGTTGAAGCACAACCTGGACATCTACCGCTTACGCTTCGACGCCTCCTCCAACCGGTCGTATCCGCACATGGATCTGTCGCCGGCGCTCGACTTCGCGGCGATTGCGCGCGGCATGGGCGTGACGGGTCAGCGCATCGATGACCCGGACCAGCTGCAGGGGGCGGTACGTGCGGCGATCGCCGCAGGCGGACCACAGCTCATCGAGGTCGTTGTGTCCGGCAAACCATAGTTGTCCGTCTAACGAGAAGGGAAGAGGGTGGTCATGAGTGATATCGATGCAATCGCCGCGGGATTCCTAGCCGCGCAGATTGCCAACGAACCGTATGAGGCGCCTTCGGTCGGAACCGCGTTGAGCATGGATGACGCCTATGCCGTACAGCGCGCGTTCAACAGGCTGCGCGGCGGCGTCGATCGGCTGGCGGGCTACAAGTCCGCCGTGAATGCCGAGGCGCTGCAGCGTGCGTTGGAACTCTCGGGTCCGATCACCGGCGCACTGTTCGCAAGCGGAGAGCGCGCTGCCGGCAGCATGATTCGGCGTGACGCCTACCGCACGCTGCTGATCGAAACGGAGCTCGGCTTCCGCGCGGCCCGGCGCATCAATGCGCCGGTGAAGAGCATCGCTGAGCTACGGGCTGCGACGACCACCTGCACGCCGATGATCGAACTGGCCGATCCCGGCTTCGGACGAACGCGCATGACCGGCACCGATTTGATCGCCGCGAACGCCGCAGCCGCGGGATTCATCGGCGGACGCGCGGTGTCGGTTGGCGATATCGATGTCAACGAAGTCCACGTTCACCTGCAGCGCGACGGCGAATCGTTGCACGCCGCGCGCAGCGGCGACCTGATGAATGATCAGTGGCTGGCCTTGATGTGGCTGGTGAATCGAATCGTCGAACTCGGCTACGTCATCGAAGCGGGCCACCTGCTGATGACCGGCGCGCTCGGCGCCGCGCACCCCGCGGCGGCGGGAAAATACACAGCGGATTTTGCGTCGTTGGGCGTCATCGGTTTCGAAGTTGTATAACGCCGCGACAGCTCGGAGGTGGGCGATGTCAAACGGCACTGCCACCCTCTTGAATATCTTGTAAAATAGAAACCGATTTCTATAATGCAAGAATGATGATTCCACGAAGAGTAACGCCGATCGTGCGCGCGCGTTTGCGAGCCTACCCAGCGGTTGCGCTGGTGGGGCCGCGCCAGTGCGGCAAAACCACCCTTGCGCAGTCGCTGGGCGGCCGGTATTTCGACCTCGAACAGGAACCCGATCGACTGCGGCTGGATCTGCAGTGGGAAGAACTCGTGCGCACTCGGGAACTCATCGTGCTCGACGAGGCCCAGACCTGGCCGGACGTATTCGCTCGGCTTCGCGGCACGATTGATGGCGACCGCAAACGCAACGGCCGCTTCCTACTGCTAGGATCCGTATCCCCCACACTGATGACCCAGGTTTCGCAGTCGCTGGCTGGCCGGCTTTCGGTTGTCGAACTGACGCCATTGTTGCGGTCGGAGCTGACCAGCAATGCCCAGCGAGATCGCCTCTGGCTCTATGGCGGCTATCCGGATGGCGGTGTTCTCGATGGCAAAGGGTTTCCGGAATGGCAGACCGACTACCTCAACCTGCTTACGCAGCGTGACCTGCCGCATTGGGGGCTGCCTGCCCGATCGCAAACCACCAAGCGGCTCCTCGCGATGCTCGCAGCGACGCACGGCCAGGAATGGAACGCGAGCCAAATCGGCAAAAGCCTGGCGTTGTCCTATCACACGGTCAACGGCTACCTCGACTACCTCGAAGGCGCGTTCCTGGTGCGGCGCCTGCCTGCGTACCACGCCAACATTAAGAAGCGCCTGGTCAAACGGCCGAAAGTCTATTGGCGCGATGCGGGCCTGCTGCATGCGCTGCTCGGCGTGCGCGACAAAGTCGCGTTGTTGGAGCGACCCTGGGTGGGCGCCAGCTGGGAAGGTTTCGTCATTGATCAGGTGTTGGCCGCGCTGCGATACAGCGACCGATCGTTCGAAGCCTATTACCTGCGTACCAGTGACCAGCGCGAGATCGATCTGCTGATCGAAATGGAGTCCGAACTGTGGGCGCTCGAAATCAAACTTACAGCGCGCCCAACTACCAACGACATGGCGCAGCTGAATGCCAAGGCCGATCTGGTCGGGGCGGACAAACGGTTTCTGGTGTGTCAGCGCACCGAGTTTGTCGACGGTGGCGCTGCAGTGCTCTGCGATCTGGAGAGTCTGATTCGGTACATCGAGGCGTAACCGGGTATTCGAACATCGCGTCTGCAATGACTACGGATCTTGTGCCGTACCTGGTCTTGAGGAGTCTTTTGTGAACGATATGCTGACGTTGCGACTCGCCCGCGCGACCGATGTACCGGCCTTGGTCGCGCTCGTGAACTCCGCCTATCGCGGTGACAGCAGCAGGGCCGGCTGGACGACGGAAGCCGATCTGCTGGGCGGTCAGCGCATCGACGCGCAGCGACTCGCCGCAACGATCGCGGCGCCTAACAATGTCGTCTTACTGCATGAGGCGCATGCTGAGCCGATCGCGTGTGTACATCTCGAGCGAACCGGCACCGACTGCTATCTCGGCATGTTGACGATTCAACCGATGATTCAGGGTGCCGGGCTCGGGCGTCGGCTGCTCGAGGCGGCGGAGCGGTGGGCCGTCACGCAGTGGGACGTGCAGTCGATCTACATGACGGTGATCGTGCAGCGCCCTGAGTTGATCGCCTGGTATGAACGCCGCGGGTATGCGCGCACCGGCGAATTTCAGCCGTTCCCTTATGACGACGTGCGATTCGGCTTGCCGCGGCGGAGCGACTTGAAATTCGAAGTGCTGCGGAAGATCTGTTGATTTCACCGCGTGCTACGCGGGCAGCAACGTCAGCGGTGCACAACCGACAGACTCACGCCGGCGCTGCGGATGCCTCGCGCCGCTGTGCGCTGATCTCGGCCTGGATCTGCGCGACCTTGGTTTCGGTCAACGGATAGGTCCACAGCAGCGGCATCGCGATGAACATGAAGCAGGCCGGGAACACCGAATACAGGCAGGCGAGCCACAACAGCGAGGCATCGCTGTTCGGATTGGTCATCGGATCCTTCAGCGAGTCGAAGCCGAACCAGACGGCAAGCCCGGTGCCGACGGTCACACCGAGCGCATACGCGCCCTTGCGTACCATCGACCAGATCGAGAAGTAGGCGCCGGCCTGTTGTTTGCCGGTCATCTGCGTGTCGACGTCGACGACATCGGCGGCCATTGCCAGCGGCAGCGCGGCCAGCGCGCCGATGGCCGAACCCTTCAGGCACATGACCAGCACGAAAAAAATGAACTTGCCGGTGTCGATGCCGGCGAAGTACGCGATCGTGCTCTGGTACCAGTCCTGCGGCAGGAACCCGAGCAGCACCGGAACCTCGAACGTGTCGAACCACGCGTTCGGCGCGATTGCGATCAGCGGAATCAAGCACGACCAGATCGCATACCAGCCGATCGCGACCATCGTCGCGCGATGTTTGCCGATCTTCCGCGACAGTTTGAACCACAGCGGAATCGCGGCGATCTGCGCAACGAAGTAAGGCGAGAGGTAAAAGCCGTAAAGATCCCCGGCATGCAATACGTGCTTGACGAAGAAGAACGACAGCGAGTTCGTCATCGCCGAGCCGAGGCTGACGAACGAAAAGACGACGATCAATCGCATGTACGGCCGATTCTTGAACACGTAGCGCATCGTGTCCTTGAGCGGCAGCTTCTCCTTGCGTGTCTCGATGATCGGAAACTCGGGTACCACCCAAATGGCGTTCAGCACCAGCAGCGGCATCACGATGCACAACGCGAGCGACAGGAACCAGACTGCGTCGGTGGGTTTGGTGAAGCCGAAGAAGAAGATCACTGCCGGCGTAAAGGCCGAGATCAGCGAGCCGGTCACGCCGAATCCCTCGCGCCAGCTGGTGATCAGCGACCGCTCGTTGTAGTTGCGTGATAGTTCCGCACCCCACGCGCTATACGGAATGTCCTTGATCGTCGAGCCGAGATAGGCGAGCGAGATCATGCCGAGCAGATAGACGTAGCCGATATTGAAGGTGACGCCAAGCCAGGTGGTGTCGTAAAACTCGAACGGCGGCACGAACAGCAGCCAGATGCCCAGCGCATAGATTGGCGTACCGAGCAGCACGAATGGTTTGCGGCGCCCCCAGCGGGTGCGGGTGCGATCCGAAATAAAACCGATGATCGGGTCGGTGATCACGTCACCCAGACGGGCAAGCGTGATCATCAGGCCGACCAATCCCAGCGACAGGCCGAACCCCTCGCTGTCGGCATAAACCGCCGGCAGGTAGACGGCCATCGGCAACCCCACAAGGGCCAACGGCAACGTCGGTGCCGCGTACGACGCAAGAACCCCGCTCGACAGACCCGGCCGGCTGTCTTCGGCCGAGCCGCTCGTGACTTGCGCCCCGGTGGTCGTGGAATTCGCCATTGCTTCTCCCCAGCATTGGTTGTGCCACCGGGCGGAGCCTAGCAGAGTTGCTGCAGTCGGATAACAGCGCGAGCCCGCTGGACAAGCCGCCATGGCTGATTCAGCCTGCCCGTCGCGACCTGGTAAACCGAAGCTCAGTTCGCCGAATCATCCGCACCCAGACCAGGAGTGACTGTGCTAACGAACGTGTTCAAGCGCGTGCTGATCAGCAATCGCGGCGAGATCGCCATTCGTATTGCTCGGGCGGCCGCCGCACTGGGCGTGGAATCAGTGGCCGTGTATGCGCCGGTCGATTCGCTCGCGTTGCATACGCGGGTGACGACGACGTCGCGCGAGATCGGCAGCCGCGACGGCACGGCTGTCGACGGCGTGGCTGCGTACCTCGATATCGCCGCGATCATCGATGCAGCAAAGACCGGCGGCTGCGACTGCATTCACCCCGGTTATGGATTCCTGGCGGAGAACGTCGCATTTGCGCAAGCGTGCGGCGATGCCGGCATCACGTTCATCGGCCCGCGCAGCGAAACGATCGACCTGTTCGGTGACAAGCTGAAGGCGCGCGCCCTGGCGACGTCGTTGGGAATTCCTGTCGTATCGGGCAGCGCCGAACCATTGCGCGCGGCGGCTGACGCGATCGCGATCGCTCGCAACCTGGGTTACCCCGTGATGCTAAAAGCGGCTGCCGGTGGTGGTGGGCGCGGTATCAGAACGGTGACAAACGATGACGACATGCCTCTTGCGCTCGCGCGGTGTCGCAGCGAAGCCGAAGCAGCCTTCGGCGACGGCGCCGTATTCATCGAGAAGCTCGTCGAGCGGCCGCGGCACATCGAAGTGCAGATCCTTGGGGATAAACACGGCAACGTCGTGCACCTGCACGAGCGGGACTGTTCGGTGCAGTTGCGCAACCAGAAAGTCATCGAAGTGGCGCCCGCGCCGGGACTGGATGCCGATCTGCGGCGGCGCATCCATGCGGATGCCGTCAGGCTCGTGCAGACCGCCGGCTTTGTGAATGCCGGGACCGTCGAGTTCCTGGTCTGCCCCGAGCGCGGCGAATACTTCTTCATCGAATGTAATCCGCGTATTCAGGTCGAACATACGATCACCGAGCAGGTCACCGGCATCGACCTCGTCGAGGCTCAGTTCCGGATCGCGGCTGGCGCCTCACTGGCATCGTTGGGGATTCCTGATCAAGCCGCGATCGGTGAACCGCGCGGCTTTGCGGTGCAGGCGCGGATCGTTGCGCAGGGCGTCGGCACGCTGACCGCGTACAAGGAACCCTCCGGGCCGGGAGTTCGGGTCGATGCGTGCGGTTACCTCGGATATACGCCGCCGCCGCAGTTCGATCCGCTGCTGGCGAAGCTCGTCTGCCAGTCGAATTCGTCGGCGAGTTTTGTCTCGGCCGTCGATCGCTGCCTGCGGGCGTTGGCGGAGTTTCACGTCGGTGGTGTACCCAACAACCTTGCGCAGCTGCGGGCGATCCTGGCTCATCCGAGCTTTCGCGCCGGCGATGCGCGCACCACGTTGCTTACGGAGGCACCGGAGCTGCTGTTGGCCGGCGACGGCGCGACGAGCGGCGCGGCTGATGCAACGCTCGTGTTGTTCGATCGACAAGCTGCAGCGCTCGGCAACGGTGCCGGCGTGAAGGCCGCCCCGCAAGCTGCTTCGCTGCCGTCACTGCAGGTGGGTGCAGGACAGCAGGGCGTCGAATGTCCGATGGCGGGTTCGGTGCTCGAGATCAGCGTGAAGCCGGGGGCATCCATTTCGGCAGGCGACACGCTCGCGATCATTACGGCCATGAAGATGGAGACTGCCGTGGCGGCGCCGTGTGCCGGGGTCGTGCTGGAGATTGCGCCGCTGCGCGTTGGCGATGTGGTTGCATCGGGACAGGTCATCGCGATCATTGCGCCGGCGCAAGTCACCGCCGCGCCGAACGCATCGCGATTGTCGGGTGATCAGACCTGGGCGCCGCTGCTCGCGGAAGTGAGTGCACTACAAAGCATTGCTCACAGACGTTTTGCGGCCGGATCGCAGGATCCCGGTGTGGTGCGGCAGCGCAGTAGGGGCAAACTGACCTGCCGCGAACGTATCGAACTGCTGCTCGACGATGGCAGCTTTCGCGAAGTCGGCAGCCTGGCCGGGTTCGCGTCGTACGACGACGACGGCAACGTCGCGGACTTCACCCCGGCCAATCATGTCGGCGGTTCCGGCAGGATCGACGGTCGCGCGGCGATTGTCTGCGCGGACGACTTCACGTCGCGCGGCGGCCACGCCGATGGTGCGATCGGTGCGAAGAGCGCCCATCTGGACCGGCTGTCAATCGAGTTGTGCATCCCCTCGGTGCGGCTGTTGGACGGCTCGTCCGGCGGCGGCAGTGTCGCCGCAATGGTGCCGCAACAGCAGAAGTCAGGAGAGAGCGGAGCGAAGGAGAGCAGCGGCGCGATCAAAGCGGGCCGGCCGCGCGTCACCGGTGGCGGCGGTTCGTTTCTGCCCGGGCATCTCGGCAGTACGATGTATGCGGAGCAGCTGTCCAAGGTGCCGGTTGTGAACGTGCTGCTGGGCAGCGTGGTCGGCATCGGTGCGGCGAAGGCGGTGCTCGGTCACTTCTCGGTGATGGTGCGCGACATTGCCCAGTTGTTTGTTGCGGGGCCGCCGGTGGTCAGCCACGCGATGGGCTACGAGATCACCAAAGAAGACCTCGGCGGCTGGCACATCCACTGCAAAAACGGTTCGGTGGACAATCTCGCCGAGAGCGAGCACGAAGCCGCAACGATGACCCGGCGTTTCCTGTCGTATCTGCCGTCGAGCGTCTACGAAGCGCCACCGGTTTTGCCGGCCAATCCCGCCGATCCACCCGAGCGTCGCGACGACGAGCTGTTCACGCTGATCCCGCGCAAACGAACGACGACGTTCGACGTGCGCCGGGCCATCCGGTTGATGGCCGACGCGGATTCGTTCTTCGAGATCGGCGCATTGTGGGGTACCGATCAGGTTGTCGGGTTCGTGCGGTTCAACGGCCATCCGCTGGGCGTCATCGCCTCGGACAGCCGGCATGTCAACGGCGGCGCGCTGACTGCCGATGGCTGCGACAAGTTGAAGCGCCACTTCGATGTGTGCGATCTGTTCCACGTGCCGGTGCTGAATCTGATCGACAACCCGGGCTTCGCGGTTGGCCTCGAGCACGAAATCGCCGGCACGATCCGCAAGGGCGGAGAGTGGATGGTCGCGTTTGCACAAGTGAACGTGCCGATCTTCTCGGTATTGATGCGCCGCAGCTTCGGCGTGGCAGGCAACAACTACGCGACGCCGCGCGGCCGCGCGTCGGTGCGTGTCGCATGGCCGGCGGCCGACGTCGGCGGCATTCCGCCCGAAGGCGGCATCGAGGCGGCGTATAAACGGCAGCTCGCCGAAGCCGCGGATCCGGTCGCACTGCGCGCCGAAATCAACGCACGCATCGAAAGCGCACGCGGCCCCATCGGGCCGCTGAACCGGTTCCAGATCGAAGAGATGATCGATCCGCGTGATACGCGGCGCCTCGTCTGCGAATGGGTCGAAAACGCGTACCGCATTGTGCGGCAGCCGGCCGGGCTCGTGCCGCGCGCGCTGCAGTTCCGGCCTTGATGGACGAGGAGGATCTGGATTGCTTTCAAGTTGATCAAGCGACGGTGAGCATGGGAGGAAAACGCGGCTTTTGCCCGATTGCTCGGGGTACAGACACAAGGGTCAGGGGAGATCAACTTCGGTGAAGTTCGAACGGAGGATCGAGAGCGGTCTGACTTCACCCGGCTGTCGGGGTTGTTGCCTTGCGGATCACCGGGTGAAAAGGGGAAGCTGGGGATTGATATGCGCAGGCGGGCGGATTGCTGCGGGCTCTTCAGCGTTCGGCGAACAGATCGGGAGGGGCCTGGTGTGGCTCGGCACGCC